>OLHF01000205.1_pt1 | contig 9568 bp, 7 predicted proteins | sample 1609471 | NCBI WGS metagenome assembly OLHF01 (sample SAMN05416858, study PRJEB24817) | seawater metagenome | isolation source: Sea water | place: Canada:Atlantic | collected 2013-11 | reverse complement strand
GTAAAACTGCGTAACGCCAGCCTTAAAAAGTTATGCTATATTCAACTGTGATAAATAAATGTATTACTAGCCAACAACCTATCCATGTTTAGCTCTTAATATTAAAGTACATGGAAGTACTATACACCTATATCCATTTAATACGTGGAACAATACTTCCGCTTATTAACACTGTTACATGTCTACTCAGCCCGTAGCATCAGTGTAAGACTAAAGAGAAGGAAATTAAGAAAATTGCAGTCAAACAACTTTCTACCATTGCAGAATCGCTGGCCTCAACTCTATGAGCATGCCAGTTTTGCTGAGCAATATGCACATACTGATCCTCATACTGCAATTGTAAAACTGCGTTGCTTTGCCGAACAGCTCGTAGGCATTCTTTATAGAGAGTTAAATCTACCTTGTGAACGAAGTGATGGATTCTTCGAAAAACTTAAATCAGATATTTTTATCGAAGTTATCGATGAACAAATTTTAGAAAAGCTACATGCTATACGAATGCTTGGAAACAAAGCAGCTCATGGTCGTAATGTGAAATCAAACGACGCACTTGCACTATTAAGAGATGCGTATCTGATTGGGCAGTGGATGTTTAAGACATACAGTGGATCAATAGATGATAGTTACCCACCATATTCAGAACCTAGCAATCCAGATATTGAGCGACATCATCTAAGCCAGAACAATAAGGATCTTGAAGAGCAGCTAACAAAAGTAAAAGAAGAACTTTTGAGGCTCGAGACATCTGAAAAGATCGCACAAAATCAAGCACTAGAACTTAAGAAGGAACTTGATCAAGTTAAGTTAGATGAATTCAAAAATGCGTCATTGAAAGCGGCCTCTTCATTTGACCTTTCACCTGAAAGTACCCGACAGCTAATTAAACTGCATGATGCATTTTCCGAATACAACTTAACGGATGGGCAGCGTTCTTTGGTTGACAAACTCGAATTATTTCTAAGCAGCAGAGAGGAAAGCGTATTTCTACTGAAAGGTTATGCTGGAACAGGAAAAACATTTATTACAAAAGGCCTTACTGAATACTTTAGGGCTGTTGGAAGAAATTATGTCCTTGCCGCTCCCACCGGAAAAGCATCAAAAGTAATTGCTAAAAAGACACAATCACCCGCATACACGATTCACAAGACAATTTATTCGTTCAAAGATATTTCTGAGTATAAAGAAGATAACCTAGATGGATCCGAGACATTTAAGTTCTATGCCCAGCTGGCTGTTAATGAAATGTCTGCTGATACTGTTTACATTGTTGACGAATCATCAATGATTGCAGATGTATATCATGAGGAAGAATTCTTTAGATTCGGTACTGGCTACTTGCTCAGAGACTTTTTCAAGTTTGTAAATCTAGACCATAATGACCACAGTAAAAAAGTAATCTTTATTGGCGATGATGCCCAGCTTCCCCCTGTCGGAATGAATTTCTCTCCTGCTCTTGACCAGACGTATCTATCTAGAGAGCACAATATCAAAAGCACTCTTTTTGAATTGACTGAGGTTGTGCGTCAAAAGTCAGACAGCGGGGTCATGCTAAACTCTATAAATCTTCGTAAATCTCTAAAGAGCGGGGTTTTTAACCAATTATCAATAGATACAAGCTATCCAGATATCATCAACGTAAGCCATCAAGACTTGCTAGATGTATACCTTGAATCCTGCAATAGAAAAATTAACGCTGAATCTATAGTTCTAGCGCATTCGAATTCTGATGTTGCTGCCTATAACCGCAAAATAAGACAGCATTTTTTCCCAGATAATCTTGAGATTTCTGCGGGCGATAAAGTGATGGCTGTAAGCAACAGCAATGCTTATGGGTTCTTTATATCAAATGGTGACTTCGGCCTGGTCAGAGAGATTTTAAGTCCAACCGAGCGCAGACAAATAACCTTGCGTAGAAAGAACTCAGAAACGAATGAAGTTGAAGAAATTTCCGTTTCGTTAGCTTTTAAAGACGTCAATATTGGCTTCAAAGATTTAGACGGAACCCCACATTTCTTCAACGCAAAAATTCTAGAAGACTTACTTTACAGCGAACACCCAGGTCTTGCTTCAGATGAAAGCAAGGCCTTGTATTTGGAATTTTGCATCCGTCATCCACATTTAAAGCGTGGAAGTTTGGAATTCAAAGAAACTCTGCGATCAGATTCATATTTTAATGCTTTGAGGCTTAAGTTTGGCTATGCAATTACTTGCCATAAAGCACAGGGCAGCGAATGGAATCATGTGTTTGTGAAATGTAAAACACATCAGAGCCAGCTATCTGCTGATTACTTTCGCTGGCTCTATACGGCAATCACCAGAACATCGAAAAACCTATACCTTTTAGACCCGCCAAATATAAAGATTGGTGCTGGCATCAAAGCAGTTAACTCTCCAAACACTTTAAGCTCTAAGGTAAGCAGCCAGGATACTTCAAAGGGAAACCATCAAAATGTAAACACCTGTGACAACCACACTTGCACGGAAGAAGACAATAACTTCGGCATCCCATCTCATGCATACTTTTCACTTGAGGTATTAGGACGAATTCGAAGACTATTAAAGGGCTCCGACGTAAAGATCCAAGATGTTAGCCAAGGTCAGTACCTAGAAATTTATTTTTTTGAAGCAAATAGTGAGATAACGAGAATCGATATCGGCTATAACGGAAAAGGGAAAATCACGAGAATTACCGCCCCCACACAATCAGACCTTGGCCTCAAATTAATAGAAATCCTTTCACCGATCAATGGAATGCTTATTGTACCAGAAGCTTCAGGCTCCGGTTCTGACTTCAAATTCGGCGAAGAGTTTCTAAACGAATTTCATGCAAGACTTACCCCTCTTGTTAGTGAGCGAGGAATCAAGATCAACAATGTTGAGTCAATGGATTGGAAACAGCGCTACACATTTACCCAATCTGAAGAATGTGCCGTAATTGACATTTTTTATAACGGGAAGAATCAATTCACCAAGTACGCACCAGTCAATAATTTCTGCACATCAGATACATTAGTTTCTGAAATTCAGACTGTTATAACGGAAGGGCTAAGCTCGTGATCACTAGCAGGGATGTGTTTTCTAACCGCAAGGAGGGCAAGCTTGATGAAGCCTACAAAATGGCGATTGAGCTGATAAACAAACCAGATAACGATGAATGGGATATAAAAGCTTTTGCATGGTGCGTAATCGATTTAATAAAAAGAGACGCACAATCTGGTAGAAGCGAAAATCTTCCTCACTACTCTGATCAACTTCGAAACTTGAACATCGACGCATCTGACAAAATACTAACGGACCAAAGGGAGTATGCACTCAGGCTGTGCAACCCCAATGGCCAAGAAATTCTCAAAGCAAAATCGCTAAGCAAGCAAGGCGATCATCATGGAGCGTTAAATCTCTATAAACGTATATACAATAATGGAGATCAATCTATTGACGTTCAAACCGGCTTAGCGTGGGAGCTATACCGTGTCGCAAAAGGAATGACAGAACAAGCGCCGGCCAACTTCAATGGCGCGAAGAGGTTCATTAATGACTACCTCAAACTAAAAACGGAAAAACCATCTCTGTTGCACACTTGCATTCTTCAATTAGCAGACAAAATAGCTAAAGAAGGCAAGTTAAATATGGGAACATTTGCTCGCATATGGGGTTTAGAAAATCTTCGCCCAGAGGACTACGATCCATATATTTCTGATGATGGAAATTCATATCCGTCTCTAGCAGAACGTGTTATTCAACACGCCAGTAAAGATTCTTTCACAAATGATGCTTACGAAGAACTAATCTATCTGCTCCCCTATATCAATGATTGTATTGATAAATATCCAGATAATATCTGGCTCAAACTGAGTAAAGCCAGAGCATTGATGGCAACAAAGCAAAGTAATGAAGCTTTTTCCTATGGCCTGGAAGTTGTTAAAAATAAGATTAACGACTACTGGGCATGGGAGCTTCTCGGAGATATTCATCAATCAAACTCTCTTGATATGGCAATTTCTTGTTACTGCAAGGCATTACTTTGCTCAACAGACATTAATTTTGTTGGCAAAGTTAAAATCAAGCTTGCGGAACTCCTTTCAAAAAACGGCCTAGCTTCAGAAGCCAAATTGGAAGTTGATCAACTTGTCAATTATCGATCAGAGAATAATCAAAAAATCCCTGAATCAGCAGAAATACTCATGCGCAGCACTTGGTATCAAGGCGCTATCAGCAGTAAATCGAATCATCAGCTCTACTTAGATAAAGCCTCCTATGCAGAGGAGCTTTTATACAGTGATTTACCTTGGATGAATGCAGTGCTAGGTGACACATTTGTTATCGAAGGCAAAAAAGATAAAGCTAAACGCAAACTTTACGTTCAATCAAGTTCACTACCTATGGAAGTTACAATTCCTGAATCAAAACTAACTTTTGAAGCAGGTAAACCAGGAGCCGCTTTAAAGATCAAAGGCGAGCCCGATAGAGAAAACCGATTCCAGGTGTATGCCATTGAAGAACGTGCCTCAAATGAAGACTGGGATATTTTTGAGCAGCAAATTGGAATTGTAGACCACGTCAATACAAGCAAAAAACTAATACACTTTATGATCAGTAGAACAATTGATGGCGTGATTCATTTTTCAGATCTGCCTGAAAGGTTCAAAGAAGGCGATGCGATTTCATTACGTTTAGCCAAGTACACAAGCAGGCAAGGAACCCGTTACAGGGTACTTACATCTTCCAGAACAACAAAACCCATTCCAAGCAGTATCTTGAAGCCTTTTAGCGACGATATTCGAGAAGAAAACGGTATGGGATTCACCGATGATGGAATATTTATTCCACCGCCTTTGATAAGAGAAAATAGTATTAGTGAAGGCGACTTTGTCATCGGTCAGGCGGTTCTAAATTACAATAAGAAAAGATCCGAATGGGGCTGGAAGGCAATCAGTATAGAAAGTGTAAGCGGTAATGACGAACAAAACATGTAACAAGTTGCTGCACACGGATAAATTACTCGCTGCGCTCCTAATTTGCCGGTGAGCAAGGCGTTATACGGGCAATCATGGGCGATAAAAAGTTCTGTATCTACTATCATCATCACCAGTGCAAGAAGTAAGGTTGAAGGGAAAAACGGACAAATAATGACCAAGAAGCAGGAATACATAACAACTATCATCACTCTGCTTACACGCATTCCACCTTTGGTTGAAGCAAGTAACAAGTTGAATCTAACAGATGTGAATAATTTTTCTGAGGATTTCTATGAACAAATATTAAATCTTGTTTATGGCTACAACTTAAAGAACGCAAACCAGTTTGACCCAAATGCCGCAGCCATAGACCTTAGAGACTTAAACAACAAAATATCTGTTCAGGTAACGTCAACCTCATCGTTAAAGAAAACAAAAACGACGGTGGATAAATTTATTGAACATAAGCTGTTCGAAAAATACGACCGCTTGATTATTTTAAACATTGCCAAAAAGAGCAAACACAAAGACAAGAATATAGGCAATGATCAGTTTTCAATCAACACCGAAAACGATATTTGGGATGTAAATGATATCCTAAAGGATATTAAATATCTCACTGATATTGAAAAAATAAAAGCTATCCGTGACTTTTTGATAAAGGAGTTACAGGATCAGCCTGACTCAACCTTGCCAAACGAAGTTAATACCATTTTGGCAATGATTGAAATGCTAAGTAACGAAAAGCATCCAGACGCAGGAAATGGCTTCATTGAAGACCCCGACCCTGACAACAAAATTCATAGACGTTTCGCTGACCACGCCACATATTTAACCAACCGATACTACCATCTATATATTGAATACGGAAAGGTACTTGACGCCATAAACGAAGAAAGTGACATAGGATCACAAGCACTACGCCGTGCGGGAACATATTTAAAAGGCTATAGCGACGATATTTTAACGAAATCTGATGGTAACCCAAAAGCTGCTTTAGATGAATTAGTGGAATCGTTTAAAAACCACCTATCGAATCTAGGATTCTCATTTGATGCATGCGCAGCTGAATTCTACATTGTGGACCAACTTATAAAATGCAATGTCTTTCCTAACAGGAAGGTGAACAATGGCTAACTTAGTTTCAAAAAATGAAAATTTAGAAAAGTCGGCTCCTGTCATTGGTGCAGAAATTTTGAAACTGCTTAATGCCTCTGAAAGTCGAACGATCAGCATTTTTGATGCCGCACGTTCTCTTAGAAAAAGCAACAAAATTGGAGCCAAAAGCCTTTATTACGGAATATTATTTCTGTATACATTAGACATTATTGAATTTGACGAACCGTATATAATCTCAAATGCTAACGATTAGAAGACTATACAGCGAACCAAGCCTTTTTGAACCGATTGATTTTTTCAATGGGGTCAATCTTATACTTGGCGAGACAACTGACAAATCCGTTAAAACTAACGGAGTTGGAAAGTCTCTGTGCGTTGAATTTATCAACTATGCACTTCTTAAAGATCACGGTAAAAGCCGGGTATCGAAGATACCAAAAAATGATTTACCTGAAGATTTCGAGATTTGCTTAGACTTCGAGATTGACGATAAGAAAATTACTATTCGAAGGAATGTATTCAAAGAAGACTTTCCGCAACTTTACGTCAACGGCAAGCTCAAGCCAGTAGCAACTAAAAGTCAGGTTTTAGAGTATTTAACATCTTTAACTTTCGGATCAATTAGCACAAATGAATCTCCATCATTTCGATCTATTCTTGGCCCCCTAATTAGAGATGAAAAATCAGAATTCAAATCTATCATCAAGTGCTTTGATACAGATAAACGCATACCGCCAGACTATGAGCCGCACCTTTACTTACTAGGGATTAATCCAGCTTCCTATAATCAAGCAAAACAACTAAACAGAGATTTAGAAAAGATAAGAGCAGCCAAATCCAAAGTAAAGGAAAACGTTGAGGCATTAACCGGTAAAAATATTTCAGAGGCAAAAGCAGACCTAAATGATTTGAAAAATCAAGTTGAAAAGACTCAAAAGGATATTGATAGACTTGAAAATACAGAAGGCTACGACATAGTAAAATCTGAAATTATCGCGCTTGAAGATGAAATTGAAGATAAACGTGCGCGTCAAGAAGTTCTAAAATCCGAAATTTCAAAAATACAGTTATTCAAAGGCGATAACTACATAGATGAAGATGAAGTTGCGGATCTATACAATCAATTTAAGGATGGGCTAGGTGACCTAATCAAAAAAGAGTTGTCAGAAGTTAGCGCATTCAAAAAGAAAATTGATGATTTTCAACGCTCACTTATAAATGAAAGAAAAGAAAACGTCACCAAAGAAATCGGCGCACTAGACCAAGAACTGAAGGCACTAGATAATCGCTACAAAGAAAAAGTGACACTATTAGACCAAGAAGGGCTTCTAAAAAGTCTAAAGAAAACAATTGCTATACACCAAAGAAAAATGGAAGACTATTCATCTTTGAACTCTTTCCTTGAAGCATTCAGCAATCACGAACAGGAAAGAAAAGACAAAGATATTGAGAGAAAAAACCAAATTCATTTACTAGATACATATGTTATTGAAGCCAAAGATTCAGTGGAATCTATAGAGTCTTTAATTTTAGAAATGCATGAATATGTCTATGGAAATCAACAATGCTCGTTTGATATAGGGGTCAAAGATAATAAAGAGATCGTAAAATTTGACTTAAGAATTTATGATGATGGAAGCCACAGTATCGATAGAGAAAAGGTGTTTTTTTATGACTATGCACTTTTGACATCACAGAGTACTGAAGACCGACATCCCGGTTTACTAATTCATGACAACATATTCGAAGTTGATCGAGACACCCTCATAAAGAACCTTGATTACATCAACTCTACACTAGGAAGTCTAGCCAATAAGCAATATATATTAACCTTAAACAAGGACATGTTGTCGCCGGAGGATTTGCTAATATTGAAGCTCAAGATAAGCAATCACGTTCGTGCAACTTTTACAAAGAACAAGAGATTCCTAAATATTCATTATCAAGAATCATCATGACTTTTTTGGGAGTTCTGTGACAGGTCACGTATAACAAGCGCAAGCAGTCGGAAAAATTACTCGCTCCGCTTCCAATTTTCCGCTGTTCCGAGCGTTAGGTGTTCAAATGCTCGCAACTAACCCCCTTTAAATGCACTTGGCATGGAGAAATGAAATGGAAAAAATATTTTTAACTGGAGTTTTGTCTATTTTTATCTTTAGTTTTTCTTCTAGCATTTACGCTGATAAATATGTCAAAGGTTATACGAAATCAAATGGCACATATGTTCAAGGGTATTATCGTAGCAGTCCAGATGCCGTAAGATCTAACAATATAAACTCTCAAAGTAATGGTGGAAGTCAAAGAGACGAATACAGCTCTGGGTTAGGTGCAACAAACAAGAAAAATTCGTCGTATAACTATCGTGATAACGACAATGACGGCATTTCAAATCGCTATGATAAAACACCAAATGCTAAATGTTCAGGGTATTACTGCAATTAAAATCACCTAACAAAGTGTCAAGTCGACGCGCGAAAAAATGCGCGCGTCTTATATAAACGTTAAATGTCACAACTTGAATTAGAAATCAGCTGAATATCAGCTATGTAAAGACTTAGGAGTTTGGATTACGGCAAGTGTAGAAGTTGATGTGTCGCTCGGAATAGAACTATCGACTGCTCCATTGGTAACTTTGGTACAGGAGGAAGCAGAAATGAAGAGAAATAGTAATAACAATATTATGAAAAACGTAAAAGGTGGAATCGTGGCGTTACTGGGGTACCTGGTTGGTAGATTCTATTTCGAGCGGGGCACAGGCTTAGATACAAACTGTAGTTCACCTAGGAGCGCGCCATGGGGGTTCGATTCCCCCGCGCCCCACCATTTAACAAGACCATTAAATTCGCTCCCTGCGGTCGCCGGACGCTCACAAGTTCGTGCCGTTTATGGCAGCGTTCTGTGCAATAGAGAGTGCGAATGAAGATTGAAATTTCAGGCCCTTTTTTTAAATGTGAAGAAGATGAAAATATCTTTTTTTCACGCCTATACTCTTTGCCTGGTTATGATAGCGTCGTTGGTAAAGGATCATATTTATACTTAACGCTAAAACATGATTCTAAAAATCAAGCTCTTAATCAGGTTCAAGAAATTTGTGATTTCTGGAACACCACATACAAAGTGTTAGATTAGCAGAGCCATAATTCACATTACTGCCAGCCTGTGTACTTGGTCTCAAACACTCACGCAGATTAGGTTTACAATAATTAGTAGAAAGTAATTAAAAATTCATCATGATAGCTCGTTTAGGGTATTTTGGTTTCAACTAAGTTCGGTGGGAAATCAAACTTTAAGGGCAATAATCACATAACAAGGCCAGCCAGCCTCGCCTATGCAAAGATACGCATGGGTTGGACTTCGTTTCATCCGGCCACTTCTGGCGGCATTATGTAACAAATCAAAGGTAGGAAAATGGACTTCACACCCATCATTAATCAAGCGATCAGTATGCTCTGGTACTTAATTCCCATCGCAATATTTACATCGGTAATAAAAAC
>OLHF01000202.1_pt1 | contig 10142 bp, 9 predicted proteins | sample 1609471 | NCBI WGS metagenome assembly OLHF01 (sample SAMN05416858, study PRJEB24817) | seawater metagenome | isolation source: Sea water | place: Canada:Atlantic | collected 2013-11 | reverse complement strand
TTCGCCTTAGTCTCGTGGGCTCGGAGATGTGTATAAGAGACAGCATTGTTACTATCAAATTGACGTTAACAAACTAATAACAACAAGTAAAAGGAAATGGAAATGGAAATGGAAATGGAAATGGAAAATTATGTAGAAAGGAATGCCATTCAACTGAGCAAATGGCATATTAAAACTTTAGACTGTGTTTTTTAAGGGATGAAGTTTTAAATAACGATTAGAAATATTTACAAAAGCCCACACTAGCGTCAGTGGAAATAATATTATAAATAAGTAATTAGCGTACATTAACGGGATTACAGCCGAAAATGCTAAATAAAAAGCATAAACAGTAAGCTGAAATTTATTTACTTTAGCGAATTGAAAAGCTGACACAAAGTTTCCAACAACACCTAAGTTTTTCAACCGAGCAATTAAGCACGGCAATAAGCCGACTACAAGCGAGAGAAAAGAAAACAACCAAGCCAGTAATAAATTTGCCCAAAAAAACTCTTTGCTAAAAGTTCCTTTGTTATCACTGCTAATATTAAAAGCTTTTGCTAAAAAAGAATTGGAATCTACGTAAATGCTATAAATAGCAATAGCGTCGGTGATCCAAATAAGAAAAAATAATCCTTGTACAACCATTACCAAGCCAACATTCTTAATAAGCGCAGACTTACGTGCCAATTTATCTTCAACATCATTAAATAATAAGGGGTGTAACACCAAGCTTACTAACGGAATAAATAGTATAAATCCTGCACAAAATGAAATATACATTGAAGATAATTCGTATTCTATCAACAGTGTTTCTATTGTTTGTGCAATAGTAAAAATTAATAGAGAGGCGACCATTAATAACAGTCCACTGACTATTCTATTTTTAGTTAGCTGATTAATATTTTGCATTCTAAAACCAATTATTTACATTTTATAAAATGATCATAGTGTTTATTTCACTAGCGTGGTTTGATATACATTAATTCTAGTTCAGGTATCTGAATTTAAATTGCTATTTATCAATAAATACTAATGACATAAATTACATGAGTTAAGCCTATACATATAAGTATAAAAAAACGCATTAACCACTACTGATCAATGCGTTTATTTATATTCTAAAGCCTAAGTCACTAACCTAGTATTTAAGCTTTAAAAATGAGAGCTAATTTTGTTCTTCAAATTCGCTATCTTCAATATCTTGTGGTGCAATCGCTTGTTTACGTTTTAATACTGGTAAGTCACCTGCATCTTCCGCTAAAAAGCTTTTCTTCACAATTTTCTTTGCTTTAGGCTTTTTAGCCTGCGTTGTTGCTTTGGTATTGTCTTTCGCTTTAACAGCAACTTTGGCTTTTTTCGGTTTTATACCTTTAAATTTCGCTTTAAATCCGTCAACGGTATCAAAAGTCAATTTTTGTTGTAAAAAACCTTCAACATTTTTAAAGCTTATCCAATCTTTCGGGCCAACAAAAGAAATGGCATCACCTTTACTACCAGCGCGACCTGTACGGCCAATACGGTGAACAAATTCTTCGGTGTGCTTTGGCATGTCAAAGTTAATCACGTGCGAGACATTAATTAAATCTAAACCGCGTGAAGCTAAGTCAGTGGTAATAAGTATTTTTTGCTGACCTTTACTAAAGCCATCCATAATTTGGTTGCGTTGGCCTTGGTTTAGTTCGCCACTTAACGCAACAGTACTTAACCCTTGCTCAGTTAATAGTGTCGAAAGTCTATCAGTATCAGCACGCGTAGCGGTGAAGATGATCATTTGTTGATGTTCTTCTTTGGCAATAAAGTGTTGAAGTAGCTTTTCTTTTTGCGTCAAGTTGTCGCAAAGGTAAAAACGCTTGGTAATATCTTTATGCTCGGTATGTGCACTACCAATAGCGATACGCTTTGGTTTTTTCAATAGTGCAAGCGCAAAGTCGTTAACTTGTGCATGGTCTAACGTTGCGGAAAACATTAAGGTTTGACGTTTACGATGATCGGCAGCTTTATTAATTTGCGCTAATTGCTCTGCAAAACCTAGGTCTAACATTCGGTCAGCTTCGTCAAGAATTAACAGCTCTAAACCATTAAGATAAAAGTGCCCTTGCGATAAGTGATCCGCTAAACGCCCTGGTGTCGCTACGATGAATTGAGGGTCTTTCTCTAAGGTTTTAACTTGGTCGTTAAAGTTTTCACCACCGAGAATAAGCACCGCTTTGAACTGCGAACCTGAAGTAAACATTCTTAATTGCGTAAATACTTGCTTAGCCAGTTCACGTGTTGGCGTTAAAATTACCACCCGCGGGTCACGTTTACTCAATGCACGATTCTTTAATAAACGCTGCATTGCGGGAATAATAAATGCTAATGTTTTGCCTGAGCCTGTTTTAGATGATGCGATCAAATCATGACCTGTCATGGCGGCAGGAATTGCCTGCTGTTGGATCTCAGTAGGCTCCTTAAAACCTAAATGCTCCACGGTTGACATTATTTTATTATCTAATCCAAAATCACTAAACTGCAAACTTACTCTCCACTTAATAAACGAGTTGGGTAAAACCAATAAACTATTGCCGTATTATAACCTGTTCTTGAACATATTTAGCTAAACTATTTTGGCAATAAGTTAAAATATTCTGATTTTCTTAAAAACGTATTTTGAATACCAAACTTCTTATGGGTTATTATTTCTTCCACGTAAGGTCACTTTTATCAACATAGCTTGAGTTACAGCAAACAATAACATACCAATAGCGAGTAAAATGCGCGCATGTTGTAGCAATTTAAGACCAGTAAAATGAAGCCTGATCGACACACCGCAATGAGTGCATTAATTACCCAAGTAAGGGAAGAGTTTCCGTTCACCTTACCTGAAGCGCAAATATGTGCAGGAAAATGTGTTGGTTGTCCGAAAAAGTTATTAGAATTAGCAGATACTGAACTTTCATATTGGGAAGTTCGCTTAGAAAATAACGAGCAACCATTGTTAGGCGAAATTACTCGTCTGGGTAAGTTGTGTAAAAATATTCGCCGAGGCTTAGTGCGTAACGAACTAGTAAAATAACGGAATAACATTGCCCTATCAATCGCCACTATATGCTGTAGAAAAAGCAGCAAAAACAGATAAAAAAAACATTATGCGTTTTTATAGAGCTCAGCGATATGCCGCAAGTTATATAGGACAAGATCAATGTTATTTTATCAAAGGTAATAACGAAATTATTGCCTGCGCAATGGTTTCGGCAGGACAAGAAAATGGTGAGCTCTGGTTATTACATGCTTTGGTTACCGAGAAAGCTTATCGCGGTATAGGACTAGCCAGTTTATTACTGCGCTTCATAATGGCAGAATCAAAAGTTGAACTTCAGCAAGTTGCCCCCGGTAACACGGTTGATAAAAATGAACCTAGTTTACCGAGATATTCCAAAATAATTTGTTTTGCGGATAAAGTGTTACAACCGCTTTATTTATCGAATACGTTTATTAATTACAACGCCGTCGAAGATATTGCACAGCTACCAAATGAATTTCAGCAACGGTTATCGCGCTATAGAAAAAAGCAAAGTAATTTATGTTGTTATCTTTATAACGCATAAGAAAACATTAATTCGCGGTTACTTTTCCTTGTCTTTTATCTTTATTCGCTTCAACTGTATATAAATGCTGTTTCATATCAGCTTCTGGTGTAACCACGTCAGCGCCAATGCGTCCTACACCCGGTAATTCAATGGCAAGATCAAATAAGTCCAATTCAAAATTCAAACCTAAAACATTAAGTTCAATGCCTTCTTCAACACCAAGTGTTAATCCTAACAAACCAAAAAATGATGCTTGCACTCCGCTGCCGGAAGATGAACGACCAAACATTTCACTAAAGGTTTTGTAATCTTTACCTATCGCCGTAGAAGGTAAATCTAAGCCTAACTCTGGCACTTCACGGCCAATGGCAGCGGTAAAGGTATTACTGTTAGGACCAGGGTACGCTTGATACTCATTTTTATATCGGTATTGCTCTACTATATGTTCTATACGAGCAATAAGTTCGTCAGCGTCCGCAGCGCGATAATCCAATAACAACTCAGGTTGATGCCCCCACCAGTCACGATCTGGCTTATTAGTTCTCACGACCAAAGCAGTATCACTTCGTCTTAATCGCCAACCAATTATTTCATAACTTGTGTAATGGTCATCACCACTGCGCTTTACACTGAACCAAGTATGAACAGCAACCGCTTGTTTAGCGCCCCAAGTTCTTGCAGCATAAACTTGAATAACGCCACCTTGATGGTTCTCTGGTTTCGGCGCCAATAAACCACTAGTGACTTTTTGGTTGTTTGAGCAACTACTTAAGAAGCCAAGCACTAAAATTAAACTAATTGTTATCAAACCGGCTCGAAAGTAGCTCATGTACATCCTCTAATTTTATTATTTTACTTTTCATTTGATAAAGCCGCATTACCTTTTAGCCACTAAACTCTCGCCTCTTCTAATTTTTTGGCCTTCCTGCAAGCGTTCACCACCGCGCACAATAACTTCATCACCGGCCCAAATAGCACCTGAAACTGAAATCCAACTGCCGCTACCTTGGCCAACTAAAACGTTCACTTTTTTGGCATTATTTTCTTTATCAACAGTGAGTACAAAGGTTTCTTTTTCTCGCAATACTAATGCGTCTCGAGGCACTAATGTCGCTTTACTCACTTGTTCTTTCGGCAGTGACACCGTTACTGCCGAACCTGCCAGCAAGGTTAAATCTTTTGCATCTAATCTAACATCAAAAGTACGAGAAGATTGTACCCCCGCCTTACTCCAAGTTCTGACCGGTAATTCAACTAATTTATTCTGCCATTTCACCAATACTTTCGCGTCTTTCTGCAAAAAAGGCGCAATAGAAATTGGCGCAGCAATCATAATGTCTAAATGGTTTGTATCAACCAATTGCACTAACGAGCGACCAACACTAATAAGTTCACCAACATGAGCGAAACGCTGGCTGATATTGCCTGTAAACGGCGCTACTATTGCTGTTTTCTCTATCGCTAATTCGGTTTGCTTGATTTGCATACTTAAAGCAAGTACTTCACTTTCAGCTACAGCTAAATCTTTAGTAATACGTTCTAATTCACTAATGGCTGTATTATTCTTTTGGCTCAAAGCAGACATGCGTTTCTTTTGACTGGTTAAATACACCACGTCAGCATGGTAACGCTTAATTTGTGCTTGCTGTCGCGACATTTGTAAAACTAAATGCCGATTATCAATTCGAGCAATAACTTGGCCTTTTTCCACTTGTGAGCCAACGTCTTCAATCCAAAGTAACTGCCCCATTTGTTCAGCAGAAATTGGCGCATTCATCCTGCTGATAACGTTGCCAGGTAACCATAATGTTGGATTAACTTGTTCATTTTTAACCTTCTCAACACTAACTAATTGCCCTGGCTGTTCTTTTTCTTCAGCCATAGCGCTAACATTAACGACTAAGCTTGATGCTAGTGTCATTACGCTTAAGTACTTATAAAATTTATTCATCATAATCTCCTTAAAATGAGCTTTTACTTGTCAGCAATTAATTTAATTCGTGCTGGCTGTTTAATTAATGTTTTCTCATTAGCTACAAAAATGAAATCACTGCGATTAAGCCTTAATAAACACGGTAGTAAAACAATAGTAAATAGCGTGCTAACGGCTAAACCACCGACAATAACCGCCGATAGACCACGATAAATAACACTGCCAGCACCGGGCATTAGCAATAATGGCAACATGCCAAAAAAGCTGGTTGCCGTGCTCATGAATATAGGTCGTAGCCTTAAGGTTAATGCTTGTTCAATTGCATCAACACGCGACATTCCGCTATTTTGCGCGGTGCGAGTTTGATGGACCAATAAAATAGCGTTATTTACCACTAAACCAAGCAAGATAACAAAGCCAATCATGGTTAGTAAATCAAGCGGCTGAAAAACAATAGTATTGAGTAGTTGCAGGGCTAGTATTCCCCCCACAGTGGCTAATGGAATGGTAATTAGCACTAACGCGCTGTCTTTAAGTGAGCGGAACAAGGCAGCCATTAATAAAAATAGGATCACCAAGGCAAACGCGAAATTCTCCGCCATAACTGAAATTGCTTTTTCCAATTGATCAGCACTGCCGCCATACAAAATATTGGCGTCATTAGGTAAACTTGCTTTTAACTGAGGCTCAACCTCACTCTTAAGTGCTGCAATAGTTCGTTCCAATGACCACCCTTCTGGTGGGTTAACATTTAACGTAATAGTACGATTGCCATCAATTCGTGTTAATCGTGATGGCCCAACTGTACGTTGAATATCAACCAATTCAGATAACTGGGTTATTGAACCTGTACCGGTGACAACGGGCACATCACCTAAATTATCAGGGTCATCCCAGCCTTCAGCGCGTAAAATCATATTCAAACGCTTACTACCATTGAAATATTCACCAACAAATAGACCATCGCCCATGGTTCTGACCACTCGACCAATATCGCGACGATTCCAACCTTGCTCCAAAATACTGCGATCATTAGGTGTTAAACGTAGTTCTGGCTCAGCCATTTCAGTGCCTGGATTTGCTTGTACGCGTGCGCCAGGAATTGCCGCTTTCACCCATTCAATGCCTTGTCTTGCGGTATTTTGTAATGCGCGGGTGTCCTTTGATTGCAAATGTACGCTAACTTGACGACCACCACCAAAGCCGCCAAACAAATTTCCTTGAGAGGCAAAAGCTTGAGTATCAGGTAAGTCGACTAGTATTTCATTGCGAACAATATCAAGCAGCTCATCGACTTTAGACTGGTCTTTTGCTCGAACCCCTAAACTGCCACCAAACGGCCCAGAAAATAAATAGTAGTTTTTCAGTGCTGGCTCTTTGGTACCATCCATATAAGGCTTAAGACGCGCAACAATTGGCTCAACAACTTCTTTTTCGATAGTGTTCACGTTTGCCCCAGGTGGAAAGCGTAAATTAGCGTCAACGGCATCACGCTTAACTGGCGGTAAATAATCTAAGGTCGGCAATGCAACATAGGTAATAATAATTGGCACAATAAGTAGCACAGTAGCCACTGTTAAACGCCTTTTAGTCGAACGGGTAATGCGCATGACAAATGACGTAATGCGTTGCCAAAGTTTTTCATTTGGGTCTTCAGCAGATTGTTGCTTCAAAAAATACTTAGCCAGTACAGGCAAGAGTACGACAGCAACAATTAAGGAAACAGATACAGCAATGGCTATAGTCAGTGCTAAGTCACCAAATAGCTGACCTTCGATGTCTTTTAAGAAAAATACCGGCAGAAATATCGCGACGGTTGTTGCCGTAGATGCAAGCAGTGCTCCCCAAACTTGTTGAGCACCTTGTTCGGCACTTTCATGGTTATCTGCCCCTTTGTCACGCATTCGTAATATATTTTCGAGCACAACAATAGCGGCATCTAACACCATACCGACAGCGAACGCTAACCCCGCCAATGAAATCACATTAAGCGAGCGCCCAGTAATTTCTAGTACAATAAAGGTACTCAATAAGCTTACGGGTATCGCGGTTGCAATAATTAAGGTTGCACGCATTCGCCTAATAAAAAACCATAGTACCGACAGCGATAAAACAACTCCGGCAAAAAGGTTACCAGTCACTAGGTTAATCGCTCGATAGATAAAAACGGAGGCGTCAAATGATTGCACCATGACTAGTTGACGTTCCGCTAAAATTTCAGCATTGATTAAATCAACTTCATTTTTAACTCGATTTAAGGTTTCTAAAACATTAGCACCATTAGCACGATTAATTCTCATGGAAAAAGCTGGGTTGCCATTTTGCACGGCTAAGTTCTGTCGATCATTTCTACGTACCTCTACAGTGGCAACATCGCTTAGTTTGATATTACTGCCGTTACGTGACTCTAATATCAAGTCTGACAATTCTTCAACTCGATACTTGCCATTGAACCGCAATGTATATTGACGACGACCTACATCTACAAAACCGCCGGATACATCGTTAGACTCTGACACTAATGCAATCAGTTCAGGAATTTGAATACCGTAGTCAGCCGCTTTTACAGGATCAAAACGGATTTGAAGTTCTTCTCTATTTTGTTGAGTAAAGGTTTCAACACTAGAAACCCCTTCAATAGACTCAATACGTGGTCTGATTGTATCGTTAGTAAAGTCAATATAATCAGCAATAGGTTTGTCATTACCAGGCAAAGCCTGTAAAAAAAAGAAGGTTAATGCAGGAGTACCGCCACCAAAACCACCGAGCATTATTCGTGGTGGCCTAGCGTCTCGTGGCAAATTTGCTACACGTGTCATTCTGCTGATCACTTCTATCAGTGTTTGCTCCATATTGGTATCAACACCGAACTCTAAGTTTATAAAAGAACTACCGCGGTTAGCAAAAGCATTCATCGAGCTTAAACCAGGGATACCACGAAGCACTTGCTCTTGTGGCTCTATTAATTCTGATTCTACTTCTTGTGGTGATGCTGCACGCCAAAAAGTTTGAATAGCAATGCGCGGGCGCTCAATATCTGGAAATAATTGTACTGGCAATTTAAATAGACTCAACATGCCAACGAGTAGGATTAAAGCAATACCGACCGAAACAGCAGCCGGGCTAGAAAGAGCACTTGAAGTTAACTTCATAGAGTAATTCCACTTAATTCGTTATTAACCAATAACAGGGTATTGGTTCACAGAGTAATAACTAAAAAATAACAGTGGATTACAAATTAGATAGCAGGCTTACGGTCAACAGCGGATAAAATGAGGCAAGTAGCAAAGTAGAAATTGTTTGCAATGCTCAGACATAGTTTGAAATATGTTTCGGGGGATATAATTTGCTATTCGTGTTCAGGTATATCAAAACCCCTGAATAAGAAATAAAAAGCGTTTATTCAATAACTTAAGAAGGAACTAAAGTAAGAGAAACTAAAACTTGTTTCTCTTGCTTTAAGAATTATAGACAAGACTAACTAACACTCTGCTTAGCGGCAGTTATAGTGTTTTTCAGTAAACAAGCAATTGTCATTGGTCCTACCCCACCAGGTACTGGTGTAATAGCGCCACACTTTCCAACAACATTATCGTAGTCAACATCACCGACAAGCTTAGTTTTACCTTCTTCTGTAGATATTCGATTGATACCAACATCAATGACTGTTGCGCCTTCTTTAACCCAATCAGCTTTAACAAACTCAGCAATGCCAACTGCAGCAACTAAAATATCTGCTTGCTGGCAAACTTCAGGTAAATTTTTAGTACGAGAATGGGCAATAGTCACAGTACAATTTTCTTGTAATAACAACATAGCCACTGGTTTTCCAACAATGTTAGAACGACCAATAACGACGGCATGTTTTCCCGATAGATCGTTACCCAAATGTTGCTTTGCTAACATGACACAACCTTGGGGAGTACAAGGCACTAACGCCCCTGTCTCACCATTGAAAAGCCGACCTGAATTCATCGCATGAAAGCCATCAACATCTTTATCAGGATTAATTGCGGAAATTATGACACTCTCATCAATGTGCTTTGGCAAAGGTAGTTGCACTAAAATACCGTGAATATTTCGATCATTGTTTAAGTGTTCAAGATATTTTAATAACTCTTCTTGATTTGTGTCATCAGGTAACTTTATTTCATCAGAAATCATACCGATTTCTTGTGTCTGCTTTATTTTATTTCTTACATAAACTTGGCTGGCCGGATCTTCACCAACTAAAATTACCGTTAATTTTGGTTGAATACCATCAGTCGATTTCAATTCAGCTACTTCAACAGCTAATTCAGCTCGTAAATTTTTTGCTGTTAACTTTCCATCAATATTCATTGTTATTATTCTCATTCATTAAATAGAAGAAATAGATGCCACTTCAACATAAAAACACAGCAGCAATTTATGCCATTATCCTAAGTAAAATATGGTTAATATACAAAGACATTAATTAAAATATTAGTGAATAATTTTTGTTTATCGATCTGAATCAATTATAGATTGCTATTCGCGAGTTTTTTAATGATATTTTACCAGTCTCGCTGTCACCATTAAGCGAATATTTGTATTAATGAATATTATTTAAACGCCAGACAGCAAAAAGCCTAGCAATGACGTGCATGGATGCTCTAATGCAACGATGGCAGGATGGC
>OLHF01000200.1_pt1 | contig 10367 bp, 7 predicted proteins | sample 1609471 | NCBI WGS metagenome assembly OLHF01 (sample SAMN05416858, study PRJEB24817) | seawater metagenome | isolation source: Sea water | place: Canada:Atlantic | collected 2013-11 | reverse complement strand
AGATTCGCCTTAGTCTCGTGGGCTCGGAGATGTGTATAAGAGACAGGTGTTAATGATGTGTGTCACAGGGTAATAGCTTGAAATATATATTATTTTTTTATCACTGCTTGTACACCTAGTATGTCTCTAAATCGTTGTTTAGCTGTTGTTGCCATTTTTCATTGCATTACAGCACATTACAGCAGATGACGAGATTAACAAGACAAATAATAGTCTTGAACTTTAGAGCATGGACATCACTTTAGTGATGCAGGGAGAATAAAATGTATAGCAAAAGTAAAGTTTCAAAATCGATAAAACTAGCGTTACTATTTAGCGCAAGTTCAGTTTTAGTATCAACACCAAGCTTTTCTGCTTTTGCAGAAGAATCAGCTGAAGATGTTGAACGCATTGAAGTTACAGGCTCACGTATCAAACGAACAGATATGGAAACACCTGTCCCCGTCACTGTTATCGGACGGAGTGATATTTTGGAAATGGGAGCAATTAATGTCGCTGACGTACTTAACACAAGCCCTATAGCCGTTGCTGGCTCCGACCAGTCTAATACATCTTTTACAAACTCAAGCGTAGGTCTAAACACAACAGCATTACGTAACTTACAAGAAGAACGTACTTTAGTATTAGTTAATGGGCGCCGTTTTGTCTCCGGTGTTTCTCCGTCTGTCGGTTATGCCGTTGATTTAAATGCAATACCTGCGGCCATGATTGAACGTATAGAAATATTAAAAAGTGCATCTTCTGCAATTTACGGTACAGATGCGGTAGCAGGTGTAATCAATATTATTACCCGAAAAGATTTTGAAGGTGTTGAAGTAAATGTTCAAACGGGCATTTCAGGGGAAAGTGATAGAGAGAAATACGCTGTAAATATTACCGGCGGTAATACTTGGGATACTGGTAGTATCACTATGGCGTTTGGCTATGATGAGGATAAAGGACTCAAGTCGTCAGATAGAGATTTCTCTGCCGTCGATAGAGCTACTATTTTGGATGATAATGGCAATGAAGTTATTGGTGATATATTTTCATCTTTTCCACCTCAAGGACGTATAGGCGGAACTGCTACTGGGTATAACGGTGATGGAACTCCATTCAACGGAGCTTCTGGATTTAATGGTGATAGGTTTAATCGCGCAGACTTTCGTCAACTAGTTACGCCACTTGAACGTAAATATGTAGCGATGAATTTTAATCAAGAAATTGGTGATGATATAAACTTCTTTACTGAAATGAATTGGAATTCTACCAAGACAAATAACTCAACGATCGAACCTTATGCGTTGACAGTACATGATGATATTTGGTTTAACGACCGCGGTGGCAACGGTGGAATGAGTGTCATGTCGCCACTATTGCCAGATTTGTTGCGAGATAACCTTATTGCGGATGGCGTTACAGACCTTAATGAAGTTGGCTTTCGCAGACGAATGGTGGAGTTTGGTCCTCGTTCGACAGACTTAGAGCGTTCAACTATTCGTGTCGCCTCTGGTTTCGATTGGAATATTGACGATAACTGGAACTTGAACACGTATTTCAGTTGGGGACAAACAGATCAGACGCAACAAAATGGCGGGCAAGTAAATGTTGAGCGTGCAGCATTTGCCCTTGATGTTGAAGAAGCTACTGACGGTTCATTGCAGTGTGTTAATGAATTAGCACGTCTTCAAGGTTGTGTTCCTTTAGATATGTTTGGAGCTAACACAATATCTGACGCCGCTGTCGCGTATGTTAAAGCTCCAGCCAAAGTTGCAGGTCGTGTCGAACAATTTGTTTTTGCTGCATCTGTTACAGGTGAATTACCGTTTGAACTTTCAGGTGGTAATGTCGGCGTTGCATTTGGTGCAGAACATAGGTTGGAAAAAGGAGCATTTAGTCCTGGTGACTTAGCACAAACAGGCGCTTCATCGACTAATAAATCAGATGCCACTAATGGCTCTTTTTATAGTAATGACATTTTTGCGGAGGCAATCCTTCCGGTAACGGAGGAATTTGAAGTTGACTTAGCAGTACGTTTTTCAGACCATGAAATTGTTGGTGAGGCTACAACTTGGAATGTAGGTCTGCAATATCAGCCTACTGATGAGTTAATGTTCAGAGCATCAGCTGCCACCGCAATACGTAACCCAAATGTTGCAGATTTATTTGGTGGACGTGGTGAAACCTTTGCAGGTGTAACTGATCCTTGTAATGGCATTACTGCTGCTTCCACTTCTCAAGAAGCTATCAATTGTTTATCAATTCCAACTATTGCTGCTCGCGTTGCGGCTGATGGAGCGTTTGAACTAACACAAATAGAAGCTCAAAGTGCAGGGGGAACTATAGGTGGTAGCCCTGATATTCAAGAAGAAACTGCTGACACATGGAGTGTTGGTGTTGTTTGGCAAGTCATGGATGGTTTATCTATGACCGTTGATTACTATGACATATCTATTGAAGATGCAATTGATACAACTGATAGAACTACAGTGTTAAATCGCTGTTATGCCGTGTCATCAGCTGAATTTTCTGCTAATTGTAATGGTGCAACAGTTCGAGATGCCAATGGCGCTTTAACTGAAATTAACTCTGGTACCAGTAATGAAAACAATATAGAAACGTCGGGTATTGATATTGAGTTTAACTATACTGCAGAGATTGGTCCTGGTACATTTAAAGCTGATCTTATTTGGAACCACACTCGAGAATGGGTTCAAACAGCAATTGAAGACGGTAGCTCTGTCGATTTTGCAGGTGAAGTTTTAAATCCGGATAATCGTGCAAACTTAAATTTGAACTATGCACTGGAAGATATTTCTGTTTCTTGGAGGATTCGTTACTGGGATCAATCTGTTGATTCAGTTGAAGGTGATAACTTTAACTTTACAGATTTTGAACCACTAGTTGAATCAAATGTTTATCCATCGATGGTTTACCATGATATTTCTGCAAATTACCACTTTACAGATAGCACACAATTTACGTTTAATGTGCGTAATTTATTTGATAAACAACCACCATTTGCAGGTCAAGGTCATGATAAAGGTGGTACCGGAATTAACACTGTTTCTGAAGCCTTTGATGTAACAGGGCGATACTTTCAAGCGAGTGTAACCACGAAATTTTAAAAGTTAGAAATGCAAAATAAAGCCAGCTAATGCTGGTTTTTTTGTACCCAAAATTCGTGGAATGTTAAATTTCGCTTAAAAAAACGTCACTTTAAACACCTGTTTATTCATTCTGCCGATATTTCTTACACATTTTGAAAAAAAACTGCATATGTTTATAAAATTCTGTGCAAACGAACTGTTCTATTAAGTTTACGAGTTTTTGTGTTGCTTTTATAAGTTATTGTTATTTTAAAGGTTAATTAGTCTTGTATTGTTTTGTTACATATTTTTAAGTGTGTTGCGGCATTTTAGTTTCAAAAAAACAATGCCTACCTGTTAAGTTGTTGTTTTTAATGGTTTGTTTATGTCTTATTCTTTGCTGTTATATGACTTTACCTGTAAAATGTGTACGTTGATTTACATATTTTGTAGTTATTGTATGTTTTTGTTTTTGTGAGGTTTATTATTTGTTGTTACACGTCTGTTTTGCGGTTGTGTGTTATTTTGTAACTGGTTTGTGTTGACCCGTTAACAAATTTAAGTTTAATATCTAGGTCGACAGATCTGGTCTTAGACCAAAAAATTATAATCAACAAGGCAATATAGCCTTGAATTTAAACACTAGAATCACGAAAGTGGTCCAGGGAGTACATATGTATAGCAATAGCAAAGTAGCTAAAGCTGTTCGCATCGCCATGATGTTTGGCGCTGGCGCAGCTGCAGCAATTTCGGCTCCTGCCTTTTCTGCTGAAGAAGAGTCAGCTGAAGATGTAGAGCGAATCGAAGTAACAGGTTCTCGTATTAAGCGTGCTGATATGGAAGGTGCAAATCCAGTTCAAGTTATCACACGTCAAGATCTTGTTACATCAGGTATTACCAATATGGGTGATATTCTACAAGAAATTCCATCAGTTGCCGGTGCAGCAACTAACACAGCAATTAACAATGGTGGTTCAGGTGCCATTCGTGTTTCATTGCGTGGTTTAGGTTCAAATCGAACGCTTGTGTTACTAAATGGCCGTCGTATGGTTGCCTCTGGTTTAGGTGCTAACTCATCAGTTGATTTAAGTACTATACCGACAGCAATTGTAAAGCGTGTTGAAGTTCTAAAAGATGGCGCTTCAGCAATTTATGGTTCAGATGCCATTGGTGGTGTTGTTAACATCATTACTCGAGATGACTTTGAAGGTTTTGAATTTAACGCTGGTTACGATATTGGTACAGAAGAAAGAGATGGCGAAACGAAAAGTATCGATTTGACTATTGGTTTTTCTGGCGACAAAGGTAATGCTGTTGTAAACGCATACTATGTTCAACAAGGTTCACAGTTTTCTGGTGATCGTGATTGGTCTAAATTTGACTACAGCATGAATGCTGATGGTGAATTAATTCCTGGTGGCTCTTCTGCTCCACCTTGGGGCCGTTACAATGGTGTAAACTCTGCTAACCCAGCTAACCTTACTCAATTGCGTCTTAACGAAGATGGAACTCCAGATTTAGATTCTGCTGGTAATCAACAATTTGATTTACCTACAGGCACTTGTAACTCATTTACTCACGGTGCAGCAAATGGCCCAGGTCAATCTGATCCATCAAACCCTGCAAATGCAACTGGTTATGACTGTTGGGATTGGGGTAAAGATACATACAACTTTGCTCCAGCTAACTACCACTTAACGCCACAAGAGCGTTACGGTATTTTTGCTTCAGGTTCATATGAGTTAAATGATAGCGTACGTGTATTTACAGAACTAAGCTTTAACCGTCGTACATCTAAAACTAAGCTTGCTCCATTACCTTTAGCTCCTTTAGCTTTCTTTGGTTGGACTGGTTCTACATACTCAGCAGATAACTATTACAATCAACAATTCGGTCCTAAAGACATGAATGGTGACACTGTAGATATCGCTGATTGGCGTCGTCGTATGGTTGAAACTGGTGGACGTGATTCACAATTCCGCGTTGAAACTGTTCGTGCAATGTTTGGTATCGATGGTGAATTTGACAACGGTTGGGGCTGGGAAGCTAGCTACATCTTTGGTGCAAATGACTCAGCAACTCAAGGTGCTGGTGGCGTAAACTTTGAAAAAGTTGATTTAGCTGTAGGCCCTTCATTTAAAGATGAACAAGGTAATGTTGTTTGTGGTACTGTTGATGCACCTATTGCTGGTTGTGTATCTTTAAACACATTTGGCACACCAGGTACTGACGGTGAAATAACTCAAGAGATGATGGATTTCATCTTATTTGAAGCACATGATGTTGGTTCTAACGAACAACAAATTATGTCAGCAAGCGTTTTCGGTGATGCATTTGAATTGCCAGCTGGTACCGTAGGTTTTGCTTTTGGTATTGAACATCGTGAAGAAAAAGGTGCTGATTACCCTGACGCATTAATTGCGCTAGGTATTACATCTGGTTCATCACGTACTTCTACTGTTGGTAGCTATTCAGTAGATGAAGCTTTCTTAGAGACAAATGTACCATTATTAAGTGGTGTTGTTGGTGCTGAAGTATTAGAAGTTGATTTAGCTGTTCGTTACTCTGATTACGATACATTTGGTGACACAACGAATCATAAGATTGGTGTTCGTTGGATGCCATTTGATGGTCTAATGGTACGTGGTACATCTTCGACTGCATTCCGAGCTCCTTCTACAGGTGATTTGTTTGCTGGTTCTTCAGATAATAGCCCTACAGTTGTAGATAAATGTAGTGGTACAGTGGATGGATTTGCTCCTGGTACACCTTCATGTATTGCTTCTGGCGCTCCAGCTGGTGGTTTTGAGCCAATTGGTGATCAATTATCATCAACACGCGGTGGTAATCCAGAGTTAAAACCTGAAGAAGCTGATATTTTCACTGCAGGTATCGTATATAGCCCTGATTTTGTTGAAGGTTTATCTTTAACTTTAGATTACTGGGACATTGAAATTACTAGTGCAATTAGCACATTAGGTGAGCAGCTAATTCTAGATAGTTGTTATACTACTGGTGAGCACTGTGACAAGATTACTCGTTTTGGTGCAGACAGCTTATTGTACGGTAACTCAATTGATATCGATGATCGTACAACGAACGTAGGTGGTGTTGAATCTTCAGGTTATGATTTCAACATACGTTACACTACTGATTTTGAAGGTGGCACATTAGCATTCAACGTAGATACTACTTATTACGATACTTATGACATCACTCAAGCAAATGGTGACGTGATTGAAAATGCAGGTTACTTCTATCGTAACAGTGGTGACGGTAACTTCCCTGAATGGAAAACTAATGCAGACGTTCGCTACACTAGCGATGATTGGTCAGCTAGTTGGTCAGTTCGCTATATTGGCGAGGTTGAAGAACCTTTTTCTAATGCAGACTCAGGTTTCCGAACTATTGATTCACAAATCATTAATGATGCTCGATTTACGTATTTCATGGATAACATGACAGCAACAATCGGACTGAACAATATTTTTGATGAAGATCCTCCGTTTGCGGACTCTGGTTTCAATGATAATACAGACCCACGTACATATAACACGACTGGACGTCACGTTTATGTAACATTAGGGTTATCTTTCTAAGATAGAGTCACTCTAAATTAGACTGTAAAAAGCCAATTAGCATATGCTAATTGGCTTTTTTATATCTGCTGACCCGTCCTGAAATAAGTTGACACTTTGGAGACTTATTATGGTTAATTCAATTAAGCCACATGTTAAGCGCACACAGTGTGATTATAATCAAGGTTTTAAACTAGCCGTTGTTGAGCAAGTTGAAAAAGGCGATATGACTCATAAACAAGCCCAACGATGTTATGGTATCCAAGGTCGCAGTACCGTTTTAACTTGGTTACGTAAACATGGAAAACTAGATTGGTCTAACCCTATTCGGTCTGTGCGTATGCCTAAATCAAAAGAAACCCCAACCCAAACAATTAAACGCCTTGAAAAAGAGCTAACCGATGAAAAGGTGAGAACACTTATTCTCGATATGATGGTCGATACACTTGATAAAGAATACGGTACGAGGCTGAGAAAAAAGTTCTCAGCCGAACTATCTGGCTTGCGAAAACCCAAGGAGCAGTAAAACTCCAACATGCTTGTCGTTGTTTTAGTGTGAGTCGTCAAGCAATTTACCAATACAAAACAAGGCTTGAAAAACGCCATGAAGCGTTAAATCCTGTAAAAAAATTCATCTTAAGGTGGCGTCGTTTTATGCCGCGTATTGGCACTCGCAAGCTTTATCATTTAATAAAGCCAGCACTTTGTGACGCCCAGATAAAATTGGGGCGTGATGGGCTATTCGCTTACTTGAGAAATGAAAATTTATTAGTAAAACCCCAAAAATTTATACCAAGACAACTTACAGCAAGCACCGGCTAAAGAAATACCCGAATCTCTTAAAAGAGCACAAACCGACTCGAGCAGAAGAAGTATTTGTCAGTGACATTACTTACGTTAAAACCGAGCAAGGTACGCACTACTTGTCATTAACAACGGATGCTTATTCACGACGTATTATGGGCTATGAATTGAGTCCCGAAATGAAAGCCAGTGATGTTGTTAAGGCATTAAAGATGAGTATGAATAGGCGCCTTAACACTTTGCCCGCCATTCATCACTCAGACCGAGGGCTGCAATGCTGCTCGAGTGAATATCAAGCGGCATTGCATCAAGCGAACATGAAACCATCAATGACAGATGGGTATGATTGCTACCAAAATGCCCTGGCAGAAAGAATAAACGGCATATTAAAAGGAGAGTTCTTACTTTATCGATGCAAGTCAATGAAAGAGCTTAAGAAGCTCGTTGAAGAGTCAATTAACATCTATAATAAGATGAGGCCGCACTTAAGTCTTGGCATGCAAACACCAGAGCAAGTGCATCAAAAAAGCCAACCGCTTGCGCGATTGGCTTCAACTTAAAAACTGTCAACATATTTTAGGACGAGACACTGCGTGCGTACTTTAGGGCAGAAAAATATTTCGCTAACGTATAGCTACCTACTTTAAATATTACTACCAGCGCTAGGTTGTCCCTTATTTTCTTGTGAGCGCAGTGCTTCTTGGTTTTTGCGTCTAACTTCATCCGCCAATGCTTTCGTCATACATGTCCGTTTTTTTCTGTGACTGCCCGTTGTCGCTTTATACTCACATACCATATCTTTATTTTTAGCCATTTTTGCATATTGTTGATCATTTTTTGCGGATTTCTCTGCGTATCCAGCTTGTGATGAACTACATGCGCTGATCAGTGTGACTAATGCGATAATTGAAATTTTTCTTATCATTTTATACTCCATTATATTTTTATTAGTTATCAACTAGAACTTAGTGACAATAAACGAACTTTTTGTCGGTAGTTGTTTTTCTTTTTCGTGATTTCTATATTGATTGATATCGCTGGAATGTGCAGCAACTTTCAATATTTTTTGTAAATTCATAAATAATAATTGTATTGTTTTTTTTAATATGAATCGTTTGATAGTGGCAAAGTAATAAACAACGATTACTGTTATCAAAATTAGAAGTGAACTCTTCATAATAATCCATTATTAGCTATAAATTTCGATATTCAAATTAAGATTAACATGAACTGTTAAAATGTCTATAAAGTAGACTGTTAATATTTAAATTAATTATAAATAACTTGAAAATACTGTGTACAGGCCGCTTTACAACTATTATTCTTAATATTTATATTATAACACTTGGCACAAGTATATGAATAATGAAACATATTTGGAAAATGTTAGAAATCAATACGAAGATTATCCGTATCCTTTTAGAGATCCAAGTGATGAAAATCATAGGCTCATTGAAATTGGCATTGAGCGCTTAGAGTTAATTAATTTTTATTGTTTTAAAGGTCGATGTGATTTTTCAAATTTTAGAGTTTTAGTCGCCGGTGGCGGTACAGGGGATTCAACTATATTCTTAGCTGAGCAGCTTAAAGACTGTAATGCAGAAATTTATTATGTTGATATCAGTGATGCTTCAATGAAGATAGCACAGAAAAGAGCAAAGCAGAGAAACCTGCATAATATTACTTGGGTACATGGCTCACTTTTGTCTCTTAACCCTAACCTGGGCAAGTTTGATTACATAAGTTGTACGGGTGTTCTTCATCATCTAGATGATCCGGAACTTGGTTTAGATAAATTATCAGGCTATTTGAATGATAAAGGCGCGTTAGGGTTGATGTTATACGGTCAATACGGTCGAACTGGTGTATATCAAATGCAGGAACTAATGAGGCTTATTAATGTTAATGAATTATCATTATCAAATAAAATTGAGAATACAAAAAAAGTTCTTGATAACTTGCCTAATACTAATTGGTTTTGTCACAATCAGAACTTATTGGTAGATCATAAGAAATCTACAGATAATGGTTTAGTTGATTTACTATTACACGAGCAAGACCGAGCATACACAATAGCTGAAGTATATCTGCTTTTAGATAGTGTACGGTTGAACTTTGTAGCATTTAGTGATGTTAAAATGCGAATGTCTTATCGACCCGAGCAATATATTTCTAATCCTGAGCTACTTGCTAAAATTAAACAGCTGCCTGAGAAGGAACAGCATGCAATTGCAGAATTAATGGTGGGGGCATTTAAAAAACATGAGTTTTACGTATCTAAAACTGAAGGTACTAAAGCGAAATTTTCGGAGCTGTCAAATATTCCGTTTTTCTTTCCCGTCCAACAATATGCTAATTTAGGTGCTGACCTTGCAAACGCAATGTTAGCAAATAGCAATCAAAAAATTTCTATGAAGCATAGCTCTGGTTTTGAGTTTGATATCATAGCATCCCAATTGAACTACGCGTTTTTTAAGCATATTGATGGAATAAACTCTTTAGCTGATATTTTTGACTGCGTTAGAGCTGAATTGAATGACCATTCTATTAATGATGGTCAATTGCTGTCGTATTTTCAGCCAGTGTATCTGCAATTTCAACAATTAGATTGGTTATTATTAAAAGCAAAATAATAGTCTTAGATGCGGTATTCATTCTGAATGCCGTTTTGATATCGACAATGTTAATCTTCCCTTCCGTTTGATTGAAAAATCAAGTTTTATTTACATCTCTTTATTTTGTATTTAGATACTGAACTCTGTTTTAGTTCGTATTTCAACCTTGCAAGTACAAGTTGATAATGAATTTTTTAATGTTGTAACAAAATAAATAAGAAAGTTTTGTTTTTTTGTTGTTGCTTCCTATTAAGTCTGTCTCTTATACACATCTGACGCTGCCGACGATCTACTCTGTGTAG
>OLHF01000195.1_pt1 | contig 10645 bp, 8 predicted proteins | sample 1609471 | NCBI WGS metagenome assembly OLHF01 (sample SAMN05416858, study PRJEB24817) | seawater metagenome | isolation source: Sea water | place: Canada:Atlantic | collected 2013-11 | reverse complement strand
TCCAATTGGTAGAACAGCGGTCTCCAAAACCGACGGTTGGGAGTTCGAATCTCTCTACCCCTGCCATCTCTTGAGTAAAGTGCTAATATTTATTTTATTGGCGCTTTAGAATTTAACCTCGACATTGTCGGGGTTGCTTCGTCTTAGATTAGACGTGTAATTACAGGTAGTAGATATGAACGCAAGTACTGAACATGAACCTAGTGGTTCGCTCGATTTTTTAAAGTGGAGCGTTATTGTTCTTCTTTTAGCTGGTGCAGTTGTAGGTAACTACTTTTTTGCTGAGCAATCAATTCTTGTTCGTGCTTTAGCGGTTGTAGCAATAATTATTGTTGCAGGGCTTGTAGCTATGCAAACGGTTAAAGGTCGCTCTGCAGTAGCATTTGCAAAAGAATCACGCACAGAAGCACGTAAAGTTGTTTGGCCAACACGCCAAGAAGCTGTTCAAACAACCGGTATCGTATTAGTGGCAACATTAATTATGTCTTTACTACTTTGGGGCTTAGATTCAGTTCTATTTTGGGTAGTTGGATTAATTACTGGTTTAAAAGTAGGTTAAAGGTAATATCATGACTGAAGAAAACATCTCTCCAGAAGCAAACGAAGAAAACAATGAGCCTGTTGTTAACACCAATCCAAAATTACGCTGGTATGTAGTACAAGCTTTTTCTGGCTACGAAGGCCGCGTACAAAAAACATTAGTTGAGCATATTGGCATTCACGGCTTAGAAGAAAAGTTTGGTGAAATTTTAGTTCCTACTGAAGAAGTTATTGAAATGCGCGCCGGACAAAAGCGTAAAAGCTCACGTAAATTCTTTCCAGGCTATGTGTTAGTTCATATGGAGCTTGATGATGAGTCTTGGCATTTAGTTAAAAGTGTACCTCGTGTACTTGGTTTTATTGGCGGTACAAAAGAACGTCCTGCACCGATTAGCCAAAAGGAAGCTGATCGTATTCTTCAGCGTCTTGAAGATACTGATAAGCCGAAGCCTAAAACATTATTTGAGCCAGGCGAAGTGGTACGTGTCATTGACGGTCCATTTGCTGACTTTAACGGTGTTGTTGAAGAACTAGATTACGAGAAAAACCGCATTAAAGTATCGGTACTTATATTTGGTCGTTCAACGCCTGTTGATTTGGAATTTGGTCAAGTCGAAAAAGGCTAACACAGATATACCAATAGAATCTTCAAAAAAGCCAGAGTCACTACTCTGGTTTTTTTATGTTTGAAAGTAAGCCAGCATAACAAAAATTTTCCCTTGTGGTGTCTTGGTTAATGAATTGCGAATGTAGCTTAGTTAGCTATTTTACTGTACTGCAGAGTCTTAGGTGCGGACTACGAAGTGCTACATCTTCGTTTGATGGAATTAAATTCTAATGTCATTTCTACTTTATTTTTCGTTGAAGTGCTTTTACGTTGTTTTTTTAAACAAAATAGTCGTATTTTCTTGCGATCTTGCCTTTGAATAATATATAATCCGCTGCCGATTTTATCTTGTTAAGGTAAAATCGCTTTTTTGTTAACGGGGAGCTGATTTAATTATTAGCGTTTGAACCCATACTAAAGGTATTAAAACCATGGCTAAGAAAGTCACAGCTTTAATCAAGCTACAAGTTGCTGCTGGTGCAGCAAACCCGTCACCACCAGTTGGTCCTGCACTAGGTCAACACGGTGTGAACATCATGGAATTCTGTAAAGCGTTTAACGCAAAAACAGATTCTTTAGAAAAAGGCGCTCCAGTTCCTGTAGTAATTACAGTATATGCTGATCGTTCTTTTACATTTGATACAAAAACACCACCTGCTTCTTACTTACTTAAGAAAGCGGCTGGTATCAAGAGCGGTTCAGGTCGTCCTAACACTGAAAAAGTTGGTACTGTTACTACAGCACAACTTGAAGAAATCGTTAAGACAAAAGAATCAGATCTTACTGCTGGCTCTATGGAAGCTGCAGTGCGTACCATTGCGGGCTCAGCTCGTTCAATGGGTTTAGTGGTAGAGGACTAATCAATGGCTAAATTATCAAAACGCGCTCGTCTTATCCGTGAAAAAGTAGACGTATTAAAAGAATATGACATCAACGAAGCTCTTTCTTTACTTAAAGAACTTGCTACTGCTAACTTTCGTGAAAGTGTAGACGTTGCTGTAAACCTTGGCATTGACGCACGTAAATCAGATCAAAACGTACGTGGCGCGACTGTGTTACCTCACGGTACTGGTCGTGATGTTCGTGTTGCTGTATTTACTCAAGGTGCAAACGCAGACAAAGCTAAAGAAGCTGGTGCTGACGTTGTTGGTATGGAAGATTTAGCAGAACAAGTTAAAGCCGGTAACATGGACTTTGACGTTGTAATTGCTACTCCAGACGCAATGCGTGTTGTTGGTCAACTAGGTCAGATCTTAGGCCCTCGTGGTTTAATGCCTAACCCTAAAGTTGGTACAGTAACACCTGACGTTGTAACTGCTGTTAACAACGCAAAAGCGGGTCAAATCCGCTACCGCAACGACAAAAACGGTATCATCCATACTACTATTGGTAAGGCTGATTTCGAAGATGCTAACTTGCAACAAAACCTTGAAGCATTATTGGAAGCGCTTAAAAAAGCAAAACCAGCTAACGCTAAAGGTCAGTTTATTAAGAAAATTTCTGTTTCAACTACTATGGGTGCCGGCGTTGTCGTCAACCAAGCTAGTTTAACAGCTTAATTTTCTGTGAAGTGTCGGTTATCGATGCTTTACAAGGGCGTAATTATAGACTATAATTTCGCCCCTTAAATTTTGGTAGGTGTTGTCTATTTATTTGCATTTATTTGCTTAAGACAACCCCGTCAAAGACCGTAGGAGCCGATATGATTCTTCATAGAAAGCTTAATTTTTCCTACGTAGATGGTGATTACCCAGTATTTCCTAATTCTGGTCCTCGCCGTAACGGCCTAAGCCAATGTTAATTGGCTTAGGGATAGTAAATACCGGTTTTTTATTGCCGGTGAACCAGGAGTAAAGCCAATGGCTATCAATCTTGATGACAAAAAAGCAATTGTTGCTGAAGTTCAAGAAGCTGCCAATGGCGCTCAATCAGCTGTAGTCGCGGATTCACGCGGTGTTTCAGTTGAAGCAATTACTGTATTACGTAAGCAAGCACGTGAAAACGGTGTATGGATGAAAGTTATCCGTAACACGTTAGCACGTCGTGCATTACAAGGTACTGACTTTGAATGTGTTACTGACACATTAGTTGGTCCATCTTTAATTGCATTTTCAAACGAGCATCCGGGTGCCGCAGCACGTTTATTCACAGATTTCGCTAAAACTAACGAAAACTTTGAATTAAAAGCAGCAGCATTTGAAGGTAATGCAGTAGACGTAAACATGTTAGCTAAGCTACCAACTTACGACGAAGCAATTGCACGTTTAATGAGCGCTATGAAAGAAGCATCTGCTGGCAAACTTTGCCGCACGATTGCTGCAGTACGCGATCAGAAAGAGCAAGAAGCTGCTTAATAATTGTTTACCTCTTAAAAATAAGAGCACAATTCGCACTTTTTGTATTTATAGTTATTTATAACAGTCAAAAGACTGTTACTTAAAACAGGAAATTTAAAATGTCTATTTCTAAAGACGATATCCTAAACGCTATTGCTGACATGTCAGTAATGGATGTAGTTGCACTAATCGAAGCAATGGAAGAGAAGTTCGGCGTATCTGCTGCTGCTGCTGTTGCTGTTGCTGGCGGTGACGCTGGTGCTGCTGCTGAAGAGCAAACTGAATTTGACGTAGTTATGACTAGCTTCGGCGAGAAGAAAGTTGCTGTAATCAAAGCAGTTCGTGGCGCTACAGGTTTAGGCCTTAAAGAAGCTAAAGACTTAGTTGAATCTGCTCCTAAAGCGATCAAAGAAGGCGTTGAAAAAGCTGAAGCTGAAGAGCTTAAGAAAGTTCTTGAAGAAGCTGGTGCTTCTGTTGAGATCAAATAATCTGTTTTTAAACAGATTATTTGCCTGAAAAGGCAATGGCTGGTGATTTAAACGTCACCGGCCTTTTTGCGCTAAAAAAAGTGGTTTTTTTTTAAACCAAAACAGTGCATTATTTGATACTTGGTATTTTCAAAGTATCACTGCAATATCCTGTCTGATACCAATTGGATTAGATAATTGTCAATTACTTATGAGTAATTCGCGCCATTATTTAAGTCCAATTGGTATTTTAAGGCAGATTCGGCCATAACCAGCAAGCTGAGGAACCCCATGGTTTACTCTTACTCTGAAAAGAAACGTATTCGTAAGGACTTTGGTAAAAGTGTGCAAGTAATGGATTATCCATTCTTGTTATCAATCCAACTCGAATCTTTCCGTAAGTTTATTGATATTGATCCAACAGGTGAAACAGGCCTAGAGGCTGCGTTTCATTCTATTTTTCCAATTAAAGCTTATTCTGGTAGCTCAGAATTACAATATGTTAGCTACCGTTTAGGCGAGCCGTTATTTGACGTTAAAGAATGTCAAATCCGCGGTGTCACCTATTCTGCGCCGTTACGCGTTAAATTGCGTTTAGTTGTTTATGATAAAGAAGCAGCAGCAGGCACAGTTAAAGATATCAAAGAACAAGAAGTATACATGGGTGAAATACCATTAATGACTGACAATGGTACATTTGTCATTAATGGTACAGAGCGTGTTATTGTTTCTCAATTACATCGTTCTCCTGGTGTGTTTTTCGATCACGATAAAGGTAAAACGCACTCATCAGGTAAAGTGTTATATAACGCACGTGTTATTCCTTACCGTGGTTCTTGGTTGGATTTTGAATTTGATCCAAAAGATAATTTATTCGTCCGTATAGATAGACGTCGTAAATTACCTGCATCGATCATTTTACGTGCCTTGGAATACTCTACCGAAGAAATTCTAGATATTTTCTACGATACGACTAATTTCGAAATTAAAGGCGATAAGTTAGTAATGGATTTAATTCCAGAACGCTTACGTGGTGAAACAGCAACGTTTGATTTAAAACTACCTAATGGTGATGTTTTAGTTGAGCAAGGTCGTCGTATTACTGCTCGTCATATTCGTTCTCTTTCAAAAGCGAAAATGGCTACATTAGATGTACCTGCAGAATACATCGTCGGTAAAGTGCTTTCTAAAGCCTATATTGATGAGTCTACAGGCGAAGTCATTGCTGAAGCGAATGCTGAAATTACGCTAGAAATGCTAGCTGAATTAAGTCAAGCCGGTCATAAAGTACTTTCTACTTTATACATGAACGAATTTGATGTTGGTTCATACATGTCTGACACATTACGCGTGGATAACTCAACTAACCGCTTAGAAGCGCTAGTTGAAATTTACCGTATGATGCGTCCAGGCGAGCCACCAACAAAAGATGCAGCAGACACGTTATTCAATAACTTGTTCTTCTCTCTTGAACGTTATGACTTATCTACAGTAGGTCGTATGAAGTTCAACCGTCGTGTTGGCAATGCTGACTCGGTAGGTAATGGCATTTTATCTAACGATGATATCATCTCTGTAATGAAAACGCTTATCGCCATTCGTGACGGTAAAGGTGAAGTTGATGATATTGATCACTTAGGTAACCGTCGTATTCGTAGTGTTGGCGAAATGGCTGAAAACCAATTCCGTGTTGGTTTAGTTCGTGTTGAACGTGCTGTACGTGAACGTTTAAGTCTTGGTGATTTAGACGCGATTATGCCGCAAGATTTGATTAACGCTAAGCCGATTTCTGCTGCCGTTAAAGAATTCTTTGGTTCATCACAATTGTCACAATTTATGGACCAAAACAACCCGTTATCAGAAGTAACGCATAAGCGTCGTATTTCTGCCTTAGGCCCGGGTGGTTTAACACGTGAACGTGCTGGTTTCGAAGTACGTGATGTACATCCAACGCATTACGGTCGTGTTTGTCCAATTGAAACGCCAGAGGGTCCAAACATTGGTTTGATCAACTCGCTTTCATGTTATGCACGTACTAACGATTACGGCTTCTTAGAAACTCCTTATCGTAAAATCGTTGATGGCTATATTACTGACGATATCGATTACCTTTCTGCAATTGAAGAAGGTAATTTCGTTATCGCACAGACAACTGCTGAAGTTGATGCTGACCGTAAGTTAGTAGATGGCTTGGTTGCCTGTCGTCATAAAAACGAATTTACTTTAATGTCTGCTGAACAAGTTCAGTATATGGATGTTTCACCACAACAAATCGTTTCAGTAGCGGCTTCATTGATTCCGTTCCTAGAACACGATGATGCTAACCGTGCCTTGATGGGCTCGAACATGCAACGTCAAGCTGTACCAACACTAATCGTGGATAAGCCACTGGTTGGTACTGGTATGGAAAAAATTGTTGCGGTTGACTCTGGTGTTACAGTTGTTGCTAAACGTGGCGGTGTTATTGATTACGTAGATGCTTCTCGTATTGTTGTGAAAGTTAATGAAAATGAAATGCATGCTGGTGAAGCAGGTATTGATATTTACAACTTAACGAAATACACACGTTCTAACCAAAACACTTGTATCAACCAACGTCCATTGTGTCGTATGGCTGAACCAGTAGTTCGTGGTGATGTATTAGCAGATGGTCCTTCAACAGATATGGGTGAATTGGCACTTGGCCAAAACATGCGTATTGCGTTCATGCCTTGGAATGGTTACAACTTTGAGGATTCAATGTTGTTATCTGAGCGTGTGGCTACTGAAGATCGTTTCACTACTATCCATATTCAAGAATTAACTTGTATCGCTCGTGATACTAAACTTGGCAGTGAAGAAATTACTGCTGATATTCCAAATGTTGGCGAATCTGCATTATCTAAACTAGATGAAGCGGGTGTTGTTTACATTGGTGCTGAAGTTAACGGCGGCGATATCTTAGTAGGTAAAGTGACACCTAAAGGTGAAACACAACTTACGCCAGAAGAAAAACTTTTACGAGCTATCTTCGGTGAAAAAGCAGCTGACGTTAAAGACAGCTCTTTACGTGTTCCTAACTCTGTTTCAGGTACTATCATCGATGTTCAAATCTTCACCCGTGACGGTGTAGAAAAAGATGCTCGTGCTGTTGAAATCGAAGAAATGCAACTTAAACAAGTTAAGAAAGACTTGGGCGATGAGTTCAGCATTTTAGAAGATGGTATTTATGCTCGTGCTAAGAAACTATTGTTAACGTCTGGCTTAAATGAGTCTGATCTTAACAGTATGTCTCGCGACAAGTGGTTAGTTCAAAACTTGGCTGATGAAGGTCAACAATCTGAGCTAGAGCAAATCGCAGAGCAATACGAAGCAATCAGAGCTGATTTTGATAAGAAATACGAAGTTAAACGTCGCAAGATCACCCAAGGTGATGACTTAGCGCCGGGCGTATTGAAAATCATTAAAGTTTATCTAGCTGTTAAACGCCGTATTCAACCAGGTGATAAAATGGCTGGTCGTCACGGTAACAAAGGTGTTATTTCAAACGTAGTACCTGTTGAAGATATGCCATACGATGAGCACGGTGTGCCAGTTGATGTTGTACTTAACCCATTGGGTGTACCATCACGTATGAATATCGGTCAGATCTTAGAAACGCATTTAGGTATGGCTGCTCGTGGTATCGGTGAGAAAATTAACCGCATGTTGGAAGCTCAACAAGAAATCCATAAATTACGTGGATTCTTGAAAGAAGTTTACAGCTTAGGTGAGTCTCGTCAGAACGTAGATATTGATTCATTCTCTGATGATGAAATTATGCGTCTAGCTGGTAACTTACGTGCAGGTCTTCCAATTGCTACTCCAGTATTTGATGGTGCTAGTGAAAAAGAAATTAAAGACTTGTTCAAACTTGCTGATATGCCTGAAAGTGGTCAGTTCACTCTTACTGATGGCCGTACTGGTCGTGAATTTGAGCGTCCGGTAACTGTTGGTTACATGTATATGTTAAAACTGAACCATTTAGTTGATGACAAAATGCATGCGCGTTCTACAGGTTCTTACAGCCTTGTAACGCAACAGCCATTAGGTGGTAAAGCACAGTTTGGTGGCCAGCGTTTCGGTGAGATGGAAGTATGGGCACTAGAAGCATACGGTGCCGCTTATACCTTGCAAGAAATGCTAACGGTTAAATCTGATGATGTTAACGGTCGTACTAAGATGTATAAAAACTTAGTTGACGGTGATCACAGAATGGAGCCGGGCATTCCTGAATCATTCAACGTATTGTTGAAAGAAATTCGCTCGTTAGGTATCAACATCGAGTTAGATCAGGACTAAGCTACTTAAAGCTACATTGCTAACTTTTCGTTTATTCCAAAAGTTAGTACAGGGAGAGAGCAGTTAACTGCTCTCTCCGGTATTTAACTCCGACAGGAGATAGAGTGTGAAAGATTTACTTAAGTTTCTTAAGCAACAAAATCAAACAGAAGAGTTCGATGGTATTCGTATCGGACTAGCTTCACCTGACATGATTCGTTCATGGTCATTTGGTGAGGTAAAGAAACCTGAGACGATTAACTATCGTACTTTTAAGCCAGAACGCGATGGTTTGTTCTGTGCGCGTATTTTTGGTCCAGTTAAAGACTATGAATGTCTTTGTGGCAAATACAAACGCCTTAAGCACCGTGGTGTAATTTGTGAAAAATGTGGCGTTGAAGTTACATTAACGAAAGTTCGTCGTGACCGTATGGGTCATATCGAATTAGCAAGCCCAGTTGCACATATTTGGTTCTTAAAGTCATTGCCATCTCGTATCGGTCTATTATTAGACATGACACTACGTGACATTGAGCGTGTACTTTATTTTGAATCATACGTGGTCACTGAACCAGGTATGACAACGCTAGAAAAAAGTGCTATTTTAACCGAAGAAGAATATCTTGACGCGTTAGAAGAGCACGGTGATGAATTCGACGCACTTATGGGTGCTGAGGCCGTTTTAGCTTTACTACAACAAATCGATTTAGACGGCGAAGTAGCGCAAATGCGTGAAGAGTTACCTGAAATCGGTAGTGAAACTAAACGCAAGAAAATCACTAAGCGTTTAAAACTAATGGAAGCATTCGCAGCTTCAGGTAACAAACCTGAGTGGATGATCATGAACGTTTTACCAATTTTACCACCGGACTTACGTCCATTGGTACCATTGGATGGTGGTCGTTTTGCAACGTCTGATTTAAATGACTTATACCGTCGTGTAATCAACCGTAACAACCGTCTAAAACGTCTTCTAGATCTAGTAGCACCAGATATTATCGTACGTAACGAAAAACGTATGTTGCAAGAATCTGTTGATGCATTATTAGATAATGGTCGTCGTGGTCGTGCAATTACTGGTTCTAACAAACGTCCTCTTAAATCTCTTGCCGATATGATTAAAGGTAAGCAAGGTCGTTTCCGTCAGAACTTATTGGGTAAACGTGTTGATTATTCTGGTCGTTCAGTAATCACCGTTGGTCCAACGCTACGCTTACACCAGTGTGGTTTACCTAAGAAAATGGCACTTGAGCTATTCAAGCCATTTATCTACGGTAAATTAGAAGCACGTGGTTTAGCAACAACGATTAAAGCAGCTAAGAAATTAGTTGAACGTGAAGGCGCTGAAGTTTGGGATGTATTAGACGAAGTTATTCGTGAACATCCGGTTATGCTTAACCGTGCACCAACTCTTCATAGATTGGGTATCCAAGCGTTTGAACCTGTATTAATTGAAGGTAAAGCGATTCACTTGCATCCATTGGTTTGTGCGGCATATAACGCCGATTTCGATGGTGACCAAATGGCGGTACACGTACCGTTGACAATCGAAGCACAAATGGAAGCACGTACGTTGATGATGTCAACGAACAACGTTCTTTCACCAGCTAACGGTGATCCAATCATCGTACCATCACAGGATGTTGTATTAGGTTTATATTACCTAACACGTGATCGTGTAAATGGCTTGGGTGAAGGTATGTCATTTACCGACATCAAAGAAGCTGAAAAAGCTTACCGTACAGGTTTTGCTGAACTTCATGCTCGCGTTAAGATTCGTATCACTGAACATTTCAAAGACGAAGAAGGTAACTTTACAGTTGCTAAAACGACTTTACGTGATACAACAATTGGTCGTGCAATCTTATGGCAAGTATGTCCAGACGGCATGCCTTATGATCTTATTGATCAGCCGTTAGGTAAAAAGCCAATTTCAAAACTGATTAACCATGCGTACCGTAACTTAGGTCTTAAAGATACAGTAATCTTTGCTGACCACATTATGTACACTGGTTTCCACTACGCGATGATCGCCGGTGCTTCAGTTGGTATTGACGATATGGTTATTCCAGATGCGAAATACACCATCATTGAAGATTCAGAAGAAGAAGTTAAAGAAATTCAAACTCAGTTCGAGCAAGGTCTTGTAACTCAGGGTGAAAAATACAACAAGGTTATCGATATTTGGTCATCTGCCAACGAGAAAATCTCGAAAGCAATGATGGACAACTTATCAAAAGAAACCGTAATTAACCGTGACGGTGAGCCAGAAGAGCAAGACTCTTTCAACTCTATCTACATGATGGCCGATTCAGGCGCTCGTGGTAGTGCTGCTCAGATCCGTCAGCTAGCGGGTATGCGTGGTTTGATGGCTAAACCAGATGGTTCAATCATCG
>OLHF01000192.1_pt1 | contig 10832 bp, 12 predicted proteins | sample 1609471 | NCBI WGS metagenome assembly OLHF01 (sample SAMN05416858, study PRJEB24817) | seawater metagenome | isolation source: Sea water | place: Canada:Atlantic | collected 2013-11 | reverse complement strand
ACACGGAACATATGGTTGTGAATATCGACAAATTAACCTATGCAGGTAATTTAGACTCATTGACTAGCGTTAGTAGTGATCCAAGGTATACATTTGAGCAGGTGGATGTTTGTGATGCTGTAGAAGTTAAGCGTGTATTGGAACAGCATCAGCCGGATATTATGATGCACCTGGCGGCGGAGTCGCATGTGGATAGGTCTATTGATGGGCCAGGTGACTTTATTCAAACGAATATTGTTGGTACCTATACATTGTTGGAACAAGCTCGCGATTATTACAATCGGCTCGATAGTGCGAAAAAAGAGGGTTTCAGATTTCACCATATTTCAACTGATGAAGTGTATGGCGACTTACCGCACCCAGAGGATGAGGGTGCAGATTCCAATAACTTGCCGCTTTTCACAGAAACAACGCCTTACGCGCCAAGCTCGCCGTATTCAGCCAGTAAAGCAAGCTCGGATCATCTAGTTAGAGCGTGGCAAAGAACGTATGGCTTTCCAACAATCATAACAAACTGTTCAAATAACTACGGCCCGTACCACTTCCCAGAAAAGCTCATTCCGCTGGTCATTCTCAATGCGTTAGAAGGCAAACCGTTGCCTGTTTACGGTAAAGGTAATCAAATAAGAGACTGGTTGTATGTTGAAGATCACGCAAGAGCTTTGGTGCTTGTTGCAACTCAAGGCAGAGTGGGTGAAACCTACAATATAGGTGGTAACAACGAAAAACAGAACATTGAAGTCGTGCAAACAATTTGCCGAATGCTGGATGAGCTTGTTCCAAAAGAGAGCCGTTACGCAGACCAAATTACCTATGTTGCCGATAGGCCCGGGCATGATATGCGCTACGCCATCGATGCGAGTAAAATAGATCAACAGCTCGGCTGGAAGCCACAAGAAACGTTTGAAAGCGGTATTAAGAAAACGGTTGAATGGGTTTTAAATAATCAAACATGGTGTCAGCATGTTCAAGATGGCAGTTATCAACGAGAACGATTAGGAAGCAATTAATGAAAGGAATTATTTTAGCAGGCGGTTCAGGTACGCGCTTGCATCCAATTACACAGGGAGTATCGAAACAGTTACTACCCATTTATGACAAGCCGATGATATTTTATCCGTTATCTGTATTGATGCTAGCGGGTATCCGTGAGGTGCTTATTATTTCTACACCTGAAGATTTACCAAACTATGAGAAGCTTCTAGGTGACGGTAGTTTTTACGGTATTGAGCTGAGCTATGCTATTCAACCATCTCCAGATGGGCTTGCTCAGGCGTTTATTATTGGGGAAGATTTTATCGGCGATGACAGTGTTTGCCTTATTCTTGGCGATAATATTTTCTATGGCGAGTCATTTTCAGAAAAGTTAAAAAAAGCTACGGCTAGAGAAAGTGGCGCAACTGTATTTGGTTATTGGGTCGATGATCCAGAGCGGTTTGGTGTTGTAGATTTTGATGATAAAGGTAATGCCTTATCCATAGAAGAAAAACCAACTAATCCAAAATCAAATTATGCGGTAACGGGGCTTTATTTTTACGACAACGATGTCATTAATATTGCAAAGTCTGTTGAACCGTCAGATCGAGGAGAGTTAGAAATTACAGCGGTTAATAACGCTTACCTTAAACGTGGTGACTTGCAGGTGACCGAGTTGGGCCGTGGTTTTGCATGGCTAGACACAGGAACGCATGACAGCCTCATGAAGGCAGGGCACTTCATACAAACTATTGAGCATCGACAAGGCCTTAAAGTGGCTTGTTTGGAAGAAATTGCCTACCACAACGGCTGGATTAGCAAAGATGAATTGCTAAAGCGTGCTGAAAAATTTATTAAGACAGGGTACGGACAGTATTTACGTAAAATAGCTAATGTCAAAACGCCTGAATGAAAGTACTTCTTACAGGTTGTCAGGGCCAAGTTGGTTATTATATTGAACGTCAGGTAAAAGAAACGTCATGGACATTATTGCCCTGTGGGCGAAATGACTTAGATATCAGTGATGGCGAGGCCGTAACTGATATGGTTCAGAGTTTTATGCCGGATGTTATTATCAATGCAGCTGCCTACACGGCAGTGGATCGTGCCGAATCTGAGTCTGAGTTGGCTTTTAAAGTAAATGCAGAGGGTCCTGAAAATTTAGCGAAAGCTGCGCAGAAGGTCAACGCAGCGCTACTGCATATTTCAACGGACTATGTGTTTTCTGGAGATAAAGAGGGGCTCTATACAGAAGTAGACTCTGTTGCACCTAATAGTGTCTATGGCGTAAGTAAATTGGCTGGCGAAGCAGCAGTAATTAAACATTGTCCAAAGCATATTATTCTACGAACAGCGTGGGTATTTGGCGAGCATGGGCAGAATTTTGTTAAGACGATGCTCCGCCTAGGGCAAGATAAAAAACAATTAGGTGTCGTTGCTGATCAGTTTGGCGGGCCAACCTTTGCTGGGGATATTGCTAAAGCACTTATTAAGATTGTGGGTCAAATAGAGGTTAATGCGAATACTTGCTGGGGTGTGTATCACTATAGTGGCTTGCCACATGTTAGCTGGTTCCAATTTGCAGAAACTATTTTTCGGCAAGCTGAGGAACAGGGCATTATGAAAAGCCCCCCGGTGTTAAACGCTATAGCTACGGCCGATTATCCAACAGCAGCAAAACGCCCAGAGAACTCAACATTAGATTGCGACAAAATAAACCAAGCTTTTGGAATTAAGCAAAGTGATTGGGCTTGTGCTTTGTTGCGGATAAAGCACTATACATAAGAGTAGAATGATGAAGATAATAGAAACAGACATACCCGACGTGAAGGTCATAGAGCCAACGGTATTTGGTGATGAGCGGGGCTTCTTCTTTGAAAGCTTTAATGCCAAAGCATTAAATGAGGCATTAGGTTACGCAGTCGAATTCGTTCAGGATAATCATTCAAAATCGAGTAAAGGGGTGCTACGCGGTTTGCATTACCAAATCCAGCAGCCTCAGGGGAAGCTAGTTCGAGTTGTAGAAGGTAAAGTGTTTGATGTAGCGGTGGATATCAGAAGGTCATCTCCCACTTTTGGACAATGGGTGGGAGTTGAGTTAAGTGATGAAAATCATCGGCAGATGTGGATACCTGCTGGTTTTGCGCATGGGTTTGTTGTGTTAAGTGAAAGTGCTGATTTTTTGTATAAAACAACAGCTTACTATGCGCCGGAGTACGAGCGTTGTATTGCTTGGAACGATGCAGGTATAGGCATCCAGTGGCCTATTTCAGGCAAGCCTGTTTTGTCTGTAAAAGATTCACAGGCAGGCTTATTAGCGAATGTCGAATGCTTTTCATGACTATTGTTCGAGTAGTTTAAAAGAAAGCCAATGCGGCAATGAGCAAGCAAGGAAAATAATCGAGGCCTGTAGGCTGCATTAAAGAGATAAGTGTTTTGAAGAGAAAAAAAATAAGTTTATTTTTTAAGGAAATTTATTACAGTAGAAATGTCTTATGGCAGCTTGTTGCTCAGCAATTAATATTGCGCTACAGGCGAACAGCGCTCGGTTACTTATGGACGCTTATCAACCCGCTGTTAATGATGTCAATCATGGCGCTGGTATTTTCTGCGCTGTTCAAAGCGGATCTAAAAATCTTTGCGGTTTTTTTATTTACGGGCATGATCCCTTGGAATTTCTTTAACTCCGTAGTTACACAGGCCGGTACGGCTTTTGTTAACAACGAGGGGCTGATTAAGAAAATCTACCTTCCAAAAATCATTTTTCCATTAAGTATCGCGTCTGCTGTACTGATAGACACAGTCTTTTCATTTTTTGCCTTATTTATCATTATTATAATTCTAGGTAGCCCTTTATCATGGGCGGTATTATTTATCCCTCTTGCCTTCTTGTTATTATTTCTTTTTACGTTAGGAATAGGTCTAATCACCTCAATAGCAACAGTATATTTTAGAGATCTTCAGTATGTGATTCTGATTGTCATGCAGGCATTGTTTTTTTTGACACCTATTCTGTATAAACCTGATAGCCTGAAAGGGAAGGTAGCTTTTCTAATGACATTGAACCCCGTAGTACCATTTATCGAGCTTTTTCGAGCACCGCTTTATTTAGGAAGTTTGCCAAGCAAAAGTACTATCATGCTTTCGGTACTATTTTCTTTGCTTAGCATCACAATTGGGTTGATAATTTTTCTCTGGCAAGAGAAAAAAATAGTTTTCAGGTTGTAAATTAAGCATGTCAAGTATTAACGTTGAAAACTTATCCATTAAATTTCGTATTTATCATGATAGTTCGCCGTCACTAAAGGATTATTTCGCCAACCTATTTCGCAGGAAAGACCAATCAGCTTATTCTGACTTCTGGGCGGTGAAAAATTGTTCATTCGAAATAAATGCAGGTGATAGAGTTGGCATTATCGGTCACAATGGTGCCGGGAAAAGCACACTGCTTAAGGCATTGTGCCGAATTTATGAACCTTCTGATGGGTTGGTTTCTGTCGATGGGCGCCTTGCTCCGCTGCTGGAAATTGGGGCCGGATTTCATCCGGAGTTTACCGGAAGAGAAAACATCTACCTTAATGGTGCGATTCTTGGTTACACCAAAAAACAGCTAAAGGAAATTGAACCTGAAGTTATAGCCTTTGCTGAGCTAGAAGAGTTTATAGATACCCCAGTCAAATACTACTCGACAGGAATGTATATGCGTTTAGCATTTTCTCTGGCCACCGCAATGCATGCCGATATACTCATTCTAGATGAGGTTTTTGCCGGTGGTGATGCGGCCTTTATGGAGAAGGCAAGGGCTCGCATGCATGAAATGATTGATAAGGCTAATATCATGATTATGGTGTCACATGATCATGAATTAATTAAATCACTTTGTAATCGTGTGATATGGCTGGATCATGGCAAACTAGTGGCTGATGGCTCTCCTGAGGATATCGTGGAGCGATATTTGTTGAGGAATATGAATGGATGATAATGCACCTCGTTTTAAAGGTACGGACAGCAGTATTAACGAGTTACGAGAAGAGGCTTCTTGTCATAAAAAAGTGCTGAATAAAATTACAATACTCTTCAATCTATTAGAGGCAGAGGCTTTATCGTGTACATGGGTGCCTGCTGAAGCTAACGACTAGATAAAGGAGGTTAGTGTGTATTCACAAATCAAGAAAATTAAGGCTGTCCAAAAACCTAACGTAGGTGGGATTCTAGCTATAAAGCTACGTGGTGCTTATAGAAATCATTGGAAATGTTATGCGCTAGTGCGTTTGATTGTACGATGGGTTTACCTCAACGGATACCCATTCTATGTAAAATGCGCCACTGTAAGCTCTTTGGTAAGTCCTACGAAGAGAAAAGCAGGGAGGAGGAGACGATTAATTAGCTTGGGTGAGTATTCTAAAAACAAGGGTTTGGTAGCATACAAGTTAGTGGATGCTGAGTCTGTTGTAACACCTGTGCCTTTAGTTTACCCTGTTGGTGGTCGAGGGTGCCTTGAGTCACCTCATGACCGGTATAAATTCCCAGAGATATCGGTCACGGTAGTGGAAAATGCGATGCTATACGGTGGGAGCAACCTTGTCCTTGTTGATGAGATGGTGGTCTGCCATGATTTATTTGACGTGGCGCGTGATTACACAAGTGAAGAGCTTCACGGTAAAATTCTGGTTGACCCGAAATCAAAGCATATCCGATGGTTAATGCATGATGATGAACCGGTGAAATTACCAATAGCGGCTACATTTGTTGACGCATGTGCGCCAAATTATGCTCATTGGTTAACTGAAGTTTTACCTCGTGTTGCACTCTTTTGCGATGATGAGCGCTATAAAGATGTGCCAATTGTAATTAACGATGACTTGCACCACAACATTTTAGATTCACTTATCAAATTAACCGGTTTGGAGCGCGATATTTTCGCGTTGCCTGTTGGTAGGGGACTGATTGTTGACACGCTTTGTATTACATCAGTTGCGGGTTATGTGCCATTTGAGCGACGAACGAATAAAATCTTAGGGCACTCTCATGGGATATTTAGTGCTCACGGTTTCAATATGTTGGCTAGGCGCTTGGGTAACTATGACAACCAAATAAAAGGTCAGCGATGGCCTGAGAAAATATTTATCCGTAGAAACTCTGGAGTAAGGAAAGTTATAAACAGGCGTGAGATTGAGAAACGGCTGGTAGCTGAAGGCTATGTTATTATTGAGCCAGAAAAACTAACGTTCTCGATGCAAGTTGAATTGTTTCGTAACGCTAAAATGGTCGTAGGTTCGTCTGGGGCGGCATTGGCGAACATGATTTTTTTGCCCAGTGATGCCCAGATTTTTATACTAATTGGGAAACATCCCGATACGAGTTATTGGTATTGGCAAAACATGGCCTGTGCTTCAGGGAATGTGGTCAAGTATGTGTTTGGAGTATCAGATAATAAAGGCGATGGGATTCACTCGGACTTCGTGATTGACGTAGATGAATTGATGCTGTCATTAGATTATAAGGAGAAGATGTAATGAAAAAGAATATTCACAGTTCAGCGATTATCGCTTCCTCGGCTAAAATTGCTGACGATGTTGAAGTTGGGCCTTTTAGTATTATCCATGAAAACGTTGCTCTTTCGAGCGGGTGTAAAATAGGAGCCTATTGTGAGCTCGGAATTAAGTCCTCTTTAGGTGATGGATCACCATTAATTATAGGGGATAACGCTGTAATCAGATCCCATTCTGTTTTTTATGAATCATCCCAGTTTGGTGAAAACTTGGTTACAGGACACCGAGTGACGGTGCGCGAAAACACTGTTGCAGGGAAAAATTTACAACTAGGGACCTTAGGAGATATACAAGGTGACTGCGTAATTGGTGACTACGTACGCTTTCACTCAAATGTTCATGTTGGGAAGATGTCCAAGATTGGTGATTTTGTATGGATATTCCCTTATGTTGTACTTACCAATGATCCTCATCCACCAAGTGATATTTTAAAAGGTGTAACAGTAGATGATTATGCTGTAATAGCAACAATGTCAGTGATTTTACCAGGCGTAAAAGTTGGATCAGGGGCTTTGATTGCTGCTCATGCTTCTTTAAAAAATGATGCGGAACCAGGTATGTTGTATATGGGAACGCCAGCAGAAAAAATATGTAGAGCTAGTAAAATAAGACTGCAAGATGGAACGAGTCGCCCCGCGTATCCTTGGATTACTCATTTCTCTAGAGGTTACCCTAAAGATATAGTTGATTGGTGGGGAAGCTGAAATTTTTATACCGCAAAACGGTATTTTTAATTAAATGGATGAAACGATGACTATTAATCAATGTGAAGTAATTTCTCTGCCGCGAATAAATGATCCACGTGGTAATTTAACGTTTGTCGAAGGAGGAGAGCATATCCCTTTTGATATTCGTCGTGTTTACTACTTGTATGATGTTCCGGGGGGGTCGGAACGCGGTGGGCATGCGCATAAAGAGTTACATCAGTTAGTTATTGCTATGTCGGGCTCATTTGACATCCATCTTGATGATGGAGTTTCAAAAAAGACGGTGCATCTAAACCGTAGCTACCAGGGACTCTATGTTTGCCCGATGATTTGGCGTGATATTGATAACTTCTCTTCTGGAGCTGTATGCATGGTATTGGCATCGGAACGCTATGATGAGCTTGATTACTACCGAGACTATGAACAATTCATCATTGGTACCCAAAGGAACGCTAAATGAAGTCTGTCCCATTTCTTGACCTTTCCAAGCTCCATGAAACTATTCGAGAGCCACTTGATGCAGCTTATCATCGAGTCGTTGACTCTGGCTGGTTTAGTATGGGGCCGGAACTAGGTGCCTTTGAAAGTGAGTTTGCCGAGTATTGTGAAGTTAAGCATTGTGTAGGTGTTGGTAATGGCCTAGAAGCAATTCATCTATTATTACGGGCATATGGTATTGGTGTGGGTGACGAGGTAATTGTGCCCTCAAATACATTTATTGCAACTTGGCTAGCCGTGAGTGAATGTGGGGCAACGCCAGTACCTGTAGAGCCAAATGTAAATACACATAACATTGACCCTATCTTAATTAATAAAGCGATTACAAGTCGTACTCGCGCTATTATACCGGTACACCTATATGGTCAGCCTGCAGACATGGACTCAATTAACGACCTTGCTGAAAAGCATGGCCTTATAGTTATTGAAGATGCGGCTCAAGCACAAGGGGCTCGTTATAAAAAACGGCGTGTGGGTTCATTGGGGCACGCTGCAGCAACGAGCTTCTATCCTGGGAAGAACTTGGGAGCGCTTGGTGACGGGGGCGCGGTGCTTACAAGTGACGAAACAATTGCCAACAAAGTTAGGCAGCTTCGTAATTATGGTTCCAAAGCCAAATATCAGCATGACATTCTCGGTTACAATAGTAGGCTTGATGAACTGCAGGCGGCATTCCTTCGTGTTAAATTATCTAAGCTAGATGAATGGAATGTTCTTCGTAGAGAGGTCGCTTGTCAGTACTCAAAGCTATTAGCCGATACAGGCATTGGCTTGCCATTTGTAGCTGAGTTTGCAGAACCCGTTTGGCACCTTTATGTTATTCGCAATAAGCAGCGTAATGCTTTAAAAGAACATTTGGAGCAACAAGGTGTGTCTACGGTTATTCATTATCCAACGCCACCCCACCTGCAAGCTTGTTATCCAGCATTTGGAGGGCATTACTTGCCCATTGCTGAGATGTTGGCAAATGAGGCATTAAGTTTACCCATGTCTCCTGTCCTAGGGTCGATGGAATTGGGGTATGTGACAAAGAGCATTCATGGCTTTCTGAGCACTACTGAAAGCCTTGCTAACTAATAGATACTTATTAATGCATTTTAGTTGCACATGCAAATGAAATTAATAGATAGATAGGGACAGACTGTTGCCAGAAGATATTAGCATTGCAATGGCGGTATATAATCATGAGGCTACCGTGGCAGATTTTGAGGGACGAGGAGTGCGCTTATATTTTGCTAAATTTTCAGAGTTTAAATATGGCACCACAATAAATAATTGCGAGGCTAATTTATCGATATTAGATGTGATGATGTGGAATTCACCAAAAGAAATTATGGCTGGATTAAAGTTGGGAGCGAAGTTGGATAGGGCTTGGTGTGTGAATGAAACCACAGTTAGATAAAAACGTAGGAGTGGTAAGTGATATTTGAAAAACCTGTCTCCATATGCTCTCTAGAAGAAACGGTTACTCTTTTAACAGATAAAGGTGATTTTGATAAAGCACTAAGGTTAATTTATGCCTTTGTTGAACATGTTTTTACCGAACCTCTCTGCGTCTCGCAGGTTTTTGGATCCAAAACATTAGATGATTTATGTCAGCGCATAGGTGTAGTTAATTTTGCAAGGATTAAGCAAGGCGCCGGATATATGCAGTCCATACAAATGGATGAACCAGTCTTTGTTTATATCGTCACTAAACTGCAGAAGTCTGGGGGGCATACGCGAGTTATTGAGAGCTTTATTAAGGCGAGGCCAGAGGGGCGGCATGTTATTTTGTCGACAGAATTGGCTGGGAAATCAGACTCTAACGGCTTAATTGAAGAGCTTGACGCAAAAGCTAACATAACCTTTGAGAAAGCACCGAAGGTCAATTTCCAAAAACGATTAATATGGCTGCAAACTCGTCTGCTTGAAATCAATCCAGCAAGGGTCTATTTGTTCAATCACCACCAAGATAGCGTTGCTGTAGCGGCAATTCAGCCCGAAATGAAGCTTAATGCAAGTTTTTATCATCATGGGGATCATCATTTGTGTTTGGGTGTGTATTTGTCTCATCTTGAACATATTGACACTCATCCCATGGGTTATCACAATTGCCGAAATAAACTAGGTATCAAGAATGTTTATATGCCGCTTATGGTTGATGATAAAGGTGGCCACCCTAATGAATTCCGTTTTTTACAAAACGGAATGCTCACCACTTGTACAGCAGCAAGATCAAATAAGGTCGAAATACCTTATTACGTAAGTTACTGTGATATGGTCCCTAAACTTTTAAAGGCTACAGGTGGGAAACATGTCCATATCGGGCGGCTATCCCCGTGGGCTCGCTTAAAAATTCGACGGGGGCTGAAACATTACGGCATCCAAAGTGACCGATTCATTTATACGCCCTGGGTTCCGAGTGTTTGGAAGGCTTTGCATGATTATCAAGTTGACCTGTATATCGCGTCTTTTCCATACGGAGGTGGACTGACGTTGATTGAGGCAATGGGTGCGGGTATCCCTGTTGTATTGCATAAACATATATATTCTCGTATTTTAAGCGGTTTTGACATTGCCTATCCTGAGGTTTTTAGTTGGCGTGACCCTAAAGAACTATTAGTATACTGTGCTTCAATAGAAGCTGATGCTCTTATAGCCCAAGGCCATTTGGCACGAAAGCAGTATGAGGCTTTTTATCTTCCTAAAGAAGACTGGCTAGACGATGATAATGGCACCCCCCCAGCCCCTTTGTCTAAGGATTTTATTGTTTCAAATGACGAGCATGCTGCCTGGGTAGTGCAACAGTTAACAGTTACTAATGTGCTGTCCAGAAAGTGTTACCGGGCTCTCAGGAATTTAAGACGATTCTTATATAGTGTTTAATTAAGTAATTTTTTTGGAAATATCATAAATACTGTTTTTAATTAAAGGTTTTTGTATCGATGCAATATGATGATATAAAAACTACTGCTTAACATGGATCTTAATGTTGATTGAATCTGAACCAGCTACCATTTCTATTTCAATTGTTAGTCACTCACAAGGTAATCTTGTGGCATTGGTATTGGCCTGTCTCTTATACACATCTGACGCTGCCGACGATCTACTCTGTGTA
>OLHF01000177.1_pt1 | contig 12903 bp, 12 predicted proteins | sample 1609471 | NCBI WGS metagenome assembly OLHF01 (sample SAMN05416858, study PRJEB24817) | seawater metagenome | isolation source: Sea water | place: Canada:Atlantic | collected 2013-11 | reverse complement strand
ATGTGTATAAGAGACAGATCTAAAAGCTCAAGCTTTCCATTTTTTTTAAATTTTTGACAAAGTTTACCTGTGTTGCAAATCATTTCTAATATCAATGGATTTTGATGCTTTGAAATTAACTTATTACAAACAGAATCATCAGTATGACTGTAATAAAATTTTATAACTTCACGTAAACTAGATTCTGATAATTCATCAAACCTTGTACCTACTCCAAACCTTGCGTCATCAATAATCTGTCCATTAACAATTTTAGTAATTCTATTTTTTGCCAACTCACTTGTTAATAGAGAGTCTAAATTTTTATTTGCGCTTTCACTCCCTTTTATAGAAGTTGCTAAAATTAATATCGAAGAATTAGACTTTAGAATTGTTTCAAGCATACTGATAATTGAGTGATGAGCGTTATGCAAATCCTCAATAACAATTATCAACGGCAATTTAGGGATTGCCAACTTGCCTATAAGAGCAGTCAACTCATCTAATAAATCCTCCTGCCGTGACTCCACCGAAAATACACCACTAGCATTTAGTTTCTTTTTTTTATGATGGTTATTTGAAACTTCTCCTATCCCCCACTGCCCTAGTTTTGTGGCGAGACCTAGAAAAGGAACAACTGCTCCAGTAAGTTCTTGTACAGCAGCCCCAACCCCAAAGTTAAAGCCTTCCTCAGCAGTATTTATAGCACTAGACTTATAGCCTACTTTGTCTTTAACTCTTTCAAATACGGATTGATGTTTCCCCCAAGCTTCTTCTAAATAATCTTTATGTGCATCAAATTGAGAAAGTGATTCATATAAAGACTCAATCGGTACTCCATTCACAGATTGGCAATTAATCCCCCACCACATAAAATCTGGCAGACTCTGATCTATTCTAGAAGTCAATTTAGAAAGTGGAGGGAAGATTACTTTTCTACTTATTGCAATATCTTTATTTTCACTAATCAGAGAGTCTAGTAACTGTTCAGGCCAATATTTAGAAGTTTGTGATAAGGATAGTTTTTTATAAAACTCAGTAATAATTCGGGTTTTTCCAAAGCCTGTAGGTGCTTCTATAGAAACAATATGAGGAGTAGATTCTTTAACGACATCATCAAAAACAGAGGTAATTCCTTCAACAATTTTAATCCTTGTTTTATCTATAAAAGGTGGTTGATACTCATTTTCAATAAATTGCTGTTCAAAATACAAATCACTTTGCATAAAAAATCCCTTACTGCTTAATAGGTTGATAATGTGTCTAATTAGAATAATAATTAACTAGAGTGTCTATTTTTTATGTTAGAAACAGTGTAAATAAGCAGTCACTAGGTACATATAGAAAGAAGCACTTAAAAAATACTATTTCAATCATATTTTTTTAAAAATTGATCAAAGAAGCAATATAATATACTCATTACCAAGGCAATTCCAAGACAAAAATGAACAATAATACAATAATAAAATCAATAACTCACATCTGCTTACTCGATGAAAATCCCATTTCCGTTTTGACACCTCTACTTGATCCTGACATTCAATCTGACAGAGTCATTTTTGCAATAAAACCTAACCAAGAAGAAGCTGTTTTACGCTTAGAAAAGGTGGTAAAACCGAGAGGTATTGCTGTTTCTAGCTGGATACTGCCAGATTCGACAAACACAGATGATCTTTTACTCAGTTTTCATAAGCTTATTTCCACTGAACTAGAAGTTAACTCCTGTGAGCAGTTAGTCTTAAATACTAGCTGTGGTAGCCGTCATTATGTACTTGCTGCTTTTGAAGTCGCAAAAGATTATGAACTACATTGTTTTGTTGTTGAGCCAGAATTCGATGAGCTTTACTGGCTTTACCCAGAAGAAAGAGAAAATAGTGCTTTAGCTGAAAAGTTAAAGATCTCTGATTACTTAACTGCACTAGATAGCGAAGTAAAAGAAGTTGCCAATAATGGCGTGGTTTCGTTAGATGTAAGAACGTTAGGTGCAAAGTGGTGTTCTGAACCAGACTACTACTCATCAGCATTAGGAATATTAAATTACCTAGCTTTCACAGCAGACAACAACTCTCTTACTTCGGCTAAATTAACCAACCAACAACTAGAAAACGCTGCTTTAAATGAGCTGATTGATGATTTGATGACTATTGGTTATGCCCAATGTGAGAATGACAAGTTAGTCTTTAAAAATGATAACGCTCGCTTTTTTGCTAACGGTGGTTGGTTAGAAGAATACGTATACGGCACTATTCTTTCACTTAAGAAAGATGTCTCAACATTACAAGACGTTGCCCAAGGTGTTGAAGTAGTTAGGGATGTAGGCAAGCACGCTGTTAATAACGAATTAGATGTTGCTGCTTTAGCCAATAACAAGTTGCACATCATTGAATGTAAAACCAAAAAGTTTGAGAAAGGTGAAGGTAATAATGTTATTTACAAACTTGATTCTTTAGCTGATTTACTCGGTGGTTTACATGGTAGAGCAATGTTAGTGAGCTTCAAAGAGATACGTGTCGCCGAGCAGTACAGAGCACAAGAGTTAGATATAAAGTTTATAGGCCCTCATGAACTCCCTAATCTTTCAGCACACTTAACTCATTGGTTGAAAACTGCCTAAATCATTTTTGGGGTTATCCTCCTCATGAAGCAAACAACCCCGTTTATTCATAAATAAACAGGGTTGTTAAAATTTGAATCGGACCTAATACAGGTTACCAATCATCATCCATAGATGAAAATGAATCATCAAATGAGCTAAAACTGTCATCAGTACCAAAGCTATCGTCACAACCGATACTGCTTGAACTATCAAATGAGTCAAAGCTATCAGTCGAAGAGGTTAGATTACCTGAAAGAATTGAACTGTCATCAATAGAGCTACGCATATCAGACATTAAATCACTGCCGTATACATCGCCACCTGCATCTATTCCGCCAATTCCGCCGATCATGGGTAGGCCCGTCGCAGGATTTACATACATGGTTTCTGTTTCATCTAATGCATTAGAAATAGAACTCGTACAGCTTATATCATCATCGTTTATTGCTTGTGATTCATCGTCATCAACCATACTCGCAGCAATAGCTACTCCTGCTAACGTACCTGTTAAATGACTATCATCCTTTACATACTTATCTTTTTTACGTTCTGATGCTTTAAACCTGTTGGCTGCGTGCTTTTTCATTGAACTTGTGTGTTGCTCTTGTCCTTCCAAGGATGAACCCACTAGATAGCTCAAGAATGATAGGAAGCTGCCAGCATAAAAGAACAGAGCTACGGCTTGGGCACTGTCTGATAGCGCAAACAAGGTGCCAATTATCAATAATATTACTGCAAATATTTTCATTACTTCCCTATTTTATCCAAAAATTCATTACAGCGTTAATTTACATTAATGCACTTTCTTTTTTATGGTTTAGAAGTTTCTATAGACTTACTCTACGTAAATTGAAGCGTTATTACTTGGCAGCACACAAATAAACAACTTGGCTTGCTTAGGGTTAGATGCTTTATCTCTGTCAGTAGCATTTATATCTTTTGATTCAAGAATATCCTCATACAAAGTAAAGGTTGCTCCTTGGTCTTTTAAAAAGCGACCAAGATCAGTTTTAGCTACCTCATCTTTTGGAGCGATTTTATTACGTTGAAAGTAGCCTTTTACTTTTTTCTTATCAGCAATACTCTTTGGCATTAACCATTCAATTTGTTGCTCAGGAATACCTTGCTGTAAAAGCGAAGATTTAAATTCATTCTTGTCACTGTTTTCAGTTTTTCCGCCCAAGTAGCCACCTAACTCAAGATCTTCAAGAAAGTCGTAGGCTTTTGAATACGGCATAGCTTTCAATTTAGCCGCAACTTTCCTACCAACAATAGTTATTAGTTTATTGGCCTCTGATTGCCTGAAATAAGCAACAATGTCATTTACCTCTATATTGCCCTCCTGCTTACACAATACTTTTTTATCCGAATTATTGAAGGGTTTCTCTGGTTGCTCGGTAACTAAACAATACTGTTGATAAGCTTTTTCGAAGCCAAGTTGTTTATTCTCAGTAATGTAATTAGCTTTTGAAGACAATAGCCAGGTGCAAAGATAAGTCGTGTTTTTCAGTGATAAATTAATAGCCTTGTCATTAATAAGTAATTGATATGTCGGTTGATAGGCTGTGCCACCTTTTGACACCAAATCTAGTTCTATTAGGGGCATCTCTACATGGTTGTTTCGACTCGTGCTTTGAAGGTTCTTTATATGCTTACTCTTCAGTACAGGCTCTTCAACGCTTTCAGTTAAAAGCTCACTTGGCCTCAACCTATCAGGCATCATTTCACCAAATATCGTTTTAGAATCCTCACATGAAAATTTATATTGCTTAATAAAATCTAGATCAGCCTTGTCACCTTTAGGTTTTTGAGTGGAGATTGATATTGGCTTTACTTCAACGGCACTAATGTTGTCGTGCTTGTGGGCATACCTCGCCATTAGATAATCTAAATCTCGTGCATTGTTATCAAACGGGCTTGTCAGGTTTACATAAGCAAAGTCAATGGTATATCTATCAACATAAACATCCATTCTATTTGGTTTACCATCAGTGGTTATTTATTCGAGCCTTAAAAATGAACAACACTTATCCTTCACAATTGTTTTGGCGGCTTGAAAATGGCTAACCATTGGTAGGTTAAATTCAGTATCGCTCTTGTTTATAGAGAGTAGCTTTTTCTCACTTGAACTGATTTTAAATAAGTTCTCATTCAAGCCATTTAACGTTTCTTGATAAAAACTATCAAGTCCTGTGTTGCTAAAGCATATGGTCAACTTGGGCTTTACAAATTCTAACTCATCATTAAATCGAAGTGGAATTCTTTTAATATGCAGCCAAAACTGTTCAATGTGTTCATCAAAAAATTCTCTTATTTCTTTTTTACTAACCTTAGGAGTAACACTATGAACATATATATGACTGGGCCACCGCTCAGAAAAATAACAATAATTCCAATACAAGCCTTGCAGTAACTCTCTTGGGTGTTGACCTATAACACAAACAAAAACACTATCTGGTAAGTAACTTTTAATACGATCAAGTTTTGTTGGGTAACTTCTTTTCATCACAATGCTATCCGTTGTTCTTTCTTTTAAATAAAGAATGTTAATGACATTTATTGTTTTGGATATTTTTAGAAGTTTCTAAAAGAAATAACTTAATGATGAGCAACTGTAATGCAAGTTTTATTTTTTCGAGGTGATACGTTTACTAAATTCAATAATCTCAGGAAATGTTTCTTCATATTCGCTGATCACTACCGCTATTCTTTCAACGATACTGCCATTATGAATATTGTCATCTTCTGAAGTCATAAAATCAGCAAGTAAGGTTGTTAAGTTTTCTAATTCTTCATCAGTATTAATGACTTGAGGTATAGAAATAATATTACCTGACGAAGATGTGAAACTAGCCACAATTCTTTTTGGCTCTTTTGAAAAGAAATATGACTCCCACAACAGCGAAAATCATAGGGATTACTAATAAAAATGCTAATGGATCACTCATTTTTCTTCCCCTTACTTTGTTTATATATATACCAACACCCAACAATTAAAACCGCAATTGGCATGATAAAAACAAATACATCATTTTCCATCATAATCTCCTAATACAATCATTAATTACTACCATCTCGATCAGAGTTATTTCTCGTATGACTAATAACAAGTCCGACAATGACAAGTAAAACAGGTGTTGACCACATCAAAATATCTAGCATGAGTTATCTCCACATTTTGCTTTATTCATATTAACTGAAAAGGATACCTTCCTTGTCGTTTAGAAACTTCTAATCAATTAAATTAAACATTTAAGCATTTAAGCATTTAAGCATTTAAGCATTACCATAATGCCAACTGTTATAAACTAGGCGAGCACTATCAGCGCATTAATAATCGATTTTCCAAGACACTATGAAGTAAAAATGCTCATAGTTGAGAATAACTTAGTCATTGAAGAGTTTTCTAATGAAATGCTTGTTGAAATAGAGCATGCAATTTCAGCAATAAGAAAAACTCACGGCTTGTTTGAAACTAGACACTTTAAGCCAATACTGACGCTTTTGGATCACGATTGGTTACCAGAAGATATTCCAGTGTTGTTACCAGAGGCACCTTTCATGGTTTGAGTTTTTTTTATTTTGTAAATTATTGTCTCGGGATTGAGTTGTTAAAGCTCTATTTTTGAAGGTAATATGTTTAACTTTTTTATTTTTACAGTCTTTCGGCTTATTAAGCATTGGGGATATTAAACCAACAATAATACAAATAGCTGCAATGACATATATTACAAATAGAATATTCACGTTTATTTAAGTCTCCCGTTTATTTAATTAATGCTACCTAAATAAACGTCTTTGTTCCGAGGTTAGAAACTTCTATAACCCTTATTCTAGTTTTTCTATCTGTATATTAATCACTTGAAGAGGAGTAAATATGAAAAATTTTAGTTTTTACAATAAAAAAGAAGAAAACCTCGTTTTAGGGCAATATTCAAGTTTCATTATTTGGCTCTATTTAGCAGCGGTACTTATTAATGAGTTTTTTCTGGAAAAAGAAACAACCTACCCTATTCATACTCTAGCAGTCGTATTTTTGGTCTCGATACTTTGTTTTATATTAAGCAGCTACTTCAAGATTAAGTATGCCGTATTTTCCAACTTCAGATCGCTAAGGCTAGTGCGTCATATTGAGCTAAGAAAATGCTTATTTAATGTAAAGCGAATTGCCTTCTATGAGGGGCTTCTGAAAGCTAACTTTATTAATATTGCTATATTAGCAATAGCGACTGTTAGTCATATCCATATTTACCAAAATCTACATATTAATTCACTTATTCTTTTAATCGCCATAGCAATACAAATGTATTGTTTTGGGAGGTTAATCACACAGAGAAGCCGACAGCCAACCCTATTATTTCCTGAGGTAAAAAAGGCACATCAAAAAGCAATAGATGAAAGAAAAGCACTAGCCGAAGCTGAGAAACACTTACCTTGGTTAAAAAGAACCTTTTGATATTACATTTATACAGCATCAGAAACAGAGGTTTTACTTATGTTTAATCCACTTAAAGGACATCCGAAACCTGTACAAGCTATAGGTTACATCTCATACACAATAGCAATCATATGCGCATTAGCTTCTTTTATAACTAATGAGATACAATTCATATTTTTAGGACAAATAACCCTAATGTGGTCGATGGTAGGCGAGTTATATTACCAAGATTGGTTTGTTAGTACACACAAACAAAAAAACACTAAAGTTAATGTGCTTTATTTACTCTGCTTTACCTTAACGGCTTTCTTGTTTGTCTACCCTCCACTATTAAAAAAGGTCTGGTTTAAAATAGGTGAAGGATGTTTAAAAAAGGAATAACGGCAAAGCGTATCAACGCCATATTCGCGCATGCATTTGCTTGCATGATAATATCTTTTTGCATGCTGTTCTTTGCTTACTTATCACTAATAGAACCCAATGAACCACTAGCAATTAGATACTTGGCTATCGCCAGTGTTAGCTTTTCGTTAACTCTAATGGGCTACTGGGGCTATTGCCGTTATTACGCAAGAAAACACGAGCATAGCCCCATAATTGCTATTTTATATACGCTGTTTTTTAGTTTTGTTTTTCTGTTAGATTGCAAATTTAAGCAATAGTACTTAGCATAGTGGCAATACCATTAAAAGTTAAAGCTTAGCCAAACAGCTCAGCTAAAGAAGTTGCTTTAACAAGAAACACCTAAAGTCATTTTGGGGTGGGTAACTTTAGAATTAACAAAAATACTTGTTAGCGATAAACACTCCGCTGAATAAAGAACCTAATAGCTTTCAACTTGCCTAATAAAGAAGGGATTTAGTAGCTACATAAATTATATATCAAATAACTCTTCAATTTTTTCATACTGTGGAATAAAGTCATCGAATTCAGCCTTATCTAAAGGGATTAGAACCTTGGATATTGATGTTTTAACTTTATTTTTCACTTTTAAGTAACTCGAAGTTAGTATAGTTTCCTCGGTAACTAAATCATTACTTTTTAATGTTTCAGAAGGTAAAAGGTTCTCTATCTCAATGAAGCTTGAAAACTTGCCTGATACGATGTCACTCATACACTTAGTAATAAACGTGTGGCGTATACTGTGAAATGAACGGATATGGTCAAGTTCATTTGTTGGTGGTATTTCTAAGTTTGCCATATGGCGAGGCATCCAACCAGTGACTACTTCTACATTAGTTAACGCTTCAATAACTCTATCCTTACAACCTTGAACATAGTCTATAATACCCGCCTCAACTAATGCATTGTGAACAGGTATTTTTCGCTTAGAGTTAACCGTTTTCAGGTTTTGACTTTCATGCTCATCAGTAATGAGTAAATAATAACGTTTAGTATTTTCATCATACTTCAGGTCGCTTTTTCTCAATTGTACTAACTCACCTCGTCTTGCTCCTGTATATATACCAAGACGAATAATCCACCTCTTCCACAGCGCTTCTAGCAGGCGCTCTAATTCATTATCACTAAAAATACCACGAGTTCGTGCCTTAAAGTTACGCTTTATAGAACATGGTGAAGTAGTAATATAAGCAATGGTATCGCGCTTTGCATAAGAAAAAACGCCCATAACCCACTTGTAATATTGTTCAACTGACTTAGGCGATTGTAAGTCTTCATCTGGAACATCAATTTCCAATCGTTGTTCCCAAGTCATTTTGTTATATGGTGTAATATTCATGCGCGGTAATTCAAAACACTTATCTATAAAACGCGCTATATCTTGTGGCGTATAGGTATCAATAGGCTTATCTTCAGCAATGGCTTGCCAAACAATATGTAATCGCTCATAGATCTTTTGCATTTTATCCGAAAGTTTATCTTTCTTAATTTTATGGTCTAAGAACTCAGTATAAACTTGGGAGAATAGCGGTTGCGTTGAGACAGGCTTTTCAGGTTTACTTGGTAATACAGTATTAGCGGTATTTGAGGATAAGAGTTGCTGTAATTGTCGCTCTGTTGTGCCATCACCTTCAAAAACCGCCTGTAGCATTTCATTTTTCACGTTAACTGATGTGGTTAACTTACTCACTAACATTTTAAATGCCAATGATGAGGTATTACCTTCATAGCCTTTACTTAATAGTAACTGCCTTGCTAGTTCATGGGTGCCTAACTCGTCAATTTCGTCAGAATGGTTTACCAGTACTTTAACCATCGAAGATAACGCGTCCATAAATGGCCATTTATCATCCTCAGATAAACCAGCTATGACTTCTTGCAGTCGCTTTGCTCGCGTTTCATTACTAGGAGCTTGAGCAATATATGTAAGCTGTTCTTTAAAGTGATTATCGTCACTTAGTAAGTTTATTTGGCCTAAAACATTAATAGCATGCGCACCGTTAGAATACCCTTTTTCAAGGTCAGCAATTAAAACATCAATATCACTTACTTCAAGTTGCTTGAGCATGGCATCTTTTATCTTTATTAACCGAGGTTTTATTTCACTAGTGTCTAATGATTTGGTGGTGATAACAAGTTGCTTTATTTGTTGAATGTAACAGTTTAAACGGTAGAGTCGCTTCGTTGCTGAAATCAGGTTTTGAGTCTGCAAACTGAAACGGATTTCTCTTAAGCCTAACCGTTTTGGTAATTTCATCCGAAAATAAAACCACTGTTTGCGTAAGTATAAGTACTTGTTGCCCGCAACAATTTTCATTTAACGTGGGTCGAGAAGGTCACCGTGTATCACACCGTGTACCAACTTTTAACGCTCATTTGTAAAATTTGAAAAGATCGTAACAGGATAATTTTGTAGTAGAAACAAATTCCTAAGAGGGTTTTGTGAATAAAATCTTAGAAATTAAAAATAGAAACCGTGTACCAATCCGTGTATCATTTTTCGACTATAACGGTTTGATATAAAAGAATTTTAGAAAACCGCTTGCGAAAACAAGCGGTTACTAAAATTTGCGAGATGACGCATAAGCCGGGTTTTGTAGCTTTTCCGAAGAAAAGTGACAATCATTCGTCTAGGCTATAAATCGCTCTATAGCTCAAGCAACCTACCCGGTTTCCACGCGAGCCACGCTTATACTATTCAAACTTGCGTTTAAGTAGTCATGAAACCCTATTTGGTCTTGCTCCGGGTGGAGTTTACCCTGCAATTACTGTTACCAGCAATCCGGTGCGCTCTTACCGCACCCTTTCAGCCTTACCTGTGAAACTTTCGAAAAAGTAACCATCGGCGGTCTTCTCTCTGCTGCACTTGTCGTCGGCTCACGCCGCCCAGGCGTTACCTGGCACCCTGCTCATTGGAGCCCGGACTTTCCTCCCCTCCATCTGTCTACCCGAAGGTACAACGATAAAGCAGCGATTGTCTCGTCAACTCGGGGCGCATTCTACTTGATATTATTGTGCTTGGAAAGCGTAACGACCTTACTATTCACTCACCTACTAAGATTCTTTCATGGCAAGTGCATATTCATACAAAGCATTTTTCTTCACACCATAAATTTCGGCGGCTATTGCACAGGCTTTTTTCGGCTTCATTTCTGCTAATAATAGTTTCAATGTTGCGATTACATGCGCAGGAATCTCATTTGGGTCAACTTTATGGCCTTCAATAATTAGCACCATTTCACCTTTAAGTTGGTTAGGATCTTCCTGTAACCATGCTAATAAATTCTCAGCGGTATCTGAGTGAACAGTTTCAAAGGTTTTGGTTAGTTCACGTGCCATCACAACGTAACGCTCACCACCTAACACTTTTACAATATCTTCAACGGTATCAATAGCGCGGCGCGGTGCATCGTAAAACACCATAGTACGCGTTTCACTAGCAAGCTCATTTAAGGTGGCTTGTCTTGCACCTGATTTTGACGGTAAAAAACCTTCAAAGGTAAACCTGTCAGTTGGTAGTCCTGCTACTGACAAAGCAGAAATCGCCGCACAAGCGCCAGGAATTGGCGAAACCGCCAAACCAAGTTGTCGACAATGGCGTACAAGGTGAAAACCAGGGTCGCTGATTAATGGCGTCCCTGCATCAGAAACTAAAGCGACACTTTTACCTTCTTGTAATAATGTTGCTATTTGCTCTTGGCGTTGTCGTTCATTATGGTCATGCATCGACATTGTTCTGTTTTTAATGCTGTATGCCGATAACAAACGTTGCGTATGTCGTGTATCTTCACAAGCAATTACATCAACATTTTCTAATATGTTAAGTGCACGTTGGCTGATGTCAGCTAAGTTGCCAATAGGAGTTGCGACGATATAAAGAGTGCTTGGCTGAATAATTTGTTCCGACATATTAAAATACTTGTGTTGAGACTGAAGAGGATGAAGTTTATTATAAAGCACTCTTAAAAAGTACGGATTTCTTACCTTTGACACTGACTAAATGGTTTTCACCTGAAAAAAGCACCCTACTCACAATTATTAGTGTGATGTTATTGGTGAGTTGCTCAACAACAAAGTCAACGAAAGTAACTAAGTCGTTACCGGAAAAAGTAACTGTGGTTGAAAAAATTGAAACCACACTTACCGCTAAACAGTTGATGACACACGCGCTTACTCAAGATAGTAATGCCGCAGTAAATTCATTCATTCAAGCTAGTGAGTTATATCTACTTGAAGCCAAGCCTAATAAAGCTTTATGGTTGGCTAATCAAACCATGGCGTTAACGCAGTTACCATTAAAGAAGTATCAATTATCAGTAATTAGCGCAAAAAGCCTATTAGCTTTAGAACAAGTAAATAAAGCTTATCAGTCACTTGAAAGTGCCAATAATATAATAACTACCGCAGAGCTTAATCACGGCCTTGCCTATTATCAAACCTTAGCTTTTGTGCAAACAAAGCGAAATTTACCGATTGCGGCACTAGATGCAAAATTAAGAGCCTTTGCAAAAAATCCTCAAGCGACAAGCGATGAAATAGACGTAATATGGCAACAACTTTGCCAATTGTCCCAATGGCAACATCAACAGCTAATAAAAATGGCTCCACCTAAAATAAAAGGCTGGAGTAGATTACTAACTTTTGCCAATAAGTTTGGGGATGATGACGATCGCTTTCAGCGTTATTTAAGTCAATGGCAACGTGAATATAACACTCATCCAGCACAATATGTGGTCACTCAGCTACAGCTAATTGAGCCTGCTTTAATCAATGAGAATAAAAATATCGCTATTATAATTCCATTATCAGGTAAGCAAGAAAGAGCAGGAAAAGTCGCACAGCAGGGAATATTAGCGGCTTACGACACTAATAGTGGCGCAGCGTTACATTTTATTGATTCAACAACCTTAGATATGTCGACACTAGCGTTACAGCTAGCAGACTTAAACATTGATTATGTTATTGGCCCACTACTCAAAGACAATGTAAAAAAGTATTTGTCGCAAGAAGAACTAACACTGCCAACACTTTTACTTAATATTCCAGCAACGATGGCATTAAAACCATATCAAGTAGCCTTATCGATGCGCCCTGAAGATGAATCAATACAGGCAGCAACCACGTTAAGTCGCCAACATTATAAGCAGCCGATAATTTTAAGCCACCAAGACAAAGCTAGTCGCCGTATTGCAAAAACGTTTAGCCAACAATGGCAACATATTACGGGGCAACAACCTGAAACCGTATTTTTCAATAATGATGAAAAAATGCAAAGCCAGCTAAAAGCTAGCCTTGGTGTAGACTTAAGTCAGCAGCGTACTAAAGAACTAGATCGCCGAATTAAATATTCGATTAAAAGTGAGCTACGTAACCGTCGAGATATCGACATGATTTATATTGTTGGCTTACCGTTGGAAACTAAATTATTGAAGCCTTATATCTGTCTCTTATACACATCTGACGCTGCCGACGATCTACTCTGTGTAGA
>OLHF01000173.1_pt1 | contig 13406 bp, 13 predicted proteins | sample 1609471 | NCBI WGS metagenome assembly OLHF01 (sample SAMN05416858, study PRJEB24817) | seawater metagenome | isolation source: Sea water | place: Canada:Atlantic | collected 2013-11 | reverse complement strand
GGCGAATAATAACGACCTCCATACCCGTCTCTTTTGCTAAAGCCAATAAACCTTGCTCAGCCTCATATTTAGATAAGCCATAAGGATCAGTCGGAACAAAGACACCTTCAGAAGAAAAAGGAACACTTTCCGTTAACTCCCCATTCACCTTTATAGAACTGATAAAAACGAAACGCCTAACACCTGCCTCAGCTGCCTGCCTTGCTAAATTTAATGTTCCGGCCGTATTCACCTTCCTAAACTCAGCCAAAGGGTCGGCAACCACATCATTCATAATATGAGCACGTGCCGCACAATGGATAACCACATCAACCTTGTTTAACGCTTGTTGCCAGTCCGTTTGAGCCGAAATATTACCAACCTTTACCGACTCTACATCGCCCCCCAAAATAGCAGACTCTCGACGAACAGCCGCCACAACAGAATAACCATCTGAGTACAACTTATCAGTTAAAGCCTGCCCCAAAAAACCAGTCGCCCCTGTAATCAGCAGCCTTTGCTTTTCTAATGACATTTTCTAATCCCTCCCTTCACCGTGAAACAGCTCATAAAAATTAAAATCAAGCTGGCTGATCTTATAATACCTACTGCTTTACTCCAATAAATCCACTATATTTCTCGATGAAACAAATAAACCAAACTAGCTGAACCCTTACCTTTATATGTTTATCTCCCATCAGGCAGACACTTCATTTTACCTTCATTATTTCAAGCATCTTGTCATTGATTTTATGTACATCAAACTTCTCTTCAGCCAACTCGCGAGACTTCAAACCCATATGCTCTAACAATTCGGGGGCATCAATAAAGCGCGTCATAGCTTTAGCCAGCGCAACAGAATCACGAACAGGCACCAAATAACCATTAACGCCGTCATTAACTGTCTCTCGACAGCCTGGCACATCCGTAGTAATTACCGCACGCCCCATAGCCATCGCCTCTTGCGTACTGCGCGGAACGCCTTCACGGTAATAAGAGGGCAGAACATAAACACTGGTTTGTTTTAACCAAGGTTGGACTGGTACATGGCCATGCCACTCTAGCAAGCCTTCATCAACCCACGCCGCCACTTCGGACTTTGCTAAGCCTCCTGGGTTAGAATCCACGGCACCCAATAAAATAAAACGTACAGCGGAGTATTTTGCCTTTATTATTCTCGCCGCATCGGCATATTGCACAATACCCTTTTCACGCAACAAACGCGCTGCTAATAAAAAAGTTACCGGCTGCGTACAAGGTGCACTGCATGGCCATTCTGTCAAATCAACACCTATTCCTCCTAAACAATTCACCTTAGTCTTATCAACCAAGCCATTGCTCACAAATTCAGCAACATCATCTTTATTTAAAAAAATCACCTTATTGGCACGTGACAACCCCAAACGATATAACCATGAAACACCAGCGCGCAACACCCTACGTTTGCGTGACCAAACCTCACCATTGTCGGTAAAAACATACCCCAGACCTTCAATCATTGCCACTCGATGCGGAACCCGCGCCAACCACGCTGCTAAAGTACCGAATATTACTGGCTTAACAAAATAACCCAAAGTCACATCCGGTTTCAAGCAACGCAATCTACGCGCCAACTGAAGCATATTGAAGGCATCACATAACGGATTCATTCCTGTGCGAGTTAAAGCATAGTCAACCGGCTCCGCGCCTAACATCAAAACTTGCGACCGAATTTTATCATCATAATCTGGAGCCAAAGCGTACACTCGAACCCCCACGGCAATCAACGCCTGAATTAATGGCCCCCGAAAATTAACCAGCGAAAAAGCTTGGTTGGAAATAATGGCTATCGTTTTCAATACTACCCCTTACCCTTTGTTCTAAATCAACCTGAAGTAACCCTCTGCGTTTCTAAGCAAATAATTGAACCTCATAGCGCTCACACTGTGCTAACCCAAGCACACTAACCACCACACACACCATTAATACAATGACGTAGAATCAATACCATTACATTAGTTTAAAAGCACTATTTTTTTATTCTGATAAATAATGCAAAAAGCTATAAAGATAGAGATATAACTAAACATCCTCAACCTTACCGCAGTACCTAAATTATCGTTACCGAGCAACCATATCACCGTGTAGGCAACGAAGAAAACAATCAAATAGTCAACAAACTTCGTACTAAACCTGCGATTTTTTATCACATAGTAAAAAAAAGCGATAAACGGTAAAGATTCTAGTATAAAAACAATCACTGACGATATATTTACAAAAAAAAGGCCGAACAATTGGTATACGACACTCAATACCAAGTCAGGGAAAAAGCCTGTTACAGAAGAAAAAGCAAGGCCAATATTAGAGCCCCCTGCCATCCCTTCACTAAAAATAGCACGATACATGAAAATTGGTTCTAAAAAGCCACCTAGAAACAAAGCAAACAGAGTTCCAACCATGCCTAGTAGTGATAAAAAAAAGGGGTAGCGACAAAAACTGTAAAACGCTGAAAACACCAATGCAACGAGATAAGCGAACCCAAGATAAGGCCTAAATTTAAACAGCACATATGCCATCAATAGTCCGACTATAAAAAATAACAGGCCTTTCAAAAAACCAGGCTTTTGCGATAATACTTTGAAGACAAAAAGGCCAAGCACCCACAAGAACACCATAAAAACATCACGATAAATATCCAGAGTGTAATAAGTTAATGTGGGGTAAACACTCATCGCCACAACAGCAGCCCAAAAGATGCGGTTACGTATGCAGGAGCCTTTAACGTAAGTAAGCTTTGCAACTAACAGAGGAATAACAATGAAACCTAAGAATTTAAGAACATGGCTAACGCCATCGCGTGAGTAAAGCCCTACGTCATTAAATAACCGTAATATCTGCGGCCAAACTGTTGTCGCACGATCAGTTAAACCAACCGCATAATCATCATAATAATTCGAGTCATTCCCACCCCCGAAAAAGTCAGGGCTATAAAAGGTAAAAAAAACACTTAGACCTAGTTTTATTGAAAACACCAGAATGAAAGAATAGAAATAAAACTTTACACTCACTATCCTCCCCTCCTACAAAATTTTAGCGTTTTCAGCTAGTAAAATACCAGCTAAGTGATTAAACATCTGCTCACAAATATCAAAGAACTCCTTTTTTCTTAAAATAGACGTGTACTCATTATCATTTAAAAGCCCCTAGTCCCATCAAACAATAAGCCACAATTCAAATCATAAACATGATTTTGTAGCCCTAATTTTTTCATGATACCTATACTACTATGCTGACAGCTAGAACAGCCCATTTATAATCCGTTAAATTCGAGCTAAATTTTTTCTCGTCAAACTCTTTAACCTTGATTGCAGCAGAAAAAATTGAAGTCACTTGACCAACAGTTAAACAATAGACAGAAAAAAGCTTTCCAAAAACACAGTAGTTTTCATTCCAATAATAAAAGCCCTTATAAATATCGCATAAGTTAATATATAAAGGTCTTAAAAAAATATAAAATCACGTCATCATTACGACAACGATGTATTAAAAAATTGTTTTATATTTCTTAAGCAATACCGAGAGACACTATGCACTACTTACTGTTAGTGAGTATATGACATCTAAATTCATTACCTTATTCCACTCTTTTATGCCTAAAGTATTGCATCAATTTTAGTATTTTTCTTGACATAACCTGAAGCAGTAACAACAATGCTTTTAATTTATAGCGCCTACAAACTTTTAGCTTTTTTATGTTATCAAAAGCCGCTTTATTTCCATCAAGACGCATACCTGCCGCATTAAAAAAAACTCCCGACTGAAGAAATCTACTTGCGCTTTCTAAATGCTTTTTTTCTAATGCATCCAATAAAATCAATTCATCTAACCAAATTAGATAATATGGAATTTCATTGCTAAAGTTTAGATTACTCCTACACTGGGTATCTTGATTGTAGCGTGCGCAAACGCGTGCACTATAGACCAACCCTTTGTCTATCGCTGCCTTTAACCAGACATAAACGTCCTCACCCTTTTTCACCCCTTCGGGGAACCCCCCCATATTCAGCAAAAAGTCACGAGGTAAACAAGCCGTTGTACTATTCACAAGAGCTAAGCTTTTGGAAAAAGCTCCAAAAAAGTCCGGCACTAACCCTTTGAAATCAGATGTGAATGGTTGGGCAGGTATATATGCTTTACCCTCACGCCAAATTTCGTGAGCAACGCTATAAATCCCATGACCTGGATAACTATTGATCAGGTTATTTAATTCATCCAAATGCCAAGAAAACCATTCATCGTCAGCATCAAGAAAAGCAATATAGTCACCAGATGATTCTTTAATCCCCCTATTACGCGCCGCCGATACACCCTGATTTTCTTGCTGAATTATTTTAACCCTTGGATCAGTTAGTGTCCGTGCCTGCTGCAGGCTACTGTCAGTTGAGCCATCATCAATAATAATAATTTCAAACTCATTAAAGGATTGCGTTAACACGCTGTTAAGCGTTGAAACTATATGGCTATCTTTATTGTAAAGCGGGATAACAACTGAAAACCTATTATTACTGCCAACATATGATTTTTCAGACATGACTTTCAATCTTTAGCTTTAATTCTTTCGCAGCCTCTTCCACGCGATTTTCCCACAAAGGTAACTTATCGTGTAAATGCGCTTGGATATGCTCTTCATTATTTATCAAATATTCCAACCCCGCTATCAAAGACAACGCTGTTAACTCCGGTGTTGGTAAAATTACTGGCATATCCCCTAACAAGTCTTTATTAATACCCTTTGCCTTAACACTATAAGCGATTGATAACGTCGGGATACCGCTGGACAATGCGGCAATTGTGGCGTGAGTACGTGCTCCAATAAAGCAACGCAAACGACTAATCACTTGTTTTATCTGTGACGCATTAAAATGAGCAGGCATGATACTAACCGCATTACCTAACGCTTCCAACTCAGGCAACATATTCGCCATATACTCAGCATCATTATTCTTTTCAGTACCATCTAAGGGAATCACATGAGGAACTAACAATACACTAAAGCCTTTGCCAACCACATCACGGATAAACTGTATAGTTTCTGCCCTCAAATCCTGCCCATTTTTTTTATAATTTTCAATTAATGGGCTAATGTTCAAACCAATAACGCCGTTTTCTCCTACCTGCGGCCAAAATGGTGTTGTATCGACAGCCTCTTTTTTTAACGTAAATGCGGGGTCAGCCATCTCAACGACATTACTCAGCTTCAAAGTATTAGTTAGGTAACCGTAAGTAATACTTTCCCTAGCAAAAATCACGGCCATCTTGGCCAAATGTTCTCGAATAGTCGGCACAAAGCTAGGCTCAGTTTCAAAAGGCCCCACTGATGCTCCCCAAATAAAAACCGGCTTACCCAATTCCATTGCTAAACTATCAATACCCATCAATAACGAGGGCAAGCGATAATCTAGCGAGTAATTATCACCACCTACCGACAAAACCGCATCGACACCCTTTATTGTATCGCGTAGTTTTTCGGGGAATGGGAACGGCCAACCTGCCTTCTTTAAAAACCGAAAAGGAAGCCGTTGAAAGTGTACCCAGTACCTATTATGTGCAGGCAGATATGCTTCAACAAATCGCACACCATATTGACTGGCTTCCGGCCATTGCTGCTGGTCTTGAGCAATATCGTCGGAAGGTACTAAAACCTCCACTTGCCCAAATGTTTGGTTTAGCATTAACACAGTGCTACGGACAATGGCTTCACAGCCACGATTACCAAAAGTGCTTTGACCTGATAGGTAAAATTTTTTCATTGATTTATTCCCTTTTCAATATAGCTACTAGGCTTAGAGTTGGACCCTGAGCCCAAGGGTATGCACCATACTCTACTGAATACTTCCCTAATCCAATACACTCCCCTGAACAATCTTGCACTGTACCATCTACGTCTGTTGAGTTTTCTAGCGCAGCAAGGCAAAGCTCCGCTCTTAACATGCATTGTTCATTTAAAATACCCAATAGCACACCACGCGCCAATGCATACCCAAACATCGACGTAGCTGAAGTATCAACGTGAGAATTACAATCATTAACTTGCCATTTCAGATACCCATTCTCGTCTTGATACTGAAGTAATCTATCAATAAAAAAACGAAACCTTTGTATTATTTTTTCGTACTCAGGATGGCTTTTAGGTATGTGCTCTATTGCATCAACAACACCATAAACGATCCAGCCTATTCCACGCCCCCAACCTATACAGCCTTTTTTTTCGTTCGTCACGCTATTGTATGCATGGTAAGGAAGCCCAGTATTTGAATCAAAACCATATTCGAAAAAGTCTTTTATCTGAAGAACAGATAAATTAGTGGCTTCTTCGCTATCAAAAATTTTGCCGTAATATGCCAAAAAAGGACAAACCATACCAATCGTATCAATAAAAACCATTTCTGGCATTCGCGACCTATATGGCAAAACCCCCCTAGAAGTCTTTACATGTTTTTCTATAAGATATTTCGCCATCTCATTAATTGGCCTCTTATATTCAGAAATATTATTTAGCTCATACATTTTTATGAGAGCATAACCGTGCATAACTGAATCTAAGCAAAGTGGCTCTTGAAAGCCCTCCTTCTCTGTAAATCTTTTTCTAAAAAAACCTGCAATTACATCAACTGCCTGTTCTTGGCCCATAGATTCATACATTCTATGTAAACCAGAAATTAATATAGCCGTTGTCCAAAAAAAATCATAATCAGGCGCTCTGGAACTTCGTCCTAGAAACCTTGAAATTCGATATCTCAAAATATTAAATATGTTAGTTTTCGGCTTGTAATATTCATCTAAAATAAATGGCTCACATGTTTTAAAAAAAACACGTTCGTAATAAGGCTTATCACTCATAAATTGAATTCTCTTTTATATTTATGTACATCGGTCGGCTTTTGAAAATACTGCTTTAACCGCAATAAAGTAACAGGCAAGCAACATTAACTCACTCAATACTGTAGATATTGAGGCCCCTACTGCCCCATACATCGGAATAAATAAAAAATTCATTATGATATTTATTAATGCCACTCCCCCCATATAAAACACCTTTTTTTTCATGAATTCTATAGTGGTTAGTGATGAACCAACGCTATTATTTAAAAAACGAACTGGCGCGACCAACGCCAGAATACTTAAGGGCAATACTGCATCCGTATATTCATCACCAAACAAAAGCGGTATACCCCAAGCTGATAACAGCCAAATTAACAACATCGCCAAAATACCCAATATCAGCATTACCCAATTCCCCGTACGATAAACTTGATAAAACTTTTTCCGGTCATGGTTCGCCCAGCGGTGTATTTTGGGCAGTAAAAATTTTTGATAAATGACACTCGGCAACATATAAACAGCCGTCATAATCACAAAGGCTACGTTGTAAATGCCCGCCACTTCATCACCTGATATGTATTTGAGCAAAATAATATCGCTCTGAAAATAAATTAGATAAAAAACACCTGCCAAACCAAAGGGCCAAGATTGAACAGCTACTTGTCTTATACCAATTAATGGCATCGCAGGCTCTGTTTTCCTGGTCACTTCGCCATGCCCTTTCAACGCTACCTGGCCACCATACATACGCCACATAAAAAGCAACCCAAACAAGAACACAAGCACGGAAATTAAAGCATAGGCATAAGCCACATTATGCAACGTCATCAGCCTATCAATAACTAGGGCCAACATAGCAACCAACATAAGGCGAAGCAGGTGCGGTAGAAATTGCCATAAAGCCAAGCTAAGATAACGCTCTTCCAATTGAAACTTAGCACTAACCAGCTCTACTGTAACCTGCCCCAGCAAATAAACAGAAAGTACCATCAGCAGGTTACGAGTGCTAACATCATGCGGGCCAAGCATTGCCCAGAAAAACAACCCCATAAGCACCAGAGAGGTGCTTAGCAGTGTATATTTAAGCGAACCACGCAACCAACGCACTGCCTGCCAACCTTCTTCCCCAAACGCTTTGAGCCAAAAGCCCCCTACACCAAAACTTGCTAACGGTGCGACTAGCATCACCATAGCAAGTGCAGCAGAAAAAGCGCCAAAAGCCGTTGACCCAAGTTCACGAGCTAATAGAACCTGCGTTAGGAAAGCACAGCCAGCCCCCATTATTGAAGCTACCCATAATAACGAAATTGTCTTTACTGCTTGTTTTTTACCAACCACTTAAACCTTCAACTGTCTCCGCAACAACGTCTAGCACAACCACCTCATTATACTGAGCAAGCAACACGCCATTGGACAAACCAACGTAACCAATACCTACTATTGCAATTTTCAACCGACAACATCCTTATTTAAATTTATATTCATTGTAGCAATTCAGCTAAAAGTCAAAACAACCCGATAACGCCCATTATCTCACCCATTGGTTAAACCTCATTATGACAAGTTTAACCTGTTTCACGTTAAACCCTTATCACATCAAGCTTGACTGCATTGCTAACGAACGCCTTTTTCTAAAAAAGGCGCATTATAGAGTAACGGACAGCTAAATAGGGGGGGGCATTTGTGAAATGTCTGCGTCACTCCTCGTAATGACGGTGTATTTTAGGTTTGAACGTTATATGCCCGTAATAGCAAAGTCGATTACCGCAATAATTTCATCTCTCATCGATTCAGTGGATCCAATTGGGTTTTGAAGTGATGTCGAGGGAATTGACGCTATTTGAGGTGTAAGTAAAATAAATTGTTCATTTTCATACTCAACGATTGGTATAAGTTTGCTCATACTTTCATTCCTAAAGTGACTTAGCTTTCCCAGCGGGATGACTATTCGTGTTGCTATATCGCTGATAAGTGAGTTTTGAATATCAACAATATACGGGTAAGCCTCTTGCGTCATTAAAACTTTCTATACTCATCGCTAAAGCAACCATTTGCATCAATAAAATTATTGTAAGCTTTTATAGCCTTTTTATCCTCTATTTCCCATTTTTCAGACTCGATACTTTTTAATTTATCCTTTAGCGCTTGTTCTAACGTTGCAGATAAATTAATGTTAAGTGCTCTTGTTTTTTTTCAGCAAATCGCTATTTAAGCTCAGATTTGTTGCTTTTTTGGGTGCGTTAACGTCGTAAAACACTTGCATAATTCAACTCTCTTTAAATTGTTGATTCATTATGCGCATTGCAAAGGAGAGCCTGATAACGAAAGCCCCATTATAGCCACTAGAACCCCCTTCTTTTAATATCTGTATTAATTGCGTTAGCCACACCTATTATAAAGTTTAGATGCTTATATGCAGCTTGTAGCGCATCTACTAATACATCCAAATCTTCAATATATTCATGAATCATTTGATTTCTTAATTGCCGTAGTTCGAGCCACAATTCGACTGAAGGTAGTACGCCAATTTTTTCTGCTTTATCTAAATTATCAATAGCAACGGCTGTTTTTTCCTCTAAAACATCCAACCATGTGGGCAATAGTTTATCGCCCAATGTGTCTTGTAAGCGACTGAATCGACTGGTAAAGGCTTCTACTTGCTCAGCCAGTTCTTCGTTAGTGTTTAATTGCTTTGCACGCTCAACATTAAATGGTTGGTTAAATACTTTAAGTGCGGAGTAGTTTAGATGATGAATTTCTTTCTCAACAACGCGCTGTAAAAACTTTAGCCTTTCTAACTTATCAATAAATTTGCTTTTTAACATTACAATATAACGCCTTTATGCTTAGCAACCGAATGGATAGGCAAAGTTTTTAAGTTAGGCGCCGACAGTAACACGTCTACCTTTCGGCCCTGAAACAAACGCATAAGGCGTGCACTAATTTTTGCTGATAGTTCCGCTGGGTGATCAACTTCATCCCACAATGTCACCAACAAGTCAACATCACCACCTTTTTTATCATCATCGACACGAGAACCAAACAAGGTTACTTGCGCACTCTCACCTGCTAGCATAGCAACGACTTGCTTTATCATTTGTACCTGACTCTCTGTTAATCTCATTATTGCTACTCCAGCATAACTAGCCTAACTAAACTTTTAGAAAAGAGATCAAGAGGTCAGCTAGCTTGATTTCCTCTGTTAACCACCAAACACCATCTTTTACTTATCACTAATGCGCATCTATTTCTATATTGTGTGCAGTATATGTTAAGCAGGCTTAAATAGAAAAAAAAGGGGGCTTTTGTGAAATGTCGGCTTCACTCCTCGTAATGACGGTGTATTTTAGGTTTGAACGTTATAGGCCCGTAATAGCAAAGTCGATTGCTGCAATAATTTTATCTCTCATCGATTCAATGGATCCAATTGGATTTTGAAGTGATGTCTAGGGAATTGACGCTATTTGAGGTGTAAGTAAAATAAATTGTTCATTTTCATACTCAACGATTGGTATAAGTTTGCTCATACTTTCATTCCTAAAGTGACTTAGCTTTCCCAGCGGGATGACTATTCGTGTTGCTATATCGCTGATAAGTGAGTTTTGAATATCAACAATATACGGGTAAGCCTCTTGCGTCATTAAAACTTTCTATACTCATCGCTAAAGCAACCATTTGCATCAATAAAATTATTGTAAGCTTTTATAGCCTTTTTATCCTCTATTTCCCATTTTTCAGACTCGATACTTTTTAATTTATCCTTTAGCGCTTGTTCTAACGTTGCAGATAAATTAATGTTAAGTGCTCTTGTTTTTTTTCAGCAAATCGCTATTTAAGCTCAGATTTGTTGCTTTTTTGGGTGCGTTAACGTCGTAAAACACTTGCATAATTCAACTCTCTTTAAATTGTTGATTCATTATGCGCATTGCAAAGGAGAGCCTTCGGCCAGCCAGCTTGATTCACTCTAGCTACCTCCCTTCTAAGTCAATAGAGCGTGGATCTCTTCAAAGTAAACTATTGCTAATTTAATACCCGCTATCACTTCTTGCTGATTTGTTGGATACTCATACGTCAACTTATTCCTTACTGCTTTGCAGTTCATTCACCCGCCTGACTGCTCAATAATCTCTAGCTTTTCTAATAGCTATAGGTCTTGTGCTAATTTTTCTTTCATCATAATTGCTGTGCCTTTTCATCATTAAGCGATGAAACACACCGGTAAAGAGCCCATCATCTAGCGGCATATCTAGCTTTTGCTCGCCAAATTTTTTGAAAAATTCAATTCTTAATCGGCTTATGTCCTTTTTTTGTCAGGCAGTCAGATACTACCATTAGGTCTATCGCCTCCTTGACGGTTATCATCTATACGGCTACCAAATAAATACAGTTTGGCCTGCGGGGATAGTTCAAATAATACCGTTTTCAAGGTGGATATTTATTCTTCCGATAACCTCATCTTATTTATTATCGTTTCGTACGAGAAACCGCACAATTTGGTACCTTTCTTTTACGCAAGGGCTTTTCTACGCTTTACCGCACCAGCAATTAGCGCTACAAACACACCGACAAATAAACTTAACACACCACCCACTGCAACAATTAGGACACGTTTGGGCTTTTCGGCTTCGCCATCGGTTACTGCTTGTTGATCCAACGTATAAAGTTTTACACCTGAAAAATCAAAACTCAGGCCTTCCAGCTGCTTTATTCTTTTAATTAGTGGCACTAAACCTGGAATATAAGGGTCATCATTTTTTCTTGTCAGTAAATTATCTATTTCTCCCTTCAGATATTCTGACCCCATCAAAAATAAATCCTTTCCTTCATCATTCAAATCGCTTAACGATGATGTTAAGCCCGATATTGATCGCTGATTTGCTTGTGTAAACAACCGTATAGAATCGGGCTTTTCAATACCCACTTTCTTAGCCAGAAAGAGTGAGTCACGAAGTTTCACTAGCTGTGCCTCTCTCTCAATTTTTGCTTCTAACCTTAAAATATTAATATCTGCCCTTATCTTCTCAATTTCAGCAACGACTTGTTGCCTACCTGTCTTTTTGATTTCTTCTAGCAGTGAGTTACTGGTGTAGTCAATGTACTGACTTATAAAATCTGCCGTTAACGCCTCATCAAGCCCCGTTAAGGCCACCTCAATAACTCGTGGTGGTAATTCTTCACCTTTCTTAGGTTTCTTAGGACTTACAACAGTGATTTTGACGTCCCCTCTTACCTCGGACTTTAAATAGTTACGGTTATCATCAATTATTTCTGAGCCATAAATCTTTTCAAGCCAGCCGCCTTGCTCCACAAAGCGATTGAGGTAAATAGGCGAGATTAGTGTATGGTAATAATGTTGGAATAACTTTTCAGCCTCTAGCCCCACATTTCTTTCTACATTTCTTTCTACATTTCTTTCTACATTTCTTTCTACATTTCTTTCTACATCTTTTCCTATATCTTGCTCCGCGTAGCTATTATTAACCACTCTCATCACATCCGATAGCTCAGGCAGTGTTACTTGCGCGGTCACCTCATATTGTTTAGGCATAGAAAACGCGACAACTATTGATATCGCAACCCCCACCAAAGTAATGCCTACCCACCAGTGCCATTGCTGGAATAATGAGTCAAACAACTCGAATAAATCTATCTCATCATCTGCGGTGTAACGTCCAGCTATTTCTATATTTTTATTTTCCAAAACACGCCCTCTATTTCCAGTTTTTCTTTCTGAGTTATTTTTTAATCACACGGCCAGACTAAACTGGCAAATTCTAACTCATTATAGCCACTGTTTTCATTGACCCAAACACCTAAACCATTACCCTTGTCACTGCTTGGTTATTTTTTATATGCTGCTCAAAAATATCATCAATATCTGCTTTGGTTTTATATTGATACCACGTTTCTTCAGGGTAAATAACCAGCACAGGGCCTTGACCACAGCGGTCTAAACAACCTGCATTATTAACCCTAACACCGCCTGGACCTGCAAGACCTGCTTCTTTTACTTTCTTCTTTAGATAATCACGCATTTCTTGCGCATTTTGATCTTGGCAAGACGCACGGCCATCGCTGCGCTGGTTAGTACAAAAAAAGATATGATTTTTATAATATGACATGGGGCTAACCTCAATCAGGAAACGTTGATACAACAAAAAACGGATTCAATAAATTTTGTTTATTATACGCCAGTTGGTTCGATACTACTCCAGCCTCATAGCGACGCATATTCATGCCTGACTCCAATACAACTGCGTGTGCCGCTGCGGTATCCCACTCCATGGTTGGTGCTATTCTTGGATAAACATCCGCTTCACCCTCGGCAATTAAGCATATTTTTAAAGAACTCCCTATCGACACCAGTTCTTTTGCTTTATCCGTTTCAATCGCATCTATAAATTGCTGGGTTTCATCCGACATATGCGAACGGCTGGCTACTATTTTATAATTCTCACGTTGCTCGGCTTGCTTTAAGGGTAAACGTTGCCCGTCTTTAAAGGCGCCTTCGCCTTGCTTAGCCCAATACATTTGCCCCAGCGCTGGCGCATACACCACGCCTAAAA
>OLHF01000164.1_pt1 | contig 14435 bp, 13 predicted proteins | sample 1609471 | NCBI WGS metagenome assembly OLHF01 (sample SAMN05416858, study PRJEB24817) | seawater metagenome | isolation source: Sea water | place: Canada:Atlantic | collected 2013-11 | reverse complement strand
AGGGTTCAGGCATTAATGATTACATTGGCGCATTTGCAGTAACGGCGGGTATTGGCATTGAAGAGCATATTAAGCGATTTGAAGCAGATCATGATGATTATCAATCGATTATGGTCAAGGCGTTAGCTGATCGTTTAGCAGAAGCGTTTGCTGAGTGCTTACATCAGCATGTAAGAAAAGATTATTGGGGGTACGCCGCTGATGAATCACTTGTAAATGACGAGCTTATTGGCGAGAAATATACGGGTATTCGTCCTGCTCCAGGCTACCCTGCCTGTCCTGATCATACTGAAAAGGCCACCTTGTTTTCATTGCTTAATGCTAGCGAGCAAGCAGGTATTGAGTTAACAGAAAGTTTTGCCATGTACCCAACTGCCGCAGTGAGCGGCTGGTACTTTGCGCATCCGCAGGCGCAGTATTTTAATGTTGGAAAACTAAAGAAAGACCAAGTTGAAGACTATGCGGTGCGTAAGGGTGAATCGTTAGAATATATAGAACGTTGGCTGGCCCCGAGTCTTGCGTATGACCCAGATGATAATTGAGTTAACCTTTTATACAACCGAAGGGTGTCATTTATGTGAGGATGCACAGCGGTTATTACAGCAGTTATTAGTGCAGTATCCAGCGCGTTTTCAAATCGAAGTGGTGGATATTATTGACTCAAAAGAGTTGGTTGAACAGTATGGAACGCGCATACCCGTTGTGATGAAGGATGCTGTTCAGCAAGTGTTGGCTTGGCCGTTTACTTATGCAGATTTACTCTGTTTTGTAGATGAAGGGGAGATGCAGTGAGAGCGAATAAAAAGGCAGTAAGCCGCTTTGCTTATATGATGGTTGTCTTAAGTGTGGTGGCCGTCTTGTTGGGTGTTGGGGTTTTTTATTGGTTTGTTTTTGATGAGGTTGGTGCATCATCTGACGGCGCAAAACGCCCCAGCTTAAGTAGTCCCTCTAATAGAAATTAAACATTTAGCTAGCGCTTCTAAATCATAAGAAACTCGTTATAAGCGATAATCCTGATGCAGAGTTAATTTATACTTATAAAGAACTGTAGGTTGTATTACAAAGGCATTGATAAGATATGTATCTAAGTTATTTTGGTTTAAAAAGACAGCCGTTTAAAATCACGCCTGACACATCATTATTCTTTGCTGGGGCAGAACGGGGGGGTGTTCTTGATGCGATTATGTATGCCCTGAATTCTGGTGAAGGTATTGTTAAGGTGGTCGGTGAAGTAGGTAGTGGTAAAACAATGTTGTCGCGAATGTTAACGCGTAACCCCGACGATAAAACAGAGTTTGTCTACTTATTGAACCCAAGGCTTAAGGCAGAGCAAGCTTTGTTTGCCATTGCTTACGATCTTGGGTTGGTGGTAGATGCAGGTGACAAATCGATACAAATTCTTCATGTGTTACAGCGCAAGCTACTAGACTTGTACCAGGCTGGTAGAAAAGTCGTTTTGATTGTTGATGAGGCACAACAAATGCCCCTTTCCACCCTAGAAGAAATTCGGTTACTCAGTAATTTAGAAACGGAAACAGAAAAACTGTTGCAGATCATTTTATTTGGGCAGCCAGAACTTGATGAACATCTTGATACGCCTAAGGTCCGCCAATTGCGTGAGCGCATTACTTACAGTTTTTATTTGACAGCACTGGATTGGAAAAAGGCGGATTCATATATCCATTTTCGCTTAAAAAAAGCAGGTCATGAGGGACGTACTATATTTAAGCAAAATGCCATTAAATTGTTGGCAAAGCGCTCCGAGGGTACGTTAAGGCGTATGAATGTGCTGGCCGATAAAGCGTTACTAGCGGCCTTTTTAGATAAAAGTCCTGTTGTGGAGCCAAAACATATTCGTCTTGCGATAAAAGATAGTCAAAAGAGTAATATGCGGTATAAACTTCCTTCTCCTGCGTTATCGTTAATTGTGTTTTTTGTTCTGTGCTGTGCTGCTTATTGGTTTATTTACAAAACCGAATATAGGGCATTAGTTGGTTTAGGGGATGAAATAGTGAACGAAGTTGAAACTGTTGAGTTTCTGTCAGTCCCAGAAGATAGAAAGGTAGTGAAAAAAACAGTACTTGAACAACGTATTTTAGCTTATGAAAAATGGCGGAAACAGTCCAAAGGAATGTACACCGTGCAGATTTTTTCTGCTAACAAAGCAACAGAGCTGGAACTGAACCAATACCTTAAAGACGTTGTGAAATATATCGACCTAAATAAGGTTTTTGTTCGAAAAATTGCCGATAAGCATGGTGGTTACATTGTTTACTACCAATCATTTAATAATTTTTCAGACGCCTCTAAAGCAATAAATCAGTTACCAAATAGGATTAAAAAATACAAACCCTATGTCAATCTAATTTAAAAATAGTGTAGTTCATTTAATATGAGAGCTAATTTTAATAAAAATCATACGGTTATATAATTAATTTAGTTTAATTAGTTAAGTTTGATTTTTTGGTTTTTTAATCTATTATGTAAAAAATAACTAACATAAGTGACTATGGGTAAAATAAATTTTTTTTTAATTGTATTAACGTCTGTGGCGCTTATTTCTTGTGCAAATGTACCAGCAGATTTTGAAATTTCAAGTCAACATATTAAAAAAACTGCTAGACCTAAAGGCGAACCTTTAGAAGTTATTCAATCAGCGCCGTTACCTGAGCGTCCTTCAGCGACGAAACAAAAAGAGCATTTTACTGTTGTAGTAAATGACGTTCCTGTGAAAGAGTTGCTTTTTGCGATAGCGCGAGATGCCGATGTTGAAATTGATGTGGATTCTGATGTCTCTGGTGAAGTGACTCTAAATGCTATTGACGCAACATTCGAAGAAATACTCGATAGGGTTGGCCGGCAGGCAAATATCCGATATAGCAATGAGGAGGGTGTTATTTATGTTCAAGCTGATAAACCTTTTTTAAGGCATTACGAGGTGAGCTATGTCAATATGGAAAGGGCAAGCTCATCGACTATTACAATAGCTACAGAAGTGTCGTCAACGGGAAGAGCAAGTGGCGAGTCGTTTGGTAATATTTCAAATACTAATATCGACAATACATCAAGTCATCAATTTTGGAAAATGTTGCAAACCAACGTTAAGAACATTATTAGTCAAAATACATTAAATACAAACAACGAACTTGATGACTTACCTGTCGGGGCAATTGAGAGTGAAGGACAAGAAACAAACATCGGTGAAGCTGTAGATAATTCAAGTAATGAAGAAGCGAGCAGTTTAAATCGCGTCACTATAAGTCCTGAAAGTGGTGTGATGAGTGTGATGGCAACACAAAAACAACATCAGCTTGTTCAAGAGTATGTAGACCTTGTCGTTAGTGGAGCGCAACGGCAGGTATTTATTGAAGCTACGGTAGTCGAAATTGAGCTGAATGATGATTATCAAGCTGGTGTTGATTGGAGTCGAGTACTAACAGCGGGGGCTTCAGAAGGGTTAACGTTTACACAGTCGCTTATTGAGGACAATTTTGTTGGCTCACCGGTGAATACACTTGCTTATCGAGACATTGGTGGTAAATTTCAAGTGGATGTAGCTGTTAGTCTTTTGAGTCAATTTGGTAATACGAAGGTATTGTCGACCCCAAAAATACTGGCTTTAAATAACCAAACTGCACTACTAAAAGTTGTTGATAATCGTATTTATTTTACGATTGATGTAGAAACAGAAACAACGCAATTTGGGATTACACGAACATTTGAATCGGAAATACATACCTTGCCAGTAGGCTTAGTGATGAGTGTCACACCACAAATTTCACCAGACAATGAGGTTACTTTAAATGTCCGACCGACTATTTCTAGAATTTTGGGCTTTGTATCTGATCCAAACCCCGCATTAGGTGGTGATGTGGAAAGCTTAATACCCGAAGTATCTGTTAGAGAAATTGAAACGCTTCTTAGGATTAAAAATGGTGATATTGCAGTGATTGGGGGACTTATGCAAGATGTGCGTAGTAAAAGCACAGATGGCTTGCCAGGGCTGTCAAAACTGTCTTATTTTGGGGACCTCTTTAGCTATAAAGAGAATAATATCCGTAAGTCTGAGTTAGTTATCTTTTTAAAACCGATTGTTGCGAATGAACCGTCTCTAAAAAGTGATTTTGCAAGTTATAAACGTTTCTTGGAAGAGTCAAAACCTATAAACGCATCGGTAAATGTAAGATGAGCTTGTTGTTAGATGCTTTAAAGCAAGCAGAAGAAAATAAAAAAAAGTCATCTAATCATGGTGAGGTTTTATCTAAAAATACGGATGAAATAGAAAGTACTCCATTGGTTTTAGAGGAGCCAGGATTAACTCAGGAAGATTCGGGTGATTCTGAAATTTCTGTTAAAGATACAGAGACAGTTGTAGAGGCTCCTCTATCAGAACAATCTGATGAGTCAAGAGTTGAGTCTAAAAGGGCAGTTGATAATTTATCAGTAGACCCAGCATTGAATGTTTTTGCCGCTGGTGGAGTTAGAGAAAGCACTCGATTGACAAAGCATGGTTTATTAGGACTTTTGTTATTAGTCGTTATGATTTTATTGTTTTTATTTTGGCTAGGAGATGATAACTCTTCATACTCAACTTCAGTGGGTGAGAAATTTATAGATAACGATGTTGAGGTGGTTAATGAGCCTTCTACTGTCGCGTTGAAAAAATCAACTGATGATATTCACGAAACATTGGTTAAAACAATTGAGCAGACGCAAGAGAGTACGGGTTTAACTGAGCAAGTGGATGAGGTTATAGAAGCACCTTCTTCGCCTATTGCAATTAAAAAAAGCAATGTGAATAGACGCTTATTTGCATTGTTGGGTAAGGGATACGATGCGCTTCAGAGCGGGCGCTATAAGGAAGCAGAAGGTATCTATGAAAATGTATTAATCAAACAGCCTAAACAAGTTGATGCATTGTTAGGGTTGGCGCATATTTATTCGCAAAATAATGATTTAATTCAGGCGAGGCAACTGTATGACCGTGTTTTAACTATTGAACCAGCTAATAAAATTGCTCAATTAGGGCTTATGTATACGTATCAGTCAGATAACTCGGCAAAAGGGCTTGAATTATTACAAGAGCTTTCTGAAAAACACCCTAAAAATGCTGATATTTTAGTTGCGATTGGTCATAAATTAGCAAAAAAATCTAAATGGTCTGACGCTCAGCAATATTATTTTAGGGCATATTCTGCACAGCCTGAGAATGCATTATTTGCCTATAACTTGGCGGTTAGTTTAGATCGGATGGAAAAATACGATGCCGCTATTGGCCTTTATAAAAAAGCGTTAATGTTAAATTCTATATCTTCGCCGGTTATCAACAATCGAAAAGTTATGAATAGAGTTGATGATTTGGAGCATTTTAGATGAGTAATGAAGAGCCTAAAAAAAGAATTGGCGATCAACTTATTGACCGAGGGGTTATTAGTTCAGACCAATTAACTATTGCGTTACAGGAGCAAAAAGAAACAGGCGATCAAATCGGAAAGGTTTTGATTGAGCTTGGGTTCTTAACGGAATCTTTACTGAAAGATGTCTTAGGTGATTCACGTGGCGATGATAGTATTGATTTAAGTGAGATTATTCCCGATGCAGAAGCGATAGCTTTTATTGATAAAAACCTGGCGCAACAATTGAAAGTGTTACCTTGCGATTACAATGTTGAGACACATGTTTTGCAGCTAGCAATGGTAGACACATTTGATATTCTAGCGTTGGATAGAATTAAAGCCAGTGTGCCAGCTAATGTGATTATCTCTCCTGTATTGGCTGGTGAGAAAGAGCTAGAGGCAAACATTGACCATTTTTATGGTTATGAGTTATCGGTTGATGGGATTTTAAAGGAAATTGAGACCGGCGAATATGAAGATAACCATCAACGGATGGGGACTGCAGAGTATTCGCACCCTCTAGTTAGGCTAGTTGATGCGTTCTTAACGGATGCGGTAAAGCGAGGAGCCTCAGACATTCACTTTGAACCTGAAGATGGTTTTTTAAGAATTCGTTACAGATTAGATGGCGTGCTTTATCAAGTTCGTAGCCTACATGATAAGTACTGGCCTTCAATTGTTGTGCGGCTAAAAGTGATGTCAGATATGAATTTAGCAGAAACACGTGCACCACAAGATGGGCGAATCCACTTAAAAGTGGCTGGTCACCCAATTGATTTTCGTGTTGCTGCACAACCAACAATCCATGGGGAAAACTTTGTTTTAAGGATTCTAGACAGAGATAAATCTATAGTACCGTTGGAGAACTTAGATCTCGCAGAAGAAAATAGGAATTTATTAAAGTTGATGATGGCGAGGCCTGAAGGGATTATCCTCGTAACAGGTCCAACGGGTAGTGGTAAAACTACGACCTTGTATTCAATGTTAAATCATTTGAATACAGAATCAGTCAACATTATGACTCTTGAAGACCCTGTGGAGTACCCCTTAGGCCTTATCAGACAGAGTTCAATCGGGGGCGGCTCTAAAATGGACTTTGCGGAAGGCATTCGTTCATTGATGAGGCAAGACCCTGATATTATTTTAGTAGGTGAAATGCGCGATCTTGAAACGTCAGAGATGGGTTTTAGGGCCGCGATGACAGGGCATCAGGTTTTTTCAACCTTACATACAAATTCAGCTATTGGTGCGTTTCCTCGTCTTCTAGATATTGGTGTGTTACCCGATATAATTTCGGGCAATATCATCGGTATTATTGGTCAACGTTTGATTAGGAAGTTGTGTTCGGCTTGTAAGCTGAGTAGGCCTATTACAGAGATAGAAAAAAAACTGCTCGATTTGACGGATGATTCTCATAAGTTATTGTGGGAGGAGACAGGTTGTAAAAAATGTAATAACACGGGTTATAAAGGCCGAGTCGCTCTGTTGGAAGTATTAAGGATGGATGCAGACTTAGATGAACTTGTTTTACAAAAAGTATCACAACGTGATTTTTTAGCAGTAGCTCAACAAAAAGGATATAAAACTTTAGCTGATGATGGTATTCAGCAGGTATTAAAAGGTAAAACCACTTTGACAGAGTTATCGCGAGTTGTTGACTTAACGTCGAGACTGGAAAGGTAAATGGCAAGCTATGCTTACAAAGCTGTCCGAAATGATGGCAAAATTATCAAGGGTACGCTAGAAGCACTTAATGTTCATGACTTAGAGTCTAAATTAGAACGAACGGGCTGTGAGGTAATTACAGCTAAAGAGAAAGTACGAAGTAGTTTTTTTGTTCAAAAGAAAATTACTCGAAGGGACTTGATTGATTATTTGGTTCATATGGAACAGATGCTTGGAGCGGGCGTTCCTTTAATAGAGTCTTTAGAGGACTTCCGAGAAGGCCTAGAGGCATCTCAACTAAAAGATGTTATGAGCTCGTTAATTGATAAAATTGAAAGTGGCCAAACGTTATCTGAGTCGATGGCGGCGGAAGGTAACGTGTTTACGAGCCTTATGATTGAGTTGGTAAAAGTGGGTGAGGTGAGTGGTCAGCTAGCAAGTATGTTTGGTGAAATGAAGGATGCATTAAAGTGGCAAGATGAGCTTATTGCCCAAACAAAAAAATTACTGATGTATCCCTTGTTTGTAGGCGTAGTGGTTTTTGGCGTATTGTGCTTCATGATGATTTATCTTGTGCCGCAAATGACAGGGTTCATTATTGAAATGGGTGGAGAGTTGCCGTTTCATACTAAATTATTAATGAGCGTGTCCGATTTCTTTGTTGAGTTTTGGTATCTTGTATTACTAACACCCATAATGATTTTTCTTGGCGTTAAATACTTACTTAACCACAATGAGAAAATTAAACTTGTTTTTGATAAATACATATTACATCTGCTAGGTATTGGGCCTGTTCTTAAAAAAATCATATTAGCTCGTTTTGCAACAAATTTTGCATTATTGTACCGCTCTGGTATCGGTGTTTTAGATGGTTTGAAAATAACTCAGGGCGTTGTAAATAATCAATATGTTGAAAAAGAAATTAATTATATTTATGGCTTAGTGACAGAAGGTAGTGCTATCTCAGATGCATTCGCTCGAACCAATTTATTCCCACAATTAGTATTAAGAATGATTCGCGTAGGAGAGCAAACAGGCGGTTTGGATAAGGCGTTGGTGAATGTGAGTTATTTTTACAACCGTGATGTAAAAGATTCTATTGATAAGGTTCAAAGTATGATTGAGCCGGTTATGACAGTGACACTGGGTCTATTATTGGGTTGGGTGATGCTATCTGTACTAGGCCCCATCTATGATTTGATTGGTGGGCTGCAATTATGAGTAAACCTGATCATGTCCTCTATGTCTCGGACCAATACTTATCTTGTAGTGATGTAACCAAGGGTGGTTTTGACATAAGGTTTAAACTAAACCTCGATGACATAGAAGTTGGCGATAGGTTTACAGATTTTCTAAATAAAAATACATTAGGCGTGATGAGTGTTTTTATTGACATGATGGGGACAGAGATTAAGCAAGAAAATATCCCTCATGTCATGGGTAATGACCGGAAGTTGTTGCTGGAAAGGAAAAAGAAATCTCTGTTTCCGGCGGCAGACCTTGTATGGAAAGAACATGTTAAAAGGGAGAAAACGGGTCGTAAAGATGATGTGTATTTGTTTATAGCCATTACCTTAACACCTGCTATTAAAAATATTTTAGAAATTCTTGAGGTCTCCAAAAATAAGGTCAATGGCCTTTATTCGATATCAGCCTTACAGCAAGAGTTGTCGAAAGGACTGCCTGAGTTTCCTCAGTCGCTTGTTATTTCAAGGGTGCTTGAAAATAGTCGTAAAATAAAATCGTTTCGTCAGTCTTTTTATCGAAATGGCAAGCTTGTTATTAGCCGGGTTAATAATGCGATAGATGCATATTCTGGTTCGAGTGAATATGATCAACTGTTTGCTGAAATTGAGCGTACTTATACATTCTTAAAAGGGTCAAAGCAGTTAGATGCCGGGGTAACGTTAAAAGTAATTTCTTTATTGACGGAAAAGGAAACAGGGTTATTGTTTAACCACAAAAAAAACGTTGATATTGATTTTGGTTATGCAAGTTTTGATGATGTATCTAAAAACCTTGGGCTAGCTCTTTCAAAGCCGTGTAGAAGTTTGCCCGAGGTCTTGGGCAACTTAGTGGTATCAAAAAATTTAAAACCACATTTTAGACCTAATCAATTATGTGCAACCTATCATACAGATAAGGCAAAAAAGTTATTCGTCTTAGGTTCGGTTATCGCGATTATATCATCAGTGCTTATTGCTTCTGGGCTTTGGTATGACACCAATGAAATAAGAAAATCTATAGAGAGTCATAAAGCAACTGTACGTGCCAATGATCAAAGAGAAGAGCAACTTGTTAAGTCCGCTACAGTGACAGAAGTGCAACCTAAAGCAATGAAGCAGTCAGTAGATTTATATGATGCCATTAATGCAAGGCGGCATGATCCTGAAAAAGTATTAGAATTGATTTCAAGAGCCTACGAAGGACATAAAGCTTTTGAAATACAAAAGATTGTATGGCAAGAAACAGGAGATATAGATAACGTTGAAAAGCAAGGTTTTTTTACAGATAGATTAAATGAGCCGAAATATATAAAAATTACGGTTAGGCCGAGTCAAGGCCTAGATAATAGAGCTGTACTTGAAAAGCTTGAGGGTTTTAAATCCTCATTACTAAAGCAACCCGAAGTTAAAACAATAGAGCAAGAAAACAGTGCTATAGATGTGCGAAGTAGTGCAAAGCTGGAAGAATCATTTGGTCGTGAGCAAGACCTAGGTAAGGCACCTGAATTTACACTAGTGATAACATTATAAGCTGATGGTTATGACACCTAAACAAAAATTAAAGATATATAAAGGTGAATTGATTATTGTAGCGATTGCAAGTTTGCTCTCAATTACCTTATTAGTAATATCAGTTACAGTTAATAACGAAGTAATGGATGAACTTGAGCAATTAAGATTTAAACAGGCTGCACAAGTAAGAATAATAAATAACTTGTTGGATACTCAACAAATGCTAACAGAGATTAGTGGTCAGTTTGAGTCGATTAAGCTGAATGGGTTTTATGGAGATGAAGATAGGCTAAGGTGGGCTGAAGCACTTAAAGACTCTGCATTGCACCTTAAATTGCCTCATTTAAAATACTCTATTACTCCACAAAAGAAAATAGGTGAGTTAGGAATGGGTTTTTCGCCTGGTGTGCTTCTGTCTCAAAGCATTATGGACGTAGAGGCAAGTTTGTTACATGAAGGGGACCTGTTAAGCCTCTCTAAGGCTCTTTCCGCAGAAAAAGGCTTGTATAGGGTGCTTGGTTGTGAGCTTGAAAAAGATGGCGATGGTTTAGCTGATACAATTCAAAAAAATGTGTCTCTGAAATGCGCGCTGGCTTGGCATACAGTGAAATATGACCCAGTACAAGATAGCGTTATTGAAGAAGATGTGGGGCTGGGAATAGAATGAAAAACCTAAGTAGCTACGTGCTTTTATTGACCCTGCTCTTATCGATGCCGGCCTTAGGATTAGGGGATTTATTTTTCACAGTACAACAACGGGCAGTAATGGATGTGGCTAGGGAGAATGGTGTCACTGAGATCGGTGAGGTAACTGAGGCGTCAAAAGTACTTAAGGTAAATGGACTTTATTTTAAAAATGCTGATAAGCGTAATAAAGCAACTGTATGGCTAAATGGTGAATTGGTTAATAGTAATAAACGTCTGCATGGAGCCCAGCTTGAAAATGTTAGTGAGCGTGATAAAACAGTATTAATGAGGTTGGACAAAACAAGAAGCACAGTTTCATTAAAAGCAGGTGAAACCTTAAATTTAGATACAGGCGAATTAAGGGACTCTTTTGAAAAATAAGTCTTACGGGCTATGGGAATAAGCAATATTAAGAGCCAGTCAGGGGCAGCATTAATTTTGTTAATGCTGGGCTTAGTGTTGTTTATTGCAAGTGTTTTTTTAACAGGGATTGATAAAACAAGCCAAACGTTAAAAAAAGAACGTAAAACCCAACGCTCTTTAGCATCGGCTAAAGAGCTTTTAATTAATTTCGCGTTATTATCAGATCAACAATCTGGCTCACCTGGAATAGGGTATTTACCATGCCCAGACACAAATGGTGACGGTTTATCTAATACGCCATGTGGTTCCTTAGGGGAGAGCGTTGAAGGTTGGCTCCCTTGGCAAACGTTGGGCAGTAAAGTATTGAAAGATGGAAATGCTATTTGTTTAAGGTATGTGGTTTCAGGTAACTATAAAATAGCGCCACCTTCTTTATTGGTAAAGGCGCCAACTCCAACTGAGGGGCACTTTGTTGTACATGATCAAAATAACTCAATATTATTGGGAAGTACGGCCAGTGATTACGGCTTAGCGATCGTATTTTCTCCAAACCAAGTAGTTGCTGGACAAGACCGTGGGTTAGGGGGTGGAACAGCAACCATTTGTGGAAGTAGTGTGGGTACAGCTGCAATTAATCAGGCTAAAAATTATTTAGAGAGCTTATCAAACGTAAATAATGCAAATGGAATTTTTTCGGGTCTAGGGGTGGCCGGCAGTTCTCCGTTACCGACCCCAAATCCCTCTGTTTTTATTAAGGCAGATAGGCAAGAGGGATTTAATGATGAGTTAATATGGGTCAGCCCGCAAGACTTTAACAACGTTTATAATAGAATGCCATGAGTGTTTCAAATATGAATAAAGCGAAAGGTTTTACCCTGGTTGAAATTGCAGTAGTGATGGTTATATTTGGCTTAATTATTGGCGGTATTATGGGGCCTTTAAAAACCCAGCTTAATAATATTGATCAAAAAGAAACAGAAAAATTAATTGAATCTACTAAAGAGGCAATGATTGGCTTTGCTATCCGTAAGGGTAGGTTGCCTTGCCCAGACACTTCGGGTGATGGCGCAGAAGATAATTGTGCTAATGCGACAGGGGAAGTGCCATGGGCAACATTAGGCGTTAATCGGCATGATGCATGGAATAGAGTGTTAACTTATCGAGTGGATACTCAGTTTGCGGATAGTACAGATGGAACTGGCTGTGGCACAGCAGTTCTTGGAGTGTCTTTTGAGCTGTGCTCCGTAGGGAATATTACAGTTCGTGAAAGTAGTGCAGGAACAACAGTAGCTAGTAATGTTCCGGCAATTATCGTATCACACGGTAAAAATTGGGCAGTGGCGGGCGATGTTAATGAGCAAGAAAACTCAGATATTGATACTAATTTTGTTGATAAAAACCATGTAAATCAAGGGTATGATGACCTTGTTGGCTGGGTTAATCTCAATAATCTAATTGGGAAGATGGTGGTGGCAAATAAATTACCTTAATACTTGTTTTTCTCCTGTTCTATACTACATTTAAGTTGAACGTAAAATTTAATTTTAATAGCGGTTAAATAAAGTAAGGACTAGATGATGTATATAAATAAACAACAAGGTTTTACACTCGTAGAAATAGCAATTGTGCTGGTTATTATTGGGCTTTTATTAGGCGGTGTGCTTAAAGGTCAAGAGATGATAAAAAGTGCAAAAGTTAAATCCCAAATGCAACAACTGGATGGAATTTCAGCTGCGTTTAATACCTATCAAGATAAGTATGGTGCTCTTCCTGGTGATGATGCTAATGCTGCTGCGAACACAGGTATTGCAGGGTTGACTGGTGGAGATGGCAATGGCGACATTAGTAATAACGAGGGTAGTACTCGTTTATGGCAGCACCTTGAAGCTGCTAATTTGTTGGCAGGTTATACACCAGCAGCAAATGGTCGTTTTCTAAATAAATATGGTCAGGAGACATTCATTGATTCAAATTATGCTGGCTTATCAGGCGCAATAGTTTGTACATCTGTACCTAATGATGTAGCCAGAGAAATTGATCGTAAAGTGGATAATGCTGATGGTACGAGTGGCTCTATGCGTAGGCATAACCAAACGGCTTACCCGACAACGGCTGGAAATAGCTGGATTTGTACAGCGGCTTAACATTAATTATTAAGTAACAATAAAACCTTCTCAGTCATCGGCTAAGGAGGTTTTTTTAGATGAAAATATGATACAAAAAAATATAGATAATCGTCGACAGGATAAACGCTTACATTTGCCAGATTTGCAAATAAAAGTACGGCCATATAGCCTAAATAAGGATGCGGATTACATAGATTGTACGCCGGTAGATGTTAGCTTGAATGGCTTGGCCTTTTCATCAAAGGATTTGTTGTTAGAGCTCTTACAGAAGATTGATATAAGGTTTTCCGTTGGGCATAAAATGATTGAAGGGAGTGCTGTGATTTGTCATGTTGAGTCTCATTCGTCTGGTATGCGTTACGGTGTTTTATATTTGGATATTAGCCCATCGATTGAAGAGTCTTTTAGCTTAGATGTATTATCATCGAGTTTAGTTAAAAGCCTAGCCATAAATATGGCTGATAACGCAGTAATTAATAGCAGGTCTGCTGGCGATGCTGCATTACTTAGAAAAGGGCAAATCTTGCTTTTTGATGCTGTAGAAAGTTTTAGAGATAGGTTGAGTGACTTATTGGCAAAAACAATCGATGAGGAAGAGAGTTCGGCTAGGTTAGGCGGCTTGTTTGAGTTTAGTTTAGATACATATTCTGTGACGGTTCCATTAAGAGGACAGAAGGATGATTTGCTCAGACGCATTATTACCCCTATTTTGATTAAATCACAGGTGGTTTATGAGGCTGATAATGGCGTAAAATTTATTAGTATTATCGAGGTGCTTCAGGAACTCAGCGATACATTTGAATGGATATTATCAGAACAAAACTAGTTCTAGATAACAAGTAGGTAAGAGATAGGCAAAATAGATTGCATTAGAGGTAAATTTTAACAGTGTTGTTAAACAAAAACGATACAACGGTTTTTGTAAACTAATACTTTGTGCATTAGGTGATGTCGGATAGCGCGAGATAACACAATTTTTTCATTGTCTTGGCCCTTGCGTTTTAAATCTTCGATATTATCGTTATGCCTGATGCGTACAATATCTTGTTCAATAATAGGGCCTGCATCTAGTTCCGTGGTGACGTAATGACTAGTGGCACCAATAATCTTGACCCCTCTTACATGCGCTGAATGATACGGCCTAGCGCCTGGAAAAGCGGGTAAGAAAGAATGGTGAATGTTAATAATTTGATGCGGGTAATGGTCTATAAAGTTGGCGCTTAATATTTGCATATAACGAGCCAGCACAATAGTGTCTATTTGATGCTTGGCAAGTAAGTCAAGTTGCGCCTGTTCTTGCTGCTGCTTGTTGTCGGCAGTGATGGGTATGTGATGAAAAGCAATGCCTGCGTTTTCAGCAAGTGATTGATGGTTTTTGTGATTGCTGATGACCAGGGGGATCTCGACGTCCCACTCGCCGGATTGGTAGCGAGAAAGAATGTCGAACAAACAATGCCCAT
>OLHF01000163.1_pt1 | contig 14438 bp, 16 predicted proteins | sample 1609471 | NCBI WGS metagenome assembly OLHF01 (sample SAMN05416858, study PRJEB24817) | seawater metagenome | isolation source: Sea water | place: Canada:Atlantic | collected 2013-11 | reverse complement strand
ATGCCGCCATGCAAAACAGAACCACCCTGATTATTGCCCACCGCTTAGCCACGGTACAAAAGGCCGATAAAATGGTCGTTATGGAAAATGGCGAAGTGGTAGAAACAGGCGATGCGACAGAATTACGCAAAAAAGGTGGTTTGTACGCAAGGCTTGCTGAATTGCAGTTTGAAGGTTAATTGTAAGGGGTAATTTATTAATCAAGCTGGCCGACCCCTTGATTCTCCTTCCGTGCTATGGGGGTTTTTGATCATAGCGTTTTTGAGCCTATAGGTGTTGATGGACACTTTACAGCTGAAAGAGAGCGGATGTGGGCGTTACACGAAAAGCATGTAACTTCAGGCATGGCTCCCGGAGCGGTATATATGAGTAATCCAATAATGACTTCGGGACACCCAACGTATTTAACTAGGCTGTGTGACTATTACGCTCAGATTATTAGAAATAATGACCCCATGCTTGATGAAAGACATTTTATAAACGACCTTTATGGTCAAGGTGGGTTGTCACATCCAGATAAGTACAATTTTGAATGGCGGATGGACAGTCTTGATTTAGGGTTGCTTGATAAGAAAAATGATGTTTTCTTCAGTATACATAAAGGGCATATGTAGCATAGTTAGAAACTTTGTATAACAATCGTGGGCATGCGGGCAAATTTTTTGCTGCGCTACAAATTTGCTGAAAAGCGCTAAGTTTAGTTCTTTAAAATATGACACCAGAGCAACTACATATTTACACGGAAGAAACATATATTCATGCGCAATTAGCGTTGTCGAATTATCAAACGTTTAGGAATATTGTTGATAACCCAGATACCCGGCAACATAAGGAGGCATGGATGTATCTTCAAAGTTTTTTGTCACATTTTGGAATGGTTTCTAAATTGTTATTTGCTCCAACAGGTAACAGGCGCGCAAAAGACCGCGCAACCGAACTTAGTGCACATTTAGAAACAAGTAATGTTAGTGCTCTAAACAATAGGGATGCCAGAAATGCTGTAGAGCACCTTGATGAAAGAATGGATAATTGGCTGGATGCCGACCACAAAGGGATACTAGAAAATATATTCGAAGCGGAAAAAGACTTTGCTTATCTATCTCCTGATAGGTGGATTGTTCGTAGAGTCTTTATTTTGGCTGAGTCCTTGTTTGTTACTGAAGAGCGAGAAGGGCCTAAGAAAATGGAAATTTTGCCTTTAATTGAGGAGTTGAATAGGCTGAATGATCTATGTTATCTAAAACTGAATAGTGAAAACCCATATTATATAATTTAATCAAACCTCGGTTAACAATGGAAATACAGACATGAAAAATAAATCAGGGTGGGTATTCGGCACATTAATGATATTGATAGTGCTTACTATATTTTTCTTCATGGGCTTATCAGTTGGCCTAGGTTCACAAGGAGACCTTGTCTTATCTAGTGATACTCTTTCAGCATGGGTGTCAGCGCTGGCAACGGTATGTATAGCAATATTGACTATTTTCCTAGCAAAAGAAACGTGGGCGTTACGGCAGGTTCAACTGTCTCAAATAGAGCAAATTAGAAAGGATTCCATTAAGCCAAATGTTGACATATACCTAAAGTCATCACATGCGGGGTTTAACTTTATGGACGTTTATATTATTAATAATGGATTTGGGGTGGCTCAGAATATTAAATTCAACTTTGCCAATAAAAATTCACAAGCGGAAGATGTGTTCCAAGAGTTGAATAAGAAATATGAAAAGCTTTCTATGTTGGCAAATGGCATATCTTCTCTAGGCGCAGGAGATAAGCGGTCAAGCTTCATATTTAGCTTTATTGAACTACATGCCTCATTTGGTGATAGGGCGCTCGAATATCAATCAGAAGTTGATATACGGTACCAAGATAATGAAGGTAAAGACTATGTGTCGCGCGCATATTTTAACTTTTCTGAATACAAAGGTATTACTGAGTTAGGCGATGGTGACCCGCTTCGTAAAATATCTAGAATTCTCGAAAAAATACAAAAAGACATTGGGCATTTTTCGAGTGGTTTTAAAAAACTAAAGGCGGATATTTATACAAGTGATGATCGAGAAAGAGAAAGGGAGGAATGGGAAGAGGATAGAAAACAAAATGAAAATAGCTAACAAATAGCTTGTTCGGCTTCTCAACCACGTGAGCAAGAAAAAGCATAACCAGTTGAGGCTGATGCCCAATAAATAAAAAACTATATTTGACATGCCATGATGCCGGTTCAGCACATAGAAATACACATGAGCATTTAGTTATTATTACTTAGGCTGAAATCACGGGGGTGGGTGGTAGTGACTAATCATTATCTTAGACAGAGCTAATTTAAAAGTAGCCCCTGAGTAGCCCCCAATAAAAAAGCCCTAGCGTTTTCACGCTAAGGCTTTGATATATGGCTCCTCCGACTGGACTCGAACCAGTGACCCAATGATTAACAGCACCTTTGACTGGACCGTATGACTTCTCTAAGCTGAAGAAGGTGAAGGAATTTTCATTATGGGTTGAGCCTAAATTTCAGCTTCCGAACCTATGTCGAACTTCTATGGGAACATGCCCATGTGATTTTTCAGTAAGCCGAAGAAACATAAGGATTTCTCAAAACCGACCTTCGAGACTATACCGAAACGGGGCTGAAACTGCAGAGTGGGCCGCTTCTCGGGAGTCACTCGCTCTGGACGCTTTTGGGCGCAGGGTGGCCTAGGTTATCCCTGCACTGAATTTTTCCGAGAGGGAGGCAGAGAGGGCAGAGTAGGGCTAAATTTGCGTGCTGCATCAAAAAAATTAGGGGAGAGGGTGGCCAACCAACGAAAGCGTGAGCTCTCATCAGTTGACCAGTTTTGTTACGAAACTTTCTTCAATGCACGTTCCATACAATCTGAAGCGCTATCAGCGGCTGACTGTAATGACTTAGTGGATAGATGTGCGTACCTAAGGGTAGTGTTAGGATTTGCATGACCGAGAATTCGCTGAACAGAATAGAGAGTCTGACCATTATTCACCAAGAGACTTGCAAAGGAATGGCGTAAATCATGCAACCGAAGGTTAGGTAAACCAGCTTCAGCACGAATACTTCGCCAGCCTTTTTGAATCGTCGTGAGAGGCATTTTAGTTCGTGAATTTACAAAGAGAAATTCATGCTTACCTTTTGTTCCCAGTTCATTAAGAACACCAAGGGCACTATCGTTAAGAGGGATTGAACGAACTCGCTTAGATTTAGAGTTACTTGAAGGAATAATCCAAACCTTATTATCAATATCAATGTGCTCCCATTTAGCTTTCAATGCCTCATTGAGCCTTGCGCCCGTGCTGAGTAGAAATAAAGCCGCATTAGCCGTTGGCCTATTAGGGTGCTCCTTCAAGAGAGTAACCAACCGTCCAAGCTCTTCATCATTCAGCGTATTATTGATCTGATTGTCAGCTTTGAACAGCGTAATACCCGTAACTGGATTTTTCTCAATGATACCCCAACTAACGGCAAGGTTAAGTACGTGGCGGGTATGCTTAGAGTAATGATCGCATGTTGCAGGTGCTAAGCCTGATTGACGCAGCCTTGAGTGTAGATCCTGTACTTGAGCGCGGGTAATTTGATTTAGCTTCAAGTGACCAAACTCTTTTTTCAGATGTAAGTTATATAAACTTTCATCACAAACCCAAGAGCGTTTATGCAGTTTTGCATGTGGCAGGAATTGCTCCTCCCAGAATGTGCTGAACAGCGGTATAGATTTAGCGGCCTTTATGTCATCCCTTGGGTCAATTCCTTGTGCTATTTGTGCGCGATACGTGGAGACTTTCTTCATTGCATCATCAAGCGATATGTCAGAGGTTCTACCGATTTTGATGTGGCTGGTTTTTCCGGTATTGGGATTTTTGTAACGAAGATAGAAAGTACCTACGTTTTGGTTCGATGCAGATACTGAGATATAAAGACCGCTGCGATCATTTGCAACATACTCTATTTTACGTTTATCAGGGGGACATGTAAGTTTTGAAGAGATGAATTCTTTGGTTAGGTTTACGGTAGCCATGGATATACTCCTGTTGGGTTAGTGAAGTGGAATAAAGGTTAAGTTGACCCCCCCACAGCTACACCTGATGAAGATGTAACTACGGGGGTATGGAAAAAACTTAAATAACGATGTATTGCTTGTGATTATTTGAGGCTTTACCTGCAGCAACTAGTGGCAGCATGTTTTGCCGCACAAGATCTGCTAAGAGGTACCCAAGTTCAAGATGAATTTTTTTGGGACTGGATCGCCACAATTCCGGCTCAAACAAGTCCTTAGCTCGAACTATGGAGTCTTTGGGTAGCAACTCAATTTGGTGTGATAGATCATTAATAAGGTTGATTACAACAGCTTCTGTGGAGTACGATTTCATTAGTAAGCCTCCAAATTTACTATTTCAATAATGCGCTTTTTGCCACGTGTGAATGTCACTTCTACGCCTTGAACTAATAAGCCTGCCTTGGCCGTGCGTAAGCGCTTACTCAGCGCGATGGCATTGCTGGGCCACCCTTTTGACCGTGTATTACCACAGTCGATATTCATGCTAGTGTTAAGTTCATGTAGCAGTTCATTCGCTGTACCAGACCAAGAGTCTTTATTGGTGCCCGTCACTAACTGGTAAGCCGCATAGGCCAATTGGTCGCCCATAACGCTGTCAACTTGGCTTTCAACTAACAGATCGTGGTAAGCCTCTTGTAGAATGCCCGGCGTAAAATCACGCACAACCTCAATTTTTGCAAGCCATGTTGAGAAATCTAGCATCCGTTCCTTATAGATAACCTTTACATCATCGACAGCCATGATCTCTGAAATAAGGTTAAGCATTCCCCTGAATATCCTAGGTTTTGACTCATCAAAGGCAGCCATCATTTCACGTTCTGAGCGCCTATTCTTAGCCTCCAAAGGGGGGAGTTCTAGCATCATTACTCGCTGCGCAAGGTCAGAGCTCGGAATGAAGTTCGCCAAGCCATTAAGCACGCATGGCCCATGCACTTTATGATTAACAACTGATGAGTTAAAGTACAGCTTACGCTTACCTAAGTTTCCGCCAGTAGCAAGAATGCAGAGTATATTTGCCCAACTTAAGCTCAAATACGTAACATTATCGTAAATTTGAACATGGACATTTTGACTAGCCAACACGAAATCCTGTTTTGAATCAGGAAAGGTTTGCACACCATAGCTAGACGGATCGACTAACCCTCTGATTACGACCTTGCATAAGAAAGTCTTCCCTGATCCTTGATCTGCAATTAGTGCTAGGTGAGGAAAGCTAGTTGAGTCCTCCTTGGAGTGTGCAAGCCAGTAGGTTAATAGCCCCGCAAATAACCAAAACGTTTTTAGCTCAAACGTCGTGAACTCTTTTAGCTCTTCTACATCACCATCCTCTGCCAAATCAGGTAAAGGCAGCATCGCAGCGGATCTCTTGAATGCAACTTCAGAGCCTGCCTTAATAGCTTCTACGCTATTAGGTGTAACTCTATACCTAATGTTCTCAGAGCACCCCTTATCTATTTCAACGCCACCCTTTATTGGACCCGTCCGATGAAACATAGGGATGATTTTGTTTGCAAGGAAGGACTTAGCAGAAGCGTACTCTTTAAGCTTTTTAAATTGACTCTCTGAAGGCATTTTATCCGCATCCAAGGCTGCCCTGAAGCAAAAGGATTTGAAGTAATCACTTTCAACCGAGTGAGCCTCACGATTTATCGTAGTCGCCTTCTCAATGATATATGGCGATTTGTTTTCGTCTAGAACGTAGTTAAAAGTTTCATCAAGCTCATAGCAAATGGTCTTAAGCAGTAGGTCAGGAGATTTACTCATTTATTACACCCTAATTTATGGTTTTGGACTTTCATTTTCATTTTCATTTTTTCACCTCTTTTTAGTTAATTTACCCATCCTACAAAACTGAAAAACTGCAAGATTTGTGAAGTATATAGTAGGTTAAATGGGCCTGTAAACCACTCCAAGTCATTGATAGTAAAGAGTAAAGTGTCGATAATCCTTATAAAAAAAAGGCTATCAGGATGAACGTTCTTTCAGCAAGAAAGATGATTGAATCAAGCTAACGAACTTAAATCCTTAGTAAAAATTTTGTATCAAGAATTAAGTGCCTTTAGGCAAGTAAAAATGGATAGAAAACCTCTTTTTTTGGTGATTATGAAAAATATTTAAATAATGTTGAAAAAAGTGAAATTAATTTTTTTTAGTGAAAATACCGGCAACTATTGCCTGATGTAACTGTTTCATTCTTTTCGGTCATAACCGACGAATTGACGCTGACTATGTAAAACAAGGCAGAGAGAGCGCCAAGTGATTTGAGTGGCGACGATGGGCGTCAAGTGGGAAATTTACGGGTGCCCTTGGTCTGCATGGAATGGCGACAAGGCGACGATTGCGACGGGTGGTTTCCGAAGTTTTATTTATTTTGCAGGGCAGGTCAATGCATAGCTTTTTGAGTTGCCGTTTTCTTCTGCAGTGCTGATCAACTATTGCAGTAGTGACTTTCCATATTATTTAGGAGTTACTTTATTTTTTACTCTTCAATATTCATTAAATATTTATACTCTTTATATATATTTATTTATTACTCATTAATTTTAAAAAAGAAGAAAACAACTAAAAGCTAAGAACACATAAAAACAACTAAAGAGACCATAAGGGATAACAAAGAATAACAAGAAAGACCAAAAGGGAAAGCAAACCGCAGATGCAAACAAAAAGGAGCAAACACCTAGGGCTCCCTAAGGAATGCAAATGATGACAATGCGCACACCCTTGGGGATGAATAAGTTTCATTGATATGTCATCAATAAAATCATTCATGTAACGCCCCCATGTTTCCCCCATGCTTACTACAGTGAGGCCCCGCCGGAAAACCCCGAGTAGTCTCAGCGTGAAGCCCCGCTTGGTCCCAGATGGAAACCCCGATTGGTCTCCGGTGCGGCCCCAGAGAAAGCTAAATAAACTCCCCAAGGAAATCGACGCAATCGACGCCTCGTCGCCACCCCATATGGTCTAAAGGATCTCAGCCTCTCTCCACTGCGTCAGGGTCGTCGGGTCGTCAGGTGTGTGGATGGATTATTCCCAAAAAAAATAGGAAAGGATCAACCCACACTCATCCACCGTGATTTTCATCAGTAGACAAGCGTGGGGCAGGTGGTTTCTTACAAGCTCAGCTGCTTGCGTTTAGTGGCGAGATAATCCATCAAAAAATCCTGCAGGGTGCCCTCGGGGTAATTATCGAATTCAGAATCCAGCACGGCGATGGCTAACATCTCGAAATGCTCATACTGTTCCTGAGGCGATTGCGAAGGGAGTGCGTTGGAATGTTCATCGATGTAAGCGGCTACTTCTTCAAGTGTGCGGCTCATAGAAATAAATCGTCCAAGTCAGGGGTGTCTAGAGGCGCGTTTGAAGGGTCTATGATGAGGTGATCCATAGCCTCAATTAGGTTCTGTTGTTGCGATATGTGATCAATTTGAAAGTGAGAGTTGTATGTGTCTGGGTTATAAAAATCGTTTGTATAGTTCATGGTAATTTGTCCTTTATTAGTGGATAGATAATGTAAATAGCTGCTAGCGTGGCTATGGTTTGCACGGGGTAGATATAGAGAAATAGGCCAACAAGCCCTGCCGCAAAAACGGGTAAGTACCTGAAAGAAAGGCCTGTGATGATTAAGCCGAAAAGAACCATTAAGATCATGTTGTCTCCTGAGTTGCCTTGTGGTTAAAGGGGTGGGGGAGACGCATTTGTTCTAACGGTGGTGCTTAGGTGTTCGGTCGGTAAAAGGTCGGTTGACCTGTATGAGTGGTAGTGAGGTTTTGTTGGAAGCCTTTGTATGTAAGGGCTGTGGAGGTTTATGGATTACAGGACCCTAAGACTTAAAGAACCTGAGTGCAGCTTTAAATGAGAGCCATACAAAGCACCGTTAGTCAGTACGGAAGGAAAGAATGTTGTTACAGTGAATGTATACCTAATCTCACTTTTGCAGTTTCTTAATGAGAGCCTTAAATGACTTTGCATCAATACATTGGTGGAAGCGTTTCAGCTCCCCTATTGGTTTAACGAACCCCTCATTGCGAAGGGCGGCCATAAGAAATGCCGGTGTATTGACAGACTTACCCCTAAAGAGCGGTTGAAGTGCAACGGAGGTAAGGCGAGAGGGATCCGGTTGAGAAAGCAAAATGTGCTCAATGCCAGTCATAGCGATTGATTCATCACTGAAAAAACCACCGCCGCTATTTGACTTGAGACGGATATGAAGTGACTTTTTATTATCTAAACTGAACTCATAGCATATCTCGCCGTTGCCGGATAAGGCAGAACAAGATGATGTCTTTATGGTTTGGTTAGGGTTAAGGGAAGGGGTGTCTGTTTTGTTAGACGTTGGGGATTTGTCTTGTAGTTTGCTCATGGTTATCTCCTTGGTTTTGGGTTAAAGATTGTTAGTAGAAGCTTGTGAAGCTGAATATCGCAGACACGAAAGGGCCTCCATTGATTAGGCTTTGATGCTATTTATTGGGTATGGGAGGATTGCGCTAGGGTGTGTAGGTATTCATATAAGATACCGATAAAACCGCTACTTATGGTTGTAGGGACCTGTTGGGCTATGGGTTAAACATTATTTTGACTTAATTTAGGCGTCATTTTTACCTATACCCTAGCAGTTTGTCTAATGTGGAATAATTGACGCAATGAATCGTAAATCTGATTTTGAAGGTGAGCGACACCGTAAGCCCGTAAAACGGCATTGTCGAAATTAACTCTATCTGGACTCTGTAATTCTGTTTTTAAGTTTAGAACGTTTCTTGCGAGCAAGGGCTTGAACGCTGAAAGTATATGGGCCCTATCTTGTGCGTTGATTGCTTTAGGGTTCAAGATATGCAGATGGGCAGACATTTTGGTTGGATTTAAATCAAGTGCACCAAGACCGCGACCGAAACCAATAGATTCAATCAGAAACATGCCAATTATTGAATTCATAAGAGCATGACAAAGATCAAGATCAACATTTTGTAAGCTAACAAAGCGAATTAGTCGCTGATTTACGAAAGACCTTTGATTTAGTCTGTGTACGCTTAGTCGTTGATCTGGATTCATTGAAACCACAAAATCAGCTAACGTAGATGAATTCATCTCGTACCATTGACATCCAGGCCTGGCCAAGACATCAGGCAATGGTTCCTTCTTCTTATTCACCGCAGTTTGAAATCTAGATATCCATGCAAGTGCACCTACCATTTTCTTAGCGGTCAAGGTAGCTATATTATCTGGGCAACAAAAAGCCTCGTTGCTGGCATTAGCAATTAACCCGTTAACATATCGCGCAGTTTTCAATACGGGTTTAATGTATTGCTGTTCAATGCCGTGTCCTTGTTCAGGAAAGAAAAGCGCATCCCACCCACGCCTCTCACCTCGATTAATGTCAAATAGTAAATTTGCTGGAATTAGATTTGTTGATATGTGTGACACCCAAGATAAGTCAGCAAAGAGTGCATTCCAGCCAATACCAACCGAAGCTAGCTGTTGAATTTCGCCGTGTTTATATTTCCTCTTAGTAAACCCTTTGCCTTGCGTGCTACTTACTAGCATTTGAGTCGCTAAAAGATCGACAGCACCAGCTTGATTTTCCCAAGTTTCCATCCGCTTGGTTGTAGTCAGAAACTCAATATTTTCGTTAACTGGCGTTGTTGCTATGCGCTTTTCTAATACTACGATAGTGGTTACAACATCTGCATTTGTGAACCATCGACCCTCACCAGAGATCACGATCTGACGAATATTGAAACACCTCATTAGAATTTCTTTAAATTGCGCGCCCCAATTAGCACTTAACCAAGAGTTTGAACTAATAAAACCAATGCGCCCATTATCCTCTATAAGTTCACGCAGTTTCAGCACTAAGTAAGCATAAAGGTCTGCTCTTTTTTCCAGAACAATATTGCCTGAACAATCTTGTGTAAGCGTTGCTTTAATCGGCTTTAACGAAGGATTGAGCTCATCAATATCTTCAAATCGTACAAATGGCAGATTTGAAACGGCAGCATGCATTAACGGAAGAGTTCTTGGAATAATAGTTCCAGTATTTGGGTCTGTAAAATTTATCGATTGCCCTGTGGTGAGAAGGAAAGCATCATGTTTGAATACCTGAATGACTTCACCCATACCCAATGGGTCAGATAGAGCGATCGAACTAAGCTGTAATGGAAATGCAAATTTATCGCTTGCCCATGTTGTTCTAATTGAATCAGTAACGCTGATACCTGCGCTCTTCTTAAGCTCGTAAGCAGCACGTGCGATTGTTCCTGTTCCGCATGTTGCATCTATAATAGGTTTTGTACGATCATTAATTGAAAGCCTTACCAATAAATCAGCTAATGGCCTCGGCGTAGAAAACTGTCCAGCTAGTTTTTTTCTTGAATAATTTAACGCAGTATCGATAACTTTGTGAAAGCTTTGCTGACTAATATTATTAAGATTAAAATCCTTTAGAAAGCAATTCAGGGTGACTAAGCCGTCCCAAGTAGCTGTGTCTACATATTCTTGCCCAATTGGTGGGTTGAACACGTTCATAAAATCACAAGAAGCAGTTATTGCGTTAAACACAGCAATAGCTTCTTGAACGGTCGTTCCGGATTTAATCGACTCAACAGCACCGGCAGCATTATTAAACCGCTTGAGGTAATGTGCAAACAATATTCTGTTAATCCAGTTAATTAAATTAACACGCGCCATAGCTTGAGATGAAATACACCCAGGATATTCCTTCTCGTTTTCAATCCACCATAACTGTAATTCAGCTGCGAAGGTTGCGTCAGATTGACATGCTTTCTCAATAGCAGATGATAGTGTAGGGACGAAGCTATTCAGATAATCAATGAATAGCGCATCGCTAATAGCAGCATCTGGACGAGCACCTGTAACGCTCCCATGGTCAAGCAAATCATTTACATCATCTATAATTTGATGAAGTAGCTTAACCCATGCTACTTTGCTGGCTCTTACATCTGCACGATGTTTAATATTCGATCCAGGCCAAGCTTTTGTGTGGACGAAATTATCTTCCGGATCTTTAGTGTAAAGCACGGCCTCATCAGCATTCCATACAACATAACTACTTAAGCCAAGTCGCCGCGCTTTTAATTCTGCATTTTCTAAAAGAGCTAAATCATTGATAGCAGTATCGGGCATTTTAAGTTCCCAGCCCTGTTGAACAATTGAGCCATTACTGTCACCATAAAGTAAGATGTCAGGGAATAAACTTCCAGACGGTCCTGAAACAGTATTCTCACCACCAGCACTGACGATAGCTCTAGTTCTAGTTGCAGAATAGTTATTTATTTCTGAAATAACATCGATAGCCCAAGAACGTTCGTTGTAGCCTGGTAAAACTGGAGTTGCCATATGCGAGTCTACTTTGTTAGTTATTTTTCAGGTTTGCGACAAACATGGATTTTTCCAGGCTTACCCACTTCAATCAAGCGCTGAAACGCCACATCGATATAATCAATCGTATTTTTTTTGAATAGATGGGCATTCTCATTCTTTTCAATGCCACAAAAATCTCGACCTTCTAGTGCCGCTGCAACAAGGAAGCTACCGCTACCAAATGCATTATCAAAGACAAGGTCGCCGGGTTTAGAGTAAGTGCGAATCAGGTATCTACCTAGATTTATAGGTTTCTGTGTAGGGTGCCAAACAGTACCTTCACTTTCAGCAGTTTTAAAATAGACGACATCAGTTGGGTACCTTTCACCTTCGCTTTTTACGTGTCTTGGCTTGAAATCACCGTAACTGCCTGACAATTGATTTTTGCGAATACCCTTATCATAAGGAATTCCCTTGCTCATTTGAGGGTTGTAAGTTGGTTGCTTTCTATAAAAAACACAAATATCTTCATGCTTGCGTAAAGGCTGCTTTTTAGCGTTTAAGAAGTTCGTTGATTTAGATTTTTCCCATGCAAGCTTGTATTTAAAATATCGCTCATTTGACATCATTAACTTAGCTGTGAATATGCCTTGCGATGTAAGAACGATAGCTCCGTTTGGTTTCACTATGCGATTGTAAGCTCTCCATAATTTTTCAAGATCAATTACGCTATCCCACCTATTTTGAGTTGTACCGTAAGGTAAATCACACAAAACCATGTCTACGGAAGCATCTGGGATCCTATTCATTACATCAAGGCAGTCGCCTTCGAATAGTGTATTTCTAATGCTTGACTCTAGAGTGATTGATGAAGATGAGGTTTTTAATATAGCAGGCATCTTTGAATCATAACGTACTTAATTTCTGACTGTTGAATCTAACATATTTGAACTTCATACACACCTTCATATTGTCACCACTTAAATATAGAATTCGGTTATACGCAAGCTGCATCGCTAATGCCTCATCTGTATACAAAATAAGCTAGGAAATGTAAAGGCGAGGCAACAGTAACTAGGTGGAAATCCACAATGATAGTCTGTCTGTGTTTGATTTCTTTCAGTAAATCTCAGGCATAAAAAAGCCCTAACGTCTTTCGATGCTAAGGCTTTGATATATGGCTCCTCCGACTGGACTCGAACCAGTGACCCAATGATTATGAGCAGCACAATACATCTCTTAAGACGAAGAAGCGTATTCTACGGCTTTCCAGCTTATCGGAACCAGAAATCGACTTATATCGAATTTAAAGCCTATAATTCTTGGTTTGTAAGAAACTGCTAATAATCAAAGCGTTGAAAACAACTATTCGTCTGCATTAGCAGTTAGGAACAATGACTTACTTAGAGAAGAGAAAAAGTTTTGATACTGCATTGGGTCACTAACAGGCTTGTTTTGGAACTGTGCGTTGGCTCGCACAAGCATTCTGTCACTACCCTTGGGTCTTACAGAAACAGATATTTTTGTTAAATAAATATCTAGCTTTGTACCGCTAACACTGCCTAACATTAAATCAGCATTATCAATAATGAAACCTAAGTCTTGCAATGTTGAAATAACTGTCCTTAAAACTTGTTTTTTATCGGCAGTATCAAATACACGAGATTGGTAATTACGTTTTTGGAGTTGTGTTTCGTTTCCTGAATCTAGCACACGTTGGTTAGTTGTAGCGCACCCACTTAATACGATTAGAATTAGTAATAAAAGTAATGCTTTTGTTGTTTTCATAATTTTTGTGCTGTTAGAAATACAGATTTGGATAAGTTAGAAAAAAATTCGGTATAAAGCTCAGGAGTTCTAAGGGTTTCATAACGATTTTGCCCATTAGATAGTGAAACGACACGTTGAAAAGTTACTCTGCAATAGTTTGATGTGCCGGATATCTTGGAAGGGCGTACAACTAATGTGGCTCTAATAGTTTGGTCTTTCTCAAGTACTGCTTGAGTTCCAGCTAGCGCTGCTAAAATAACTATAGCCACTTTTGCACCTGTATTTCCTACCTCGCGTTGTTTACTTGCTGTAAGAACGCCCAGTTTTATTTCAGTGTTTTCTAAAGTAAATCCAATATCTTGTAAGACATTGGAGCTGGCTATTATAAGGTCAGTTTCGCTTATTCCTTCATACAATCTAGTTTCAAGTTGGCGTTGCTCTAATTGCGTTTCGCTGATAAGGAAGGTGTCTTCTGGAATGGTAACGCAGCCGGTTGATATCAAGCAGGAAAAAATGAAAAGTAATTTCTTCATAAGGTTAGAACCTAGAGGTGTGATATGCAAAGTCACGAACTTTTCCTAATTTATCGAATTTGATAATTACTGTAAGCGTACGTTGACTCGTGGACTTTGCACCTGATGATGCACTAGTTCCTCCACCTAGACCGCCAGCAGCTCCAGATGTGATTCCTAAAATCAAAGCATTAACGCCAGAGCTGCTTGATGAATATGCGGTGTCTGTAGAAATCTTATCGTAAATCCATACCTCTCTCCTTTCATCATCTGTCGATACGATATTTGGAGAGCCAAGGACTTGAGCAACATCAGCACCGCTCATACCAACACGAACTTCTTTTTGTACATTACCTACAGTCATCCGCTCAGTAGAGTTATCTTGAACTTGTCCTTTATGGTATGCGGCTGTTTGACAGCCAGTGAGTAATATCGTTAGTGATAACAATAAAAAAGATAGGCTTTTATATAAATTAGTCATAATAAATCATCCTAAGTATCAGGTTAATGTATGTGAGGATAGTTCTTTGCGGGATTACAGAATGCGCCATACAACCTTAAAATCCTTTTAACTAGCTTCTTCACGAAGTTTAGCATGATAATTTTGGTCTTGTTTAAGAATAAGGTTGTAAAAATGATATGGCGTATTAAATATTCGCATATCAACTTTACCCCAATAAAAAAGCCTTAGCGTCTTTCGATGCTAAAGCTTTGATATATTTGGCTCCTCCGACTGGACTCGAACCAGTGACCCAATGATTAACAGTCATTTGCT
>OLHF01000154.1_pt1 | contig 15370 bp, 16 predicted proteins | sample 1609471 | NCBI WGS metagenome assembly OLHF01 (sample SAMN05416858, study PRJEB24817) | seawater metagenome | isolation source: Sea water | place: Canada:Atlantic | collected 2013-11 | reverse complement strand
AGATCTACACAGAGTAGATCGTCGGCAGCGTCAGATGTGTATAAGAGACAGATCGTATACTGCGATGTCAGCTAGGATCTTACGATCGATTTCAATAGAAGCCTTTTTAAGACCATTAATGAAACGGCTGTAAGATAAACCATTTTGACGAGCTGCTGCGTTAATACGAGCAATCCAAAGTTGACGGAATTGACGCTTACGTTGACGACGGTCACGGTATGCGTATTGGCCAGCTTTAGTTACAGCTTGGAAAGCAACGCGATAAACGCGACTACGAGCACCGTAGTAACCTTTAGCTTGCTTTAGAACTTTCTTGTGACGTGCACGCGCTTGTACACCACGTTTTACTCTTGCCATTCTATTTCTCTCCTATTAACCGTGACGTAAAAGTTTTTTAACTGACTTAATGTCAGCAGCCGCAATCATGCTTTTCGCACGAAGGTGACGTTTTACTTTAGTACGGCGCTTAGTCAAGATATGACGAAGACCAGCTTGTTTGAACTTGTAGCCATTAGCTGTTTTTTTGAAGCGCTTTGCAGCACCACTGTTGGTTTTCATTTTAGGCATGAATATTACTCCGCATTCACACAATAAATACTTTCATATTTAAGGTGTTGCCATTGAAATTTAGTAAATTAGGCGAAAATCTTGTCACTGAAAACAGCGCTAGATTCTACTTGCAGGCCTAAGTTTACCCGTTAAAAACAATACTGGTGAGCTAACATTCGAAAATGTTAACTACTTGCATATACCAAATATTGATTATTTTTTAGGTGCTAGAACCATCACCATTTGTCGTCCTTCCGCTCTACGAGGGAAGAATTCTACTACTGTTAGCTCTTCTAAATCCTTTTTAACACGAGTTAGAAGCTCTAAACCTAGTTCTTGGTGGGCCATTTCGCGACCACGGAAACGTAAAGTTACTTTAACTTTATCGCCACCTTCTAAAAAGCGTTTCAAGTTACGTAGTTTAACTTGATAATCGCCTTCATCTGTACCAGGACGGAATTTAATTTCCTTAACCTGTATTTGTTTCTGCTTTTTACGCTGTTCTTTTTGTTCTTTAGATTTCTCATAAAGAAACTTGCCGTAATCCATAACTCTAAGAACAGGAGGTTTAGCTGTTGGGCTAATTTCAACAAGATCTACACCGGCTTCTTCAGCTTGATCCATCGCTTCATCTAATGTGACGATACCACCTGGTTCTCCGTCAAATTTAATCAAACGAACTTCGTTACCTGCAATACCAGTAATCAACTCATTTAAACGATGTGCTGGCTCTTTCTGCCCGCCTCGTTGTCCACCTTTAATAGCCATGTTCCTCCAAAGAACGTTGTTACCAAGTAAGTACTATAGTTGACTTACTTGGGGTAAATAATAATGTTGCGTGTTTATACTACCGAATGGTTATCTGCGAGTCTTAACTTCATCAGATAAATTAGCAATAAAGTCGTCAACCGACATTGTTCCTAAATCTTCACCACTTCGAGTTCGTATTGAAATTTCGCCAGCTTCCATTTCTTTATCGCCAACAACTAACAAATACGGAACACGCTTTAAAGTATGCTCGCGGATTTTAAAGCCTATCTTCTCATTTCTCAAGTCTAGTTTTGCTCTAAATCCACTTTCTTTTAGTTTTTTAACAACTTTTTCACAATATTGGCCCTGTTTATCGGTAATATTCATCACAGTTGCTTGAATTGGTGATAACCAGGTTGGAAACTTGCCAGTGTACTCTTCGATCAAAATACCGATAAAACGCTCTAATGATCCTAAAATTGCACGATGAATCATGACCGGAATATATCTTTCGTTGTCTTCACCAACATAAGTTGCGCCTAAACGCTCTGGCAAGGCAAAATCAAGTTGCACGGTACCACATTGCCAAGCACGGCCTAAACAGTCCATTAAGGTAAATTCTATTTTAGGACCGTAGAAAGCACCTTCACCTGGTAAGTACTCAAACTTAATATCACTGTCTGTTAAAGCTTGCGCTAAACCTGCTTCAGCTTTATCCCAAATTTCATCACTACCGATACGGTTTTCAGGGCGAGTTGACAATTTAACTACAATATCTTCAAAACCAAATGAACCATAAACGTCATATACCATTTCGATACATTTAGTCACTTCAGCTTGAACTTGCGACTCCATACAGAAAATATGAGCATCATCTTGCGTAAAACCACGAACACGCATTAAGCCATGTAAAGAGCCTGATGGTTCATTACGATGACAACAACCAAACTCAGCAATACGTAATGGTAAATCACGGTACGATTTCAACCCTTGGTTAAATATCTGTACGTGACCTGGACAGTTCATTGGTTTAATCGCGTATTCACGCTTTTCAGATTCAGTAGTAAACATGCCGTCGGCATACTTATCCCAGTGACCTGACTTTTCCCAAAGACTTCTGTCCATCATCATTGGCGCTTTAACTTCGTCGTAGTCATATTCGTGTAGTTTCTCACGAACAAACTTTTCTAATTCAGTATAGATAGTCCAACCATCATTGTGCCAAAACACCATGCCTGGCGCTTCTTCTTGCCAATGGAATAAATCTAAAGTTTTACCAATTTTACGGTGATCACGCTTTTCAGCTTCAGCCAAACGAACGATGTAAGCTTTAAGTTGCTTTTTATCAGCCCATGCTGTGCCGTAAATACGTTGCAACATTTTGTTTTCAGAATTGCCACGCCAATAAGCACCAGCAACTTTCATTAATTTAAAGTGATGACAATGACGCATGCTCGGCACATGTGGACCACGACACATATCAATGTACTCTTGATGATGATAAAGCGCAGGTGTGTCTGACTTATCAATATTTTCATCAAGAATTTCTAGCTTGTAAGTTTCTCCACGCTCAGTAAAGGCATCGTAAGCATCTTGCCACGTACCTGTTTTCTTAATGACTTCATAACCCGTGCGAGCCAGCGTAGTCATTTGCTTTTCTAGCTTAACTAAATCGTCTTCGGTGATTGACTCTTCTAAATCAACATCATAATAAAAACCGTTTTCGATTGTCGGGCCAATAGCCATTTTTGTATTTGGCCATAATTGCTTAATAGCATGACCCAATAAATGCGCGCAAGAGTGACGAATAATCTCAAGTCCTTCGGCATCTTTACTGGTAATAAGTTGCAACGCTGCATCTTCATTAATTAATTCACAAGCATCGACAAGTTCGCCATTGATACGACCTGCTATGGTTGCTTTCGCAAGACCAGGACCAATATCTAGGGCAACGTCCATTACAGAAACTGCTTGTTCAAAAGAGCGTTGACTACCGTCAGGGAGAGTAATTACAGGCATGTATTTTCCTTTTTCAGTGGTGGCACATACGAAGTGTCACTTGATTTAAATTATTTTTGCATTTGTATGATGACTCAGTATTTATTAATACACTTACTGTATTTTTTAATAAACACCAAGGAAATTCGCCGTAGAGTACCCGAAAGCGGGTATTAAGTACAGTATTGACTCTGCCAATTCTCCCTCCAAAAACGACTTTACAACTGTTACTTTTATTAACGTAAATACAGTTAGTCGTAATAGCCCTTATTACCGGGCTAAAAACCTCCCTTAGTAGTGCGTTATTCTGCTTATAACTTGGCGGTTTGCTTGATAATGTAATGAACCATCGCTATTATAGCCAATCAATTTAATTACACTTTTGTCAAATAAAGTAACATTCTGTTATCGTTGACTTAAACTATTTTAAAAGAAAACATGACCGTAGCAGGTTCCTAAAAAGGGATAGTATTAGGATATGAATAGCATTACTGCAAAATACTGGCAAACAACCAGTCTTTTAATCATTTTATTCTTCATAACAGTCTATATATTCCTTGTATCAATTTTATCTAAAGAAATTGTTATTATTCAGCATAACCCGCCTGCTATTGCTTACGAACTATCATCCCAGCAACTAACTCCTACTAATGACTATTTAAGACATATTTTGTTTATTGATAATTTAGCAACCAACAATAAGCAAGAGATCGTTATTAAAATAATAAAAAAAGATAAAAATTGGTTAGTAGCACCACTAAGCTTCATTCTCATTAATATTATATTGGCCGCACTCTACCCTGCTTTAGCATTGTTAATGGTTACTTTTATTACTGCGTTTTTAATTTCCAGTTACCAGAAAAGTAAGCTTAAAAACATTTGTAACATTACCTATGATATTGCAGAGACCTTTGGTCAAAAAAAATCATATCAGCAAGAACATTCTGTCCTAGCAAACCTAAATTATACCTTGGAAGATATAGCACGCTATGCAATTCAATATAAAACAGATACTGAGCAAAGTGCATTTTGTGACAAGTTAACGCAATTAACTAATCGCCATACGTTCCTTCAACATATCGAAGAACAGTTGACCATCAATGACGATATTAAAAGTGGTTTGTTGTTTATCGACCTTGACGGCTTTAAACAAGTTAATGACTCTTTTGGCCATTCATTTGGTGATGAAGTGCTTATTCAAGTTGCTGAACGTCTTAGATCTATCGTACGCAGCAATAAACTAAACTTTAATGCGCCAAATAGTGTACTAGAAAAAAACCTTGCTAGGTTAGGTGGCGATGAATTTACAATATTTTTGCACAACATAGATAATTCAGCGTTTGCCATAAAAATTGCTAAGTACGTTTTATCAGAGCTAGAGCGTGATTTCATCTTGGGTAACAAAACAATTAAAATCAGTGCTAGCATCGGTATTGCGCTCTACCCTGAAAGTGCAAGTAAACCCAATGCACTTGTGCAATTAGCCGATGTTGCTATGTATCGTGCGAAAAAAGATGGCCGTGGTATTTATCGTATATATTCACCTGAAATGGGCAGCCAATTAAGGCGTTACCACTATTTACTTGAGGAGATGAGGCTTGCGATAACCTCAAATAACTTCTATTTGACCTTTCAACCGATTATTCACGTTGAAGGATGCTTGATCAGTTATTTTGAAGCACTTGTAAGGTGGCAACACCCAATAGAAGGGGTAATTTCACCTGCAGAGTTTATTCCGATTGCTGAAGAATCTAATCAAATTTTACCATTAGGTGACTGGATACTAAATGAAGCATGCCGTCAAATGTGTGCTTGGTATAACGCAGGTATGAAAAAAACAAAAATATCTGTCAATGTTTCCGTTATTCAACTTAAGCATCGCCCGCTATATCAATGGGTTATGAATACACTTTTAAGAACAGGACTACCACCTTCATCATTAATGCTTGAAATCACAGAATCATGCTTTCTTGAGATATCAGATGAGATCATTACCGAGTTAGAAAAGCTTCGTCAAGAAGGGGTTTTTATTGCCATTGACGATTTTGGTACTGGTTTTAGCTCATTATCGATTTTGGCAACCTTGCCTGTCGATGTTTTGAAAATTGATAAAATGTTTATTAATGAAGCAACTAATAGCACTAAATATAAGAAGATATTAAAATCAATTATCGAAATGGCACACCAGCTTGACTTAAAAGTCGTTGCGGAAGGTATCGAAAATGTCATGCAACTAGAGTTATTAAAGTCTTTAGGAGTGATTTATATTCAGGGCTTTCTCATAAGTCCTCCTGAAAGCTCAACAAATGTGGGCACTAAGGTATTAGATCAAGGAATTAATCACCTTGCCCATAATGGCGCAGGTGTATGGCAGCCTAAGCCATCAAATATAATGAGCCAGATAAATTAGTACCTCTTCACTAAGCATATATAGTAAATAGCCTTAGTATCAATCAACACTCAATATCGCCCTGCCTTTCGTTAAGTGCATTTGGTGATATGCTTTAAATAAGAAATCAATATTTGAACAAGCACTTTATTATGAAAGTTATCTATTTGTCAGTCACTAAAACAAAGCTTTTAGGCTATGCCTTACTAGCTACTTTGGCAATGTTGACAACTAATACTCAAGCAAGTGAAGCTCCTCAATGGCGATCATGGAAGCAAAATAATGAATTAAGTGTTGTTTATCGCAAAAGTCAGTATAAGGGCTTAATAGAAATTAAAGCGCAAGCTAAGCTTAATTCCACCTTAGCAGGCTTTATTTATTTTATTGAAGACCTTAAACACATAGCTAATTGGCTAGATAACGCCGAATCAGCCGAAATCATTCAACAAATAACCGCTACAGAAAACATATTCATGACAAGGTTTCATGGCATATGGCCCGTATCCCCAAGAGAAATGCTAATTCACTCCCGTTTTTGGCAGAACAAAGACCTTTCAATTGAAATAGCGGTAACCGATGCAGGTAATACGATAGATAAGTCAAAAAAAGCTATTCGTATGAAGGTTCATAATGCTCATTGGAAAATAGTGCCAACATCAGCAAATAGCATAGAAATTACTTACCAGTTTATTGTTGACCCTAATGGCAATATTCCACAGTGGTTAACTAAGCCAATGACACTCAACGGCATTTGGACCACGCTCAATAATATGAAAGAACAATTACCGATAAGTAAATGGCAAAAAGAAAGCAGAGCAGATATTCAAGAATTTAACTAACCTCAACTTATTTAAGTTTAAGAACTTGTTGTGCGTAGAAAAACAAATAAAGGAAGGTGATGTGCACTACTGACTCTTGATAGTGGTACATAGAGCCTTTAACATGTACTAAAAGGCTCTACTTTAAAATGCTGCTTATTATTGGCCTTTCAACATTGAAAGCGCCATCGCTTCAGCAACTTTAATACCGTCAATACCAGCAGATAAAATACCGCCAGCATAACCCGCACCTTCGCCCGCAGGATATAAACCTTTAGTGTTGATACTTTCAAAGCTTACTTTATCACGAGTAATATTAATCGGTGATGAAGTACGTGTTTCAACAGCAGTTAACGTAGCATCAGCCATTGAAAAGCCTTTTATTTTACGTTCAAAGGCAGGTAATGCTTCACGAATTGCAGCAATGGCGTAGTCAGGTAATGTTTCACTTAAGTCACAATATTTCACACCTGGTTTATATGATGGTTCAACAGCACCATGTTCGCCGCTTTTACGACCGGCAAGAAAATCTCCAACCAGTTGAACTGGCGCATCATAGTTTTCACCACCAAGTTTGAAAGCAGTTTCTTCTAGTCGGCGCTGAAACTCAATACCGGCAAGTACGTTGTCTTTACTGCCATTTTCATCATAATCTTCCGGTGATATACCTACCACAATAGCACTATTGGCATTGCGCTCGTGGCGAGAGTATTGGCTCATTCCATTTGTTACTAAGCGTCCTTCTTCTGAAGCTGCGGCAACAACAGTACCGCCAGGGCACATACAAAAGCTATAAACTGAACGGCCATTAGTACAGTGATGCACTAATTTATAATCAGCCGCACCTAATATAGGGTTTCCGGCATTTTTACCAAAACGCGCGTCATCAATCACTGATTGCTCATGCTCAATTCTAAAGCCGACTGAAAATGGCTTAGCTTTTATAAATACGCCTTTTTTATGCAGCATTTCAAAAGTATCGCGCGCACTATGACCGATGGCTAAGGCAATATGCTTAGTTTCAATCACTTCACCTGACGCTAAAGTTAAGCCAGTTACTTGCATGTTGTCAGAATCGCTGGCTGCATTTTCGTCGACTTTCGCAAAGTGAATATCTTCGACACGTTGCTCAAAACGTACTTCGCCACCAAGGCGGTTTATTTCTGCACGCATTTGTTCAACCATAGTCACCAACTTAAAGGTACCAATATGGGGCTTACTGACATATAAAATTTCATCAGGTGCACCGGCATCAACAAATTCATGTAAAACTTTACGACTATAATGCTTAGGGTCTTTTACTTGGCTGTAGAGCTTGCCGTCAGAAAATGTACCAGCACCACCTTCACCAAACTGAACGTTAGATTCGGTATTAAGAATTTTTTTACGCCAAAAACCAAAGGTATCTTTAGTGCGCTCACGAACTTCTTTACCGCGTTCCAAAATAATAGGTTTAAAACCCATTTGAGCCAAAAGTAATCCGGCAAATAAGCCACAAGGGCCCATACCAATAACCACAGGACGCTCGGTTAAATTCTCAGGCGCTTGACCAACAAATTTATAACTAGTGTCAGGGCTTGCTTTGATATCTTGCGCTTTAGCATGTTGCAATAATAATTTTTCATTAATACTGGTATCAACATCAAGGGTATACATTAAAATTATGTTGCTCTTTTTTCGTGCATCATAACCACGTTTAAATATTGAAAAATTAGTTAACTGCTCTGCCGTTATTTTTAATATCGCAAGAATAGCTTGCTCTAACTCTTCAGGTTGATGATTTAGTGGTAATTTGACGTTAGTTAAACGCAACATAATGTGAATCCAAAGCAGACAAGGGTAAAAATTGGCGCCATTTTACCTGATAGTGCTAGCGATACCAATACAAAGCTAAAACAACAATTGAATTTGTTTGTAAGCTAGGTATGATCCGCTCTTTAATAGTAAACATGCTACCGAGTTAATAATTCGGATAGCTAAAATGAGCAGAAAAAATGGCTTTTGTAGTTACTGACAATTGTATTCAATGTAAATACACCGATTGCGTCGCGGTTTGTCCAGCCGATGCTTTTCATCAAGGACCAAATTTCTTAGTCATTAACCCTGATTCATGTATCGATTGTGATTTATGTCCTGTTGAATGTCCTGCTGATGCTATTTACCAAGAAGATGATGTTCCCAATGACCAGAAAGACTTTATTGAACTAAACGCCGAGTTATCGAAAAACTGGCCGATAATCAATGACGTAATCCCCGCCCCTAAAGATGCTGAGCAATGGGATGGCGTGCCAAATAAAATTGAGTATTTAATAACTGACATCGAATAAGCCAGCACTCTCTCATTCCTTATCCTTTACTTTCGCTCACAATCAGTTAGCTACCAATTTACCGCTATTTTTCATCTTCAGCTATAATGTCTAATAGTCTATTCTGACTTGGTAAATAACATGTGGCGAGCCATTGAGCAAAACATTACGCAAGTAATAGGTCAGCAGTTCAGCATTAAACACAAACAGCCAGTTACCGGTGGCGATATTAACTTATGCTATTGGCTAAGTGATTATCAGCATAATTATTTTATAAAGCTCAATGATAAGTCTCGGCTACAACAATTTGAGTCTGAAGCCTATTCCCTTGCACAAATTACCCAGTTAAAAACCATGTCATGTCCTAATGTTATTGCTACTGGTACAACTTTAGATAAAAGTTATTTAATTTTAGAGTACCTACCTTTTAAAAAAGCAACGGCGAAAGAATGGTTCAACTTTGGTGAACAATTAGCACGCATGCATAAAACATCCACTCATGGTCAGTTTGGCTGGGAGCACGACAATTACATAGGCACAACACTTCAGCCAAATGGCTGGCAAAGTAACTGGCGAACATTTTTTGCCGAACAACGTATTGGCTGGCAGTTACAATTACTCGCAGAAAAATCAATAAAACTCGGCAATATTGAACATATTGTTGATGCTTGCCATGACATACTGCAACATCACCAAGTAACGCCCTGCTTAGTACATGGCGATCTTTGGCAAGGAAATCTCGGTTTTAATGATGACGGCGCTTTCATTTTTGACCCCGCAAGCTACTACGGCGACCGAGAAGTAGACATCGCCATGAGTGAACTATTTGGTCAATTGCCCGGTGAATTTTATCAAGGCTACCAGGGCACTTACCCATTAAACAATGACTATGATAAGCGTAAATTGGTCTACAACTTTTATCATATTCTTAATCACGCAAATTTATTTGGTGGTGTTTATATTGAGCAATGTAAAGCTAATTTAACCCGTATTCTAGCATTACATTAGAGGGCAAAAAGTTCGCACTTTAGTCAGAATTGACCATACTAAATTGACAGGTTTTATTGATAGTTCTAGGAGGAATTATGCCTGATGAAGTTAAAGAACAACGCATTGAATGTCCGAATTGCGGTCACAATATCCGCGTTGCATTAGATGCCAGTGAAGGTGATCAGGACTATTATGACGAGTGCCCTGCTTGTTGCATGGAAATGCATCTAAATTTACATGTTGATGAGTATAACCAAAAAATTCAACTCGCAGTTGGTAGTGACAACGAACAAATTTTTTAATTTAGACGTTGTGTTTTAAAATTAACATAATACAGACGAGTAGTAGCTAAATAAAACCTAACTAATTTTCACATGGAACTAATTCTACTTCATAACCAATTGTACTATCAGTGCTAGTTGTAGGGGTGTAACGAATATAACATGACTGTTCAATAATTAAATTGCCGCTGTTAACATTATCATTAAAGGCAAAAATAGCACTAGTGACATAACCCGGTACGCCACCGGCAAATGTAATATCTGTTCCGGGTCCAACCCCTTCAAGCAAGTGCATCCAAGTCGTTGGCATATTAGCCGGATATCCATAATAAAAAAGACACACATTACACCATGCTTTTAACTTTGGTTCAGTTCCAGAATAAACCGAAGCTTCCTTTTCTAAACCATCAACAATAAGTTTACTATGAGCAAGGTCGAGTGCTGACTCTATAGACCCTTTTAGGGCTTGCAGTCTCGCCGTTTTAGCATCAGATTCTAAATCAATAAATTTAGGTGCAACTGTCGCAGCTAAAATGCCGAGAATAACAATAACGACAACTAATTCAATAAGAGTAAAACCTTTACCTCTAAACATATGAACAACCTTCTTAAGTTAACAACACATTTACTATAAAGAGACGCTCGTCAGTTATAGAGAATACCTTTAAAAATTATCAACAAGATTATATAGCGTTTGTTAGTCATTGAGTATCAATAGCGATGGCAAGTAACAATTCCACACACCTTGTAAACAGTACATTTACAAGCGGTAAACAATCCAGTTGCAATTAATCATGCAGGTCAGGTTATCAACTTTTCATTTCGGAAAGAACTTCAAAGGGAATAAGTCAAAGCGCCAATTTACAAAGTACAATGACTAGAGAGCTTACTTATATCACATGGATAATGCTTCTAAAAATAAAGCTACTAACGTTAAAGCTTCATACGCTCAATAGTTTCAACTATCGTCATCGTTTGTTGGTCAAATTCAATATTCACTTTGTCGCCAATAGCTACATTTTGTAAATTTGTACGCGCTAAAGTTTCCGGTATTAAATGCACAGAAAAATGTTCATCAATTTCAGCCCCCAGCGTTAAACTAATACCATTAATACTGACAAAACCTTTCGTAAATATATACTTTTGGTATTTCGGTGCTAATGCAAAACTTAAAGTGCAATTATCAGCACTTTCAATACGATTGATAACGCTAGCTTGAGTATGAACATGACCACTTAGCATATGCCCACCAATTTCATCACCGATTTTTAGCGAGCGCTCAACATTAACCTTTGAACCCAGCTCAATCTCGGCAAGGTTAGATACTCTTAACGTTTCGTCAATTACATCAAACGCTATAAAACTTTGTGTTCCATTTAAAGCACCAAACTCAACAGCAGTTAAACAAACACCATTTATAGCAACACTTGCCCCTGTTGCTAAACCTTCCACATATTGATGTTCAAGAGCTATTTTTAACCTAACCGCATTATTCTTAGTTAATATTGAAATTACTTCAGCTTGTGATTGCACAATACCTGTAAACATATATCATCCAGATAAATAAATATTTTTTTCATTCTACCAATAACGCCTAGCGAAATAATTACCTAAATGAACATTAATCGATTTTTTTCCAATAGCAAAAATCTAATGAAGTTGGCGTACCCAATTTTAATTGCACAGCTTATCCAAAATTTAATGGGTTTTGCCGATACCGTTATGGCGGGTAGAGTGAGCGCAACAGACATGGCTGCTGTTGCTGTTGCCAGCAGTGTTTGGCTGCCATTAATTCTAACCATATCTGGCCTAGTGATGGCATTGGCGAGTATTATTTCGCAATATTCTGGGGCAAAAAAATTCGATGAAGTGGCAAAAGCAACTTATCAAACAGCATGGATAGCAGTATTCTTTTCAATAATCATCATTGCACTTTATTACATTGCAACGCCGCTGCTGATTGATTCTCTGTCATTAGAGCCAGAGCTAAAGCGTTTGATGTTCGATTACTTAGGCTACATTGTTTGGGGCGGCCCGGGTTACTGTTTGTATTTAGTTTTACGCAATTATTCTGAAGGCTTATCTCATACGCGGCCAACCATGATAATCAGCATTTTAGGCTTACTTATTAACATTCCGGCTAACTATATATTTATCTATGGTGAGTTCGGGATGCCTGCATTGGGTGGTGCCGGCTGTGGTATTGCAACAGCGATTGTTTATTGGGTAATGTTTGCAGGTATGTTTATCTATGCTTACTTTTCGAAGCACTTAAAGCATGCGCCTCTATTTAATAAATTCTTTTGGCCAGAATGGAATGAAATTAAAAAAATTCTATCATTAGGTGTGCCAATCGCCTTTTCATTATTATTCGAAGTTAGCTTATTTGCTGCAGTGGCCATTATATTAGTGCCATTTGGTGCAAATGTTGTCGCTAGCCATCAAATAGCAATTAACTTCTCTGGTTTAGTGTTTATGGTGCCATTAAGTTTAGCCATGGCTGTTACTATTAAAGTCGGCTTTGAAGTAGGTAATAAAAACTTAGAAAAAGCCAAAGAACTTTGCCGCTATTCAGTCATATTAGGCCTTGTCATTGCAATTGTAACGGCAGCAATAACCTTATTGTTTAGCCATCAAATTGCCGAAATTTATACTATAGACACTGAAGTGTTGGAATTAGCAGCAAGCTTAATGTTTTTAGCGGCTTTATTTCAATTTTCAGATGCCATACAAGTAATTTCTGCTGGTGCACTGCGTGGCTATAAAGACACTAAATCAATACTTTATATCACTTTCTTCTCATATTGGGTTGTTGGTTTGTCGTTTGGTTTAATATTAGGGCTAACCGACTGGATAGTACCGGCAACTGGCCCGTATGGTTTTTGGATAGGTTTTATATCTGGCTTAACGGTTGCCGCGGTTTTATTAGCATGGCGCTTAAAAGTAATACAAAAACGTTTTGATGATGAGCAAGCAGCACTTGCATAGTAATATGCGTAGATATAAGCCAGTTTGCCGAATTAAACAGCAAACAGATTCTATTTTACATAAAACTACTTGCACATAATAAAACAGATCGCTAACATAGCGCCCGTTGAGATAAAACTCAATAAGCTCGCTTAGCTCAGTTGGTTAGAGTACTTGCATGACATGCAAGGTGTCGCAGGTTCGAGTCCCGCAGCGAGCACCAAATTAGGGTTTAACAGCCCATTAAAAGAACCTGATAAGCTTTACTAATAAGCTTATCAGGTTTTTTTATGTCTATTGCTATTTCATGCTGTTTATTTAAGCATACACTTTTGCTACTCAATAAAACCTCAACATCTTGCTAAATAACATGATTTAAGAAATTAACTTATAGATGAGGTGGAAACCAAACATTTTTTATTTTGCCATCACGAACTTCGTAAATAGCAAAAACAAGCCTATCTTCTCTTCCATCACTTAACCCCGTTAATCTTTCATAGTCGATAACAATTGGTCCATTGACCATTCTTTTTTCGATTATAACTTTGAATTCTTCTGGTACGGTTTTTAAGAACTGGTAAGTTTTTAACAAGTCCTTTTTGCCAACTATATCTGTTGTATCATCCCAAAGGTCTTGCATTTTTACGTCAGAAGAATAGCAACTAGCAAAAAGCTCTACATCATGTGCGTTATAAGCATCTACTTGTGCCTGAACAACGGTGGCTGGATCTTTACTTTCGGTACATGATAATACCTCACAGCTATACATACTTATAATTGCGAGAATTGATACGATAATAAGCTTCATTGCTATAACTATCCTTAATACATACTCTGTGAGAAACCCAATAGCTTATTAAGTAGATGTTTCAGTATTTACCATCTGCTTAATTTTTACTTAAAATAACTCAACATTATTTGTTTTCAAAGACTTATTGTATTATTTTTTTATATTGATAGAGGCTCATGCTTATAACTGAGAAGTATCAATCATACCTATGGCTTTTGCATTGGAAAAATAAGGTAATACTTTTAACCTAAAGATTACCAGCGCACACTTTGTCCACTGTTTACAAAATTTAAAAATGACCTTGAAATAGAGCGTTTAAAGAAAAATGCCTAAATAATTGATTTCATACTTAAGCTTTATCCTTAAGTAATACTAATGGTAGTAATAGAAAGATATAAAAATTTAAAAGTAGTACCTATTATTGAATTACACCTTACGAGTTTTTCTCATTTAAAACATTGTGCATCTTTTAGCGTCACTGCGATAAAAAACGGCACTGATCAATTAAATGATGCTAGTACCGTTGTTATGGTTTGAAGTTACTTCTGCTATGAAAGATATCGGTAATTGCTATGCATTCTTCTAAACGGTTGTTAGATAATAAAATTGTTCACATGCACTCAAAGAACATGTCACCACCTTGCTTTAAGCAGCTAAAGCTCCAGATCAAATACAACACTTATCGAGGCAGAAAAAACGATATTTTCTTGTAAATAGCGACCAGGTTTAGCGCTACTACTTCCCATACGAGCACTGACACCATAATTTTCAGCATCACTATTGGCGCCAAATCTATGGTGACTTTGGTTAGCATTAGAATTAATACTATAAATTTTTCCTAACTTGGCGTCGAAGGCATTGGCTAATATTTTCCCTTGTGCTTTAGCATTGTTCACAGCAAGTGCATTCACTTCTGCTTTTAATGCTTGCTCTTTAGAAGATTTCAATTCGATATTTCTAATGGCGTCAATTTTCACGCTTAAGGCAAAATCCATAAAGGCATTTAGTTTTTCAATATCATTTAATGTCACTTTAAGTGTGCGACGAGCAATATAACCATCTATCTTATCGCGCGACCCTTTATTATATGAATAGCGCACCTCCGTTGCGATATTTGATGCAGACACGTTGGCTTCGTCGATTTGAAAATCACTTAAACCATCAAGTAAATTGTTAACCCGTTCATCGACATCTTTTTTGGCATCTAAACTGCTTTTTTTGCTACTTTCTAGCGCTAAGTGCACAATAGCAATATCTGGTATTGCCATCATTTCAGCTTTACCGGTAACAGCAATATGGCGATTATTCGGTAAACTGGTGTTGGCTAACGAAAGTGCAGAAAAAGTTAATGTGGAAAATACCAGTAATCCAATAGAGGTTAAGTGTTTCATAGGCGTTCCTAATAAAAATTTTATAAAGGTGAATAACTACCACTAGTGAAAGCAATGCAGCTATTTAAATATTAATTTAGACCATGATTAAATCTGTCTCTTATACACATCTCCGAGCCCACGAGACTAAGGCGAATCTCG
>OLHF01000150.1_pt1 | contig 15674 bp, 15 predicted proteins | sample 1609471 | NCBI WGS metagenome assembly OLHF01 (sample SAMN05416858, study PRJEB24817) | seawater metagenome | isolation source: Sea water | place: Canada:Atlantic | collected 2013-11 | reverse complement strand
CGAGATTCGCCTTAGTCTCGTGGGCTCGGAGATGTGTATAAGAGACAGATGTGTTTTATCGTGGCAGGCGCACTAGTTATCTTCGGGTTATCATTATTCACCAGAAAGAAACTGAAAAATAAAACACACAAAAATATAGCAACTGACAGGTAGATATAAAGCGGCTTAACCTGCTTTTTTTCGTCTACGCCAGCAACAACCAAATTTAACTGATAACCCACCTTAGGCAGCGTAATAAAAACATCGTCTTTATCTTCGCCTAATTCTTTAAAGGCTTTGCGTAATGTCCAAATAGCGTTAGTAAAACCACGTTGACCAACTCCCTCATTACCCAACCATATTTGCTTTATTGCCTCTTCACGACTGACAACATATTCATCACTATTTAAAAATAATCTGAGTAGTTCAAATACTTTCGCTGATAATTTATAAACCTCACCATTACGGCTCAAACTTTGGGTTTGGCAATCTAAAACACATTGACCGATTTGATAATGGCTATTATTCATAAACACTTATAGTTAGTAGCAAAATTTAATTATCTATAGCTGCACAGATACTGATAATTAGGAAGTTATCTAGATAAATAGAATACATACATAAATTAAGTAGGTATTTATTCAATTCGGTAAAAACAATACGCATTATCATTGGGTAAATCAAGGTAAACTCTGTCAAGAAACGATAATTTGCGTTAAACGGTATTCGCAGGTTGATTCAAATTAAGAAAAGCACATTGTAACTATTTTTTACTTATATATCATCAAGCTACTTTACATTAGCATAACGTAATAAACCAGTAACATGGTGTTAACATTACACTGATATTTCCCCTCTTTCTTCAACTCCTCTACCCGCTATTGCAACCATACTTTACACTATAGCTATTCAGTAAACTTCTCCAAAAATCACAGCTGTTTTGACACTAAATATAGCTTATTTCATCAGCGGTTAATGCTCGGCTTGCGCCTAATGGCAATTGGGGATCTAACGATAAGTTACCAATGGTGTGTCGATGTAGTGCAACAACGGGGTTGCGAAAGCGGCCAAACATACGTTTTATTTGATGGTAGCGCCCTTCAAATAACTCCACTTCAGCTTGATAGTCAGAAAGTATAGTTAACTTTGCTGGCTTAGTGGTGAGATTTTCATATTCAAAATACATACCGTTAGCAAAAGCTTCTACATAGTCTGTTGTTAGTTTGTTTTTTAAAGTAACAAGGTAGCGTTTACTGACCTTACTTTCGGGTAGCGTTAAACGCTCAGACCAGCGACTATCATTTGTCAGTAGCATTAAACCAGAAGTATTAAGATCAAGACGACCAACGATATGCAATTGCTCTTTATAGGGAAAATCGAGCAAGTCGATAACTGTTTTGTGGGTAAAGTCTTGCGTAGCACTAACCACACCTACAGGTTTGTGTAGCATTATATAATGGGCAGAATTAGCTTGTATTACTTGCCCATCTAAGGTGATATGACTGAAAGTATCTATTATCTCATCAATATCATGAGCAAGCTCGCCATTTACTAAAACGCGATCTTGCGCCAACATAAGCCGTACATTTCGACGGCTAATTTGGCAATGTTGCGCAAGAAATCGATCTAAACGCGCTTTATTGAGCGACATTAATTTTTACTAATCAATTGATGAAAACTGATCGCAATTACACAGCCTCTTTAATAAGGTGAACATCGCGTTGAGGGAATGGAATTTTGATGTTCGCACGATCTAACGCTAGATAAATTTCTTTATATGCCGTGTACTTAGCACTATATAAATTCTCTGTCGGTGTCCATAAACGTACGGCAATATTAATCGCACTATCAGCAAAAGCATCAATACCAATTAATGGTTTGCGAACTTCACTAACAATATCAAGCTTGCCAATAACGTCTTCAAGCATTGCAACCACTTCTAATGGGTTCTCACTGTAATCAATACCAACACTTAGTTCCAATAATGAGTCATGCTTAGAGTTATGTAATACCTCACCAACTATGTGCTTATTAGGAATGGTTATTTCAACATTGTCTTCGTCTGATAGTATTGTGTAAGCCAGTAGAACTTCTTTTACAAGTCCAGTAACCCCTTGTACCGTAATGGTATCGCCAACAACAAACGGACGAATAATGATAATATTAAAACCTGCAGCATAGTTTGCTAACAAGCCTTGTAAAGCTAAACCAGCGCCTAAAGAAATGGCACCAATTGCCGCAATAAATGGTGTAACGCTGATACCTAACTTGCCTAACGCGATTATAGTTATCATCACCACAATTAGCATTTTACTGGTATTGGCTAGAAAGCGACTTAACGTAACATCAAGCTTATGACGTTCACATAAACGTAAAACTAAACCCGCAATTTTACCTGCAAAAATATAACCAATAATAAAAATGATGAAGGCACCAACTAACTGAAAACTATAATTGGTAAAAAACTCCACAATAACATTATAAAAATGACTGACTTGATCAAGCTCTTCTTTTAGTAGCTTGGTAGGGTCAAGCGTTTTTGCCGCCTGTTCCGTTGAGTTTTCCGGTATTGATTCAGCCATTAGTAAATTCCATATCTGTGCTTTAATTATTTTATCTATATTACGACAAATTGCAGGTAGATTTACAATAATATTAACGGCTAGTAGCTAATAATTTTACAGTTATTGTCAAATTACATGACTATAAACCAGCAAATAGACATCCTTGTCCTATTTGGTGAGGAAACACCTGCTTTAGCGTTTTGCCAACGAAATGTCAGACAACTGGTAACTAATGGTGTGATGTAATTCATTATCAATATAAACTTCCATTTGATAATCGCCGGGTAAATCATCAAAGTCAGTGCGCATGAAAATTGCCCCACGCTTTCTAATGACCATGGTTTTACCCATCACTTTTTGCAATTCACCATTTTTATTCTGTACTGGCACAACGTGAACCGAATTTAAATTAAACTGTTCGTCGCCTGCACTGGTTACCACCAAGCCATAAAGTGTGGTTTCAACGCCATTAACAATGGGAATTTGCGTGGTTTTTTCAAATGCTACAGGCTCGCCAACATCATTATGTCGAATTACACCAAAATCGAAAACAAACTGACTATTAGGTGTTGCACTAGCAATACTAGAAAATAAAACAATGCTCAATATAATTGCAGTAAATAGTTTCATGATTTCTTCTCCTTAATGGTACGCTTTCTAAAGCACATAAATGCAACTGGAATAGCAAACAAACCTAAAGTTCCAGGCTCCGGTACAGTAACAGCACCGGTGGGGCTTGTACCTGAAATTTCTGCGACAATTTTATTTTCGATTGATGTTTGGAAGTCGTCAAAATTACCCGGCGCTAGCAGAAAAGGAGTTTCACCATTGACCACTTCATCTAAATACTGATCAACAACATTTTGGTTTGTCGTTATAACAATACCATTAATGGTATCAACACCATCGGCAATAGCATTATCTGAGGCAATTCCTGGTGCAACACCTGAATTATTTGTACCGTCACCAGATATATCCATGATTTGGTCAAACCCTTCAAAGCCATTATCTTCAAATAACGGGTAGGCGTATTCTATAGCTTCACCAATTGCTGTCCATCCAGAAAATGGTCGAGCAATTGCAGCAATATCTGCCGCAAGTGTATCTGCGCTAGCTGCACTATCAACTAAGGTCCAATCGATCATTACACTTTGTTGATTAGGCCCTGACCACATAATTAATTGCACGGCAATTTGCCCTTCACTACCATTAATAATGGCATTTTGCACATTATCACTCTCAAAAGCCGCTTGATACCCTAGTAGTTGTAAGTCGTATTCGGAGCTATCAATACTGCCCGATATATCAAGTAACAACTGCAATTCAATGTCTACTTGCGTGACACTATATGCAGCACTACTCGTGCTTAGCAACAAAGCAGCTAAAGCTACCTTAAAGGAATTTATTCGCATAGATTTCTCCTCATAATACTTGAATCTTGCTCGTCGAATTATTCTCACTCAAGGTTATTGCAGTTTTCCTGCCTACTTTTTTTACCTTTAATATCAGACACTTAAAAAATCTTTGATTAATCATTCGCAAACTGCAGTTAAATCTATTGCAATTTGCAAAGCAGTTTCAATTACTTAGCCGCCAACAAAAGCTAACACACTGATTTTAAATACCTTTATAAGTGGCAAAGCAATTGCAAAGATTCTAGGGTCTATTGAATTGTGAGGAAAAGAATATGAGTGCTAACTATAGAAGAGAGAGACACAGTAGTCGTTCCACTTCATTTGCAAGCTCTTTAATTAAAGCGGCGTTGTTAATTGTATTTACTATTATTTTAGGCGGTATGACTGCAATACAGTGGAAGAAAGCATCTTCACTAAGTGAAAGCTTAAATAACAAGAATATTTTATTAACACAAGCTGAAGATGAATTATCAATATTGCGTACCTTAAACCCATATCATGTTGGTAGTAACGAGGTATTAGCTCAAGCGGTGAGTAAAGCAGATCTGTTTCCAGGTTGGATCACCCGAGTATACCCATTACCTGCAAGCGTAGAGCAAGCGGCGTTTAGCAATGATGTTGGTTCATTCGTAATGAATGAAACTCGGTTTTCATTGTCTAGCCATAAAAGCTACGGCATTGCTCAGCCAAGTAAAAGCATGTATCGCCTGAATGGTTTGTTTCCGAATCGCACAAAGGGACGCTTACAAGTTGGTGTTGAATTCTATATTAAAAACAAAGAAAAGAATTCAGAGTCAGATTCAATGTCGAAAATCAGCTCATGTTATGCCCGTATTGACATGAATAACAAACGCGTTATCGACAAAAAAATTCATTTGATGACGCGATTTGAATCCGAGCAAGTATTGACAGGTTCGTTGGAGTTAAATAAAGGCTTATTTCCGATTAGTGCGATGCTTTATTGTGATAGAAAATCTGATTTTAATGGTAGTGATATTGAGGTTTCTATTTCATTTAGAACACCTCAACAATATAACTTAACTACAAGTCGTTATGATATTTTTCATATTTATAACCCGAAAAATATTATCGCTCAGTTATAAAATGTGGTTCTTTTGCCTCAAGAATAGACAATAGGAAATGTAAGCGTAAACGTGCAACCTTGGTTAGGTTCAGAGTTTACGCTTATTTTCGCATTATGCTTTTCAACAATAGCGTACGAAACTGACAAGCCTAAGCCGGTACCTTCACTTACATCCTTTGTGGTATAGAAAGGTTCAAATAAATGTCGAATAACAGCTGCATCCATTCCACAGCCTGTATCATGAACTTTTACTTCGATAAAATTATCAAGCAAATTACTTTCAATTCTTAGCTCACCACTTTCGTTCATCGCTTGAGCAGCATTAACAAATAGGTTAACAAATACTTGTTGTAATTGCCCATAATTGCCTTGAATTTCAGGTAAGTTTAACGATAGTTCTTGAACTATTTCATGGTCATACTTAAGTTTATTCCAAACAATTTTTAGTGCACTTTCAATAACATCATTTATTGCTACCGATGAAAATTCATCTTGTTCTTTTCTTGAAAAGGTTTTCAAACTTGCAACAATTTCAGTGACACGATCAACGCCAGTAATACAAGAGCTAAGCAGTTCACCAATATCCTCACGGGCGAATGATAATTCTCGCGAATTACTAAACTGTTCAACTAATTGCTGAGGGATTTGTGATAATGTCTGCTCATAAATATCGATATAGTCTTTTAAAACGTCTAAATTACTGGTGATATAGCCAATGGGATTATTAATTTCATGAGCGACCCCTGCTGCCAATTGCCCTAGTGAACTCATTTTTTCACTATGAACCAATTGTTGTTGAGTTGCTTTAAGTTCGGTTACCGTATTGCGTAAATCACGAATATTATAAGCAAGCTCAACTTTAGTCATGCGTCGCTTTATAGCCGAGCCAAATTGGTTTGCGGCAATATCTAAAGTGTGTTTAAAGTCGTCGCTATAACAAAAATGACTAATATCGAGTAAAATTAATCGTCGTTCTGTTTCTGTCACTTTTACCTGAAGGTATAGCAACATATCATTGCGAAATAGCGTTGAATATACCTTACGGCAAGCCACTTCTTGATGCTCAGCACGGTGCCAACGTGACTCCATTTTAGTTAACATCGGACTGATTAGTAGTTCATAGTCGGCTTGCCAAGGCATTGTGTGCCATGGGTTATTAGGCGATGCTAGTGACCAAATAGAGTTATTACCATCATGATTAATGCGCATAACAACCACAGGACAGGCATCTACTAACTTCGCAACATTGCTAGCAAAGTGATAGAAAGATTCATCAATGTTTTTATCAAGCAGTAACTCTTGAGTTAAGCCCGCCAAAAACTGCAGCTGAACCTGTCTGTTGGTTACTTTTTCATAAGAGTCAAAAAATTCTTTATTGTCATAAAGCGCAACGGCTGCTTTTTCATCTAGTTTGGCTTCTAGTTTTTTTTTAGCATTACGTTCACGTATCAGCGCTTTTTCTAACAGTGCAACTTTTTCTTCCAACGCTACGTTTAAATCTCGACACGAATCAGGCAATGCTCATCTCCTTTACATAAACACTTAGTTTGATGGATGTTCGCATGTTGTTTAAAGTGCGTAGCAGCCCCAAGAATTAAACCTTCTGCGAAATGACACATTTGGCGATGCGACATATAGCGAATAATAAGAACATTATCCTGTGGCTGATCGTATAGCAATGTTGGCGTATAAGCTAAGGGGTCACTTTTTTGTACTTCTATATGAATAACACTATCGACCGCACGCATAAAATCAAAAAGGTTATCTATTTCTTTAACATGGGGTAAACCTAGCGACATCAAAACTGGAAAAAAGAATTCACCAAAGCCTCTAAACAAATATTCTCTATCAACACCAACTATATTGCCCAATGTATCAGCTAAAACTTTAAATTCTATGTCTTCATAAAGCTCTGTTGATAAGTATTCTCCATTAGACTCAAGCTCACAACTATCAAGTGTTTTCAACCAAGCTGTTAAGCCAAATTCTTTTTCGACATATTCAGCAAAGCCAGTAAAAATTGCTCCTTTCATAATTCAATACTCCTTAAAACTTCACTTAGGGCTAACTATAATGCTAGCATGAGTTTATGCAACTAATTCATCTTTAACTATATTTTTTTAGGAATAAGAAATGTTACCGTCAGTTTTATTGCTAGATGATGAACAAGAAATACTGAATGCATTGCAACGAGAATTGCGCAACGATTATCAAGTGCACGCCTTTACTGATGCTCAAACAGCGATAGATTTTTTTCAAGATAATCCGACACAAATTGTCATTTCTGATATGAAAATGCCTGAAATAAATGGTGCTGAATTCCTCAGTCATATCGTAAAAATGAATAGTCGAAGCAAACGTATTGTTTTAACAGGTTACGCTGACACTGACCTTGCAAAACAAGCGATCAATGAAGGAAAAATTTCTGCTTACTTGAATAAGCCTTGGGACAGTGCTGAGTTAAAAAAAACATTAGCAACATTAATCAATGAGCTTAAAGTTGAAAACAAAAAACTCGCTGTTATTAAAAGCCTTAAAATAGATAATCAACGGTTATCAACGAATCAAGACTCTATAAAAAAAGCCAGTCGCATTATTCAAGAAAGCCACGAGAGCATTGTCGAACAGCAGCAAAACCTTTCAACATTTAATAATGAATTATTACAACTAAGTGCTAATTTAGTTGCTATGCAAACACAAGATACTTCGGGCCATACCTATCGAATAGCTCAACATAGCAAAATTTTGGCAAATAGAATGGCATTAACTGAAGCTCAACGAGTTCATATTTATTTAGCCGGATTATTCTATCGTATTGGCATTAATAGCCTACCTCCTTATCTCATTACCTTACCTTGGCATGAAATGACCGCACAAGAAAAACTAACATGGATGAAATTTCCGCAAGTTAGTGCCGATGTAATAAGTACGGTGAAATCATTAGCACCTTGCGCAAAGGTTGTTCGTCATATATACGAACATTTCGATGGTTCAGGTATTCCACAACATCTGAGCAACGACAATATCCCGATAAGCTCTCGAATTTTAGCAGTCGTTATTCAATTTGATTTATTAGTCTCTGGTAAAATGACTAAACAATGCATTACTCCACAAGAAGCCATCATAGTAATGAAAAAAAGTTTAGGCAGCCTATTTGACAGTAAAATTTTTAGCCAATTTGTTGCTATGTTAACGACACCATTAGCAACTGAGCAGTTAGAAATAGCGAAAAGTATCGGTGAACTGCAACCAGGGATGATGTTGGCACAAGATATTTTAAATCATGAGCAGCACAAATTACTCAATGAAAAAACCATACTTTCACAAAACCACATTGATAACTTAGCCAAACACCAAGAACATACAAAGAATGTCATTATCGCCTATATATTGCATTGCCCTAGTAAAGAAAGTACTACAAAAAATAAAGATGGAGTTGCTAACTAATGGAAATTACTGATACTCGCCCTTTAGTCGTTATTGTTGACGATGAGCGTGAAATTTTAGCCGCATTAAAACGCACTTTAATGCGAGTAGACGTGCGTATTGAGCCATTTACTTCACCACGATTAGCACTTGAATTCATGCAGAAAAACCAACCTGTATTAATCATTTCTGACCAACGTATGCCAGATATCACCGGTGACAAACTATTAACTGAAGTTAAACAACTTTGGCCTGACACTAAACGTATAATGCTCAGCGCCTATGAAGACTTTGACTCCGTTTCTGCTGGCTTTAATCAGGCAATTATTGAAAAGTTTATTTCCAAACCTTGGAAAAACTCCGAATTAGTAATGTTGGTACAAGACAGCATTACCAGTAAAGACGCTTCACCAGCTAAAAACCAACTTAGCCAAAAAATCATTGGCGAAAGCACTAAAATCAAGCAACTGATTGATCAAATATCAATAGCGGCAGGTGCAAATGTTCCTATTTATATTCATGGTGAAACAGGTACAGGTAAAGAGCTTGTTGCCAAGGCTTGTCATGAATCTGGTTGTAAACGGGAAGGAAAATTTATTGCGGTTAATTGTGCCAACTTTTCTGAAACATTAATCGAATCACAATTGTATGGCCACAAGAAAGGCGCCTTTACCGGCGCTGTAAGTGACCAAGAAGGTCTATTTGCCCAAAGCAACGGTGGCACTATATTTCTTGATGAAATAACAACTTTACCTATGTCACTGCAAGCTAAGTTACTGCGAGTTATTCAAGAACGTGAATTTACCGCTTTGGGTGATAATAAATTAATGAAATTTGATGCCCAAATTATTGCGGCATCGTCAGTTAAATTAAGCGATGCCGTTAACAACGGAGAGTTTAGGGAAGATTTATTTTACCGCCTCAACGTCATTCCATTAAACTTGCCACCATTAAGAGAACGAGAGCAAGATTCTTACATTATTGCCCGACACTTTTTAGCTAAATACAATAAACAGCAACAGAAAAACTTTACTGACTTTAGCAAGGATGCACGCAACTTTATCATTGCTTACCCTTGGCCTGGAAATGTAAGGCAACTAGAAAATACCGTTCATAGCGTTTGTATTATGAATACAGGCAAAGAAATAACTTTAGCAATGATACAGCCGCTACTTGCCGAACAATTAAAGATAAATGAGCCAGCAATCAATACACTCACTCAACCTTCATATCAGCCATCTGAGGCAACGCAATTCTCAGCCACAAACAACGACGAAATTATCCCTCTTGAATTAGTTGAAAAAAATGCCATTGAGCACGCTATTGCAAAATGTGATGGCAACATTACTAAGGCCGCAGCATTACTTGAAGTTAACCCCTCAACTATTTATCGAAAAATGCAAAAGTGGTCGTAACGAATTTCATTGTTAACTGTTTTTAACATAACAGTTAACAATGATGGTGCTATCCAAATTGCGTATATAGTAAAAATTAACTTTAGCGCCCAGATAAAGATATAGCATGAGCTTTTGCTACATCGAGCATAACATTCTTCATAAAGCCATCAACATCCTCACCACCAATACTAATGCACTTAGAGCTTGAATTTAAACACGTACGGCCACGTAAATGACTGCCAAAACTTTTACCATCATAAATGCTATTTTTTGACATTTTTTCAACCTTATACTCCAATGCCAATTCCATATCCCACTTTTCTCCAATAACTTGAATTCTTTCAATGTCTGAAGCCATGGATAACATTTCTTTTGAATTTTTTTGATCTTTTTTCGCTTCACTTAAAACAGACTTTAATTGTTTATGGCTATCCCGATAGCCAAAAAACGCCAACTTTTTGTATAACTTGGCACTTTCAAATATATCCGCTGAAGCCCCCTTGCCGTGTTGATACATTTTAGCTAGCAAGTATCTTGACGCCTTATGATTCTTTTTCGCTGCAATTTCAAGCATAGCAACACCTTTTTCATTATTTACCGCATCAAAATTAATTATTTCTGTCGCTTTTTGAAACAAAGCAGGCGGATACTTATACTTAGCGGCTTGATTCAACAAACGTTCAGATTTTTCAAGGTTTTTCTCAATACCTATCCCTTGCTTATAAAGGTACGACATCATCCATCGTGCCCTATTAGATCCCGATAAAACTGCCTTACGCAAGTTTCTAACGGCTAATTTATCATTTTTTTCTAAGCCATTTCCCGTTAAATAAGCAGTTCCAACCAATACTTGCGCTTCAGGATTGCCCCAATTAGCATATTTTTTTAATTTCTTAAATAGCTTCTGACAATTGTTACTTTCACATAGATGGTCTGGGTTTGCCGTAACACTATCCGCTGATAATGCAGCCAAATCCGATGAGAAATTATTATTTTTCAAGGTATTTTCTGATGCCCAAATTGGCAAGGTAAACATAGAACTCAAGCCGACAAATATTACTATTATAAAATACTTCATAACTTATTCCCTTTAATTTTATTAACAATTAACTCATTGGTTATTCACTTTTATAAACTTCCTAAAAGCCTCCCCGCCTTCAGTGTGCTACTCATGTCGAAATTGATAACATAAAGCGCATGCAAAAATCAGCTAATACAACCTTAATTATAAACCGCTTGTCCTTCCAGCTAGGCTAGCCCCACTCATAAAAGCTCCTATATCTTCCCCTTCAAGCAGAATGCACTTAGAACTTGAGTTAAAGCACGTGCGGCCACGTAAATGGCTGCCAAAACTTTTCCCATCATAGACTCCTGCTTCTGCTATTTTTTTAATTTTGTATTCAAGTGCAATTTCTAAATCCCACTTTTCTCCTAATACCTCAATAACCTCTATATTTGAGATAAGCGCTAACATTTCTTGCTCACCTTTTTTACTTTGCTTAACATCACTTAGAACAGACTGTAATTGCTGTTGACTATCCCGGTAATCAAAAAATGATAATTTTTTATACCATTTTGCAGCCTCATATTTATCAGCTGAAACGCCTTTTCCATGCTGATACATTTTAGCTAAAAGGTACATCGACACTTTATGCTGCTTATTTGCTGCAACCGTGAGCATCAGCAAACCATCTTCATTATTTATCGCATCGAAGTTAATGGTTTCAATAGCTTTTTGAAATAGCGCTGGAGGGTAGTTATATTTTGCTGCTTTATTTAATAAACGTTCAGATTGATAAAGATCGGAATCAATACCAATACCTTCTTTGAAAAGATAAGACATCATCCATCGCGCTCGATTTGAACCTGATAAAATTGCTTTACGCAAATGTCTTACCGCTAATTTTTCATTTTTTTCCAAACCATTACCAGTTAAATAAGCGGTTGCAACTAATACTTGTGCTTCTGGGCTTCCCCAGTTCGCATATTTTTTCAATTTTTTTAATAGTTTTAAACAGTTAGCTTTTGTACATGAATCCCCTTCTCTAGTGCTAATATTGTCTCCTACTAACGCTGCTAGCTCTGCTGCAAACTCGTTGGAATGGGGCGAATTTTCTGATGCCGTAACTGACAAAGTATAATTAATACTGAAAGCTACTAATATTACGCTAATATAATTTTTCATTTGCTTACTCCCTTTACGTTGAATATAGCCATAGGCTTTTATTGTGCTAATAAAAGATTTTCGATTGATTTGTCTTAACAGATGTTATTTATTAAAGCTGACACTCTTGAGACTTGGTTTGCCATACCACAGGGATGTTGGTTTTTGAATATTCGCTACTTATTCTCGTGTCGTAAACTAAGTAATAAGTCGTGTTTGCTTCGATGTTGATAGAGAACTCCCGCTCATCACTAAAACGAATATATGTATAATCTCGTGGATTCTCTCCTTGTAGATATGCACTCCTTGGAGAGACAAGAATTCTATGTTGACCTGCTTTTAACTTAAATCGGGTCTTATTAGGTCCTGATGTTGAAACGCTGGTTAGACCTATTACTGAGCCTTGTCCTGATCCCCTGAGCCGTTGTTTAACACCGTCAATTTCTCTGATAAAAACTGCGTTTCTTTGGTTAATATCGCCTTCTTCTCGCGGCATAAATTTGCCAACAACAATTCGGCCACATTGGCCGTCAGATTCTTGCTGATCGACATTACTAGTTAGCAACTTATCTTGATTAATATTGTCAACAGATAATGTCCATGCGGGCGTTACTAACGTACTTAGTTCTCCTGATAAATACTGCGATCTGTTATCACGCGACACTTTAATAGATATAGTATGATTATTATCCAAATAGTGTTTTTCGATTAATGCATTTACATTGCTTTTTTCTAACGATAAGTTATTTACATTAACAATAACGTCACCACTTTTTAGACCTAAGTTACTTGCAGGACTATTCGGTGTTACAGACAACACTAACCCGTGCGTGTGAGGTGAGAATACTGCACCAAAACGTTCATGACTGCTCTGTGATTCTTGTAGCAAGGCATAGTTTATTTCTCTTGCATCACCACCAGCAGCTACTTCAAGGGCAATGATTTGTTGTAATTTGTCATTGATAGCGCGTTGTAATTGGTTAGCAATTTGCTGAGATTTTTCAGATTTAAACTGATTAGTTAACATTTCACATTGCTGTTGTTGTTCATGCCAAACCACCGGGAAATCTATATTATTTTGTCTATTAAATTTAGAAATTAAGGTGTCATTGATATAAGCCAAGGAGTATGTTGTATCAGGCTGAATATGAATAAGAAACTCTTTTGATTCCGGTCTATTTTGATCCGAATGATGAATTCTGCGGTGAACTTTTAACCTATGGTAACCAGCAGGGATTTTTAAATATTTTTTCGCTAAAGGATTCTCAACAGTGATTCCATTAATAGACTCCACAACAACAACACTACGCAGTGAGTCAGTTGCTCCATCATGATGAGCATCAGTAAGACGAAAACCTGTTTTTATTTGACCGCATTCTTGCTTTTGTTGTGAGGAACTCTCCGCTATAGCAGTATCAGAAACTACGTCATGAGTATCAGCGTAAGTGGATTTTTCAGACTCAAATTGACTCGTAAATGTTTCACTTTGTACTGCTGTACATTGAATAAATGCTAAAGATAAAACTAGATTTTTAATGTTGAATATACTCACTTCAATTCCCTTTTAGTTTCAATACATTTTCATGTTTGTTTACTCTAAGACGCAGTAAATCCATTTTTTGTGACAAGTATTTTTTATAAATGAGTTATTAATTCTTAAAGGATATCAATATATGAATACATGCCAAAAGTAAGGCAATCTTCTAGTATAATAGTCATGTAACTATTAACTACATCTCACACTTCTCTTGCTTTGCTTTCCAAATCACAGGTAATTCTGCATACTTTTGCGAATAACTACTAGAAAATAAGGTATCACTACGATAGGCCAAAAAATATGAAGTATTAGCGTCAATTCGAACATTATATTCGGCTGATTCAGCACGGTTTTTATCAAAATGATGAATTTTTCTGTGTACTGTTAACTTATGGTATCCGACCGGCAATTTTAAATAATTCTGCTCTAATGGGTTTTCAACTTTAACGCCATCAATCGCTTCAACAACGACTACTGTTTTTAAAGATCGAGTTTTTTGGCCAGACTCAATACGAAAGCCAAGTTTCAATTGTCCACACTCTTGTTTTTCAGACTTAATTTCATTGTCAGTAACGATTTTTGTCAAAGGCTGATGTGCTTCTTGTGTGTGGTTTGTGGCAAATGTCCAACCAGGGGTTAATTTTGCGGTAAGGACTCCCGTTAACACTTTAGGCTTTCCATTTCGCGTTATCGAAATTTCAATACTGGTTTCATTTTCGGCATATTGTAGTAAAGCCAGTGCAGCCTTTATGTTATCAAGAACATTAACACCATTTACCGAAGTAATTTGATCACCGCTTTGAATACCAAAATGATGTGCCTGACTGTTCGGCGTTACCGAAATTACCAAACCAAGGGAGTTAGCAGATAAAATAACGCCAAAACGCCCACTATTGAATTGCTGCGGCTGTGATAAATGTATTTGTACATTTTTAACGCCCATCGCCTGCTCTAAAGCAGTAATCTCTTGCACTTTTTGTACTATCACTTGTGACATTTGCTCAGCAATGCGTTGTGCTTGTGGTGATTTCAACTCGCCTGCAACAGTTGGTAATGCCATTAACAATATTGATAAATATTTAATTTGCATACTTTACCTTGTTATATTTCATAAACATCAATAGGTTGAAGGTAAAAATCAATCATCCGTAGTAAAATATCACTTCTTACATTCCAGAGATTTTTATCAAAATCTTGATGGCTTTGCTGCTCTATCGAAAAATCGACCATAGCCAGTTCGTCATACCAATTATTCATCACTAACCGCTGCTGATTAGATAAGGTATTTTTCGATACTCGCGCCAGCTTTTGTTCTAGAATAGAATTTTTTTCCAACACAATTTGCTCTGATGATGTACTAGGTGTATTCACATTAGCCCAATTTTCACTTTGTAAGTTTGTGCCAGTTTCAACATTAATAAACCAAAGACTGAAAGAAAGTAGTGCAAAACTAGCTGCCATTGCTAACCATTTTCTTTGCTTTTTCTTTTGGTGGCGTAACCATATATCGCTTGAAAAATCGGGGGCTTTATGAAGTTCCCATTCGATATGTTTTTGTCCTGGTATTGATTTATTATCATTCATAATAATTCTCAATTATTGCAGCCATAATTTTAATTGTTGCAGTGCTCTACGATAAAGTTGCCGGCTATTTGCTTCTTCGATGCCTAAACTCGGCGCAATTTCATTATGCTTTAATCCGTGCACCGCATAATAATAAACTACAGAGCGTTGTATACTCGGTAGTTTAGATAAATAGTCTAGTATTTGTCGTTCATCTTTAAGTTTCGTTTCTTGAATAAATTGCGGTTCTGCTAACATTTCAAGCACCTCTTCGGTATCTATATTATTGTTAGTCTTCGCTGTTTTTCTAAAATACCCCATGCAAGCATTTATCGTAACTCTTTTTAACCATGGACCAAGTGAGTCTAATTTTTTCACTTGAGTTGCTTTTATAAGCAAGGTTTCAAACACCTGTTGAAGAATATCGCAAGCAACATCTTTATCATCTAAAATGTGCAACGCTAAAGAATAAACATGATCAGCATAAAGTTTATATGCTGCATCAAATCCTTGACGCTGTCTCTTATACACATCTCCGAGCCCAC
>OLHF01000147.1_pt1 | contig 15912 bp, 6 predicted proteins | sample 1609471 | NCBI WGS metagenome assembly OLHF01 (sample SAMN05416858, study PRJEB24817) | seawater metagenome | isolation source: Sea water | place: Canada:Atlantic | collected 2013-11 | reverse complement strand
AACCAGGGCCGGATGCTAGAAAAGATGACAGCTCAGGAAATTCATCCAGTGGAATCTCTTTAAGTTCTTTAAAGGTTGGATACAGTGCTACAGGCTTGTGTATGGCCATAATTAACCCAGAAATTGTTTTTATGAGTATATAAGGCTTATCTCACTATGTCCAATACTAAACGGTATTGGATATAAGGAATGTTTGTCATCTATGCTAAAAACAGAACCCTATTAATGCTTATGCAAAATATATGGGCATGGAGAATGTCTTCATTTTTTTGTTAGGCATTTTCTTTACTTTTTTCTCTTTGCCGTTGCCTTTCCCGTTTAACATAGCTGGCATCAACTAGCTCTTCGATATCCAATTGTAGAGAGCAATTCATTATTTCTGCGATTGATCGATCAGAAAGCTCAAACTTCTTAGGAATTAAACCAAACTCACGTTCACTATTCTCATGGAGAGTTGAAAACAAAGCCCTCAAAAAGTCTACTTTTGAAGGTCTGCTGGAGTTAGTTGATGCTTCAGTGAGTGAATCAGTAGCATAAGTTTCTGCATTGTCCGCATCCTCACCCAACTCTACAATCACTTCATTTATACTTGGCCAATACTTGGGATCAAACTGCCCTCTTAAATGACTAAGAGGTTCTTTTATATAGCTACTGTATAAATAATTATCTTTCGATGAGTTCTCTATTACATTAATGATGGAATAGTGAGTATCACTAGAAAAACCAGAATAATTATGAAGATCATCACGTTTCTTCAGTAGATCAGCGAGTTGTCGTGCTGCCTTACTTATTTCTCTGTTGGTATCTACTAGTTTTTCCCTCTCTGCCCTATAGGCAGCCGCTTTTTCAGGATTCCAAAATGCAGCGCAGGATAAAACTAGCGAAAGAACTACATCTATTTGCTGCTCGGTAAGTGATTCATGTAACTCGGTATAGACACTCCCCATGTTTTCTCTATTGCCTAGAAGCCTATCTATAATGATGTTCTCGCTAGGTAAGATGGAATGTTCGACGTTATAATCCCTAGAATTTATTAGGATTTTTTCGCATTCATCAGTTGCTGTGGGTTGCTTAATAGGCATTGGTAGTATTCTCCTTTTTGCTAATTACCTTTAACAGCAACAATTTTATTCATTAGAAATGATTTTGTCGGTACCTGAAAGTAAGTATTATTTATGGGACTCAGGTACCCCCTCATTTGGCTAACTACGTTTAAGTTAAACCGTGCCGCTTTTCGTCCTCGGCTTGATTGCCTTGTTCGCTTTTATTTTTGATATGACAAAAGATAAAAGTAAGCCTATTAAATACCAATATAGCGTACCAATTACACCAAATATAATTAATGCCCGTATATTTGGTCCCTGGTGATTTGGTATGGTGTACCACCAATCAATTAGGTTGCTTATTACATTTAACTTACCAATTGAATCATAAGCTAACTGCCCAACAGGGAAGTCGAGATAAAAGAATAAGAACCATAAAAACCCTGCCTGTCCATCATCACTAAATTGAACAATTAAAAATGCGATTATTGCAATAAAGAAATGAATCGAAGCAAAAGATATTACGATTCGTGATGTTACTTTAAATTTCAAAAAATCATCTCTGTTTTTCTTAAAACTAACGTTCGACTTAAGTGACCGCAGCGAAGTGAAGGTCGCGCTTGAATGTGTTGTTATGCAACGCCCTAGTAAATCGATTGGTGCTACTTGGAAATATCATGTAGTAAATGCGTAGACTCACCATAAATATTAATTTTTTACACACAACTTACTATAGACATCTGCAAGCTCATTAATTGAAATTTCATTATTGCCTTTCCAGTCTTTTTTAAACACATGGTTATTTTGTTTTACATATGACCTTTCAATTTCACCTACAAGCGCAATACAGTATTTTTCTAGGAAAACGTCCGCTTCTTTTTGTGTGGTTATTTCAGCGTGTGAAATACTGGTTATGAATAGCAAGGAAAACAAACCTATTATTCGCATATTATTACTCCTTTTATATTTTTGTTTATGTATAACGCCCGGGCTCACTGGAGAGCGAACGAAGTGAGTGAGTCCAGTGAAGCCCATTGTTAAGCATTTTATAGAATCCTCATTTCAAATTTTTCCGAACTGACACTATCGGCTGGCCTATAGATAGAGAAATTAGGTAATTTATATTCGCTCCACAGCAGCCCATGCGTCATTTCCCTTATTCCTTTAGTGATAACGTTTATATCTGTGTCTTTGGTGATTTCTAATTTATGAGCTATTTTGTTTCGAAGCCCTATCGCTTTAGATACCAACTGATCAGGAGTAAAACCCTGTATTTCCTTTGGGTTTGAAATGCTTTTTGAAAGAGTTTTCAGCGCACCTGAAAAAGAGCCCTTTGTTAAATTTGATAAGGAGCCAACAAGTGAGGCTTTTTCTTCATTGGGAATACCAGACGCTTTTGTTTCATTAATAAATGACATTATCAGCTCTTGAGCTTCTTTGCTTCGTTCTTTTATGGTTATCAATTGTTCAAGTGCAAGGTAGGCCGTCAGGAATTTTAACTTGGGGGACGCCTCTGCTGACGATAGGTTAAGTAACTCAATCACATCTTCTGCTTTTTCATCAAATTCGAATTCTACGTCCCAAATATTCTTAACTGCATCAAGTAAAAAAATGGGATCACTTATCCTTACCCTAAAAGAGCTAGTGGTAACCAACTCTCCATGTAAACCATCATCGGGAATAACTGACAAACCAACTCTAGAATCAAGCAACACTCCACCCTTTTCTTTAACCGAGTTCTTAACAGATTCACTTACCCTCCCGGTTAATTCATCTTTTGTGGGTATGACCAGCCCTAAATCCAATACACTATTCAGTAAACGTAATTTCTTTCTTAGTTTCTCTCCACCAGCAAGTGCCAATTCTTCAGACTCGAAACCCCCACAGTCTATGTGATATTTTGTGGCCTGAACTAATTCATCTGAATCCCGCGCAAATACTTCTAAGCCAATATCTCTATTAACCTCATACCCAAAAGAATTGCAATCCAAACTAAAAAAGCCTGGATTGGAATGAAATAAAGTTAGTCGAAACTTGTGCAAATTGTCCATTGGCTGCTTAACGCAAAGGTAATTGGCGGGCCGCGCAGTGGGCCGTCCAGCCGAAGGCGAACATTGACTGCCTTGTTATGTGTTTCATTCCAATATACCTACAGAGTCAGTAAACGTCACCCACTTTTGAGCAATTAAATCACCTGACGGACCAGCTATGAATGACCAGCCATGCCCGCGAATTTCGGCTTTTACTAAGTCATGGATCGCTGAAATTTCTTGGTGCTTGTGCAAGAGTGCGTACATTTCTGCTGCTGCGGCTAAATGCTTTGTCAGAAGCGAGCGATCATCGGCATTGCGATCATAAGCAAGTGCCTCTGTCATTGCAGAGACATATTCAGTTAATTTATCTAATACTTCATCCATGCTCATTTACACATAAAAATTGCATTAAAGAGACCCCGTGTCTCGTTATTCATTTTTATGTGCTGACTGCATTGGTAAAAGTAAGTTTGTTGCCGAATGGGTCACGTATACTCATGTCTTTGCTACCCCATGGCATTTCCTGTATGTCTGGTCTTGCATACTTATATTGCTTGCTGATTAAAAGCTCATGATACTTTTCTATGTTATCTGTCTCAATTCGAAGAGCGGCTCCTGGGCTACAATCTCCATGATGTTCGGATATATGAAGTACACAATCCCCTTTTGAAATTTGTATATAGAGCGGTAAGTTGTCTTCAAAACGGTGTTCCCAATCTAGATTAAATTCTAGAAAACCTATATAGAATTCCTTAGCTTTTGATTCATCAGCTTAATTGATCAAGCAAAAACATTAAGCCCAGTATTTAGCTGGGCTTAATGCGTACTAACTACGAGCGATAACGAATTACCATTTACCGACTACATTAAAGAAGACACCTTTACTGTCATAGTCTAGATCCGTTAGATCATCTGAAAAGTCCGTGAAGTTATAACCGACACCAACCTTAAGGTGATCGCCGAAATGTCTGTAGATAGCAGCTAAGAAGCCAGCTCGCCTATCTTCAGCCTCGTCAATATCCAACACACGGCCTTCAATAAGTGCATCCCAATGTCTAACGACGTGCCAATCTAGACGTAACACACCTAATTGAGCCTGACTCCTAAACCAATCACCCGTGCCTCTGCCGGCTCTTAGTTCACCGATACGCGTTGCGTACTTAGCACCCACTGCCCATCGAGGGGTTAAATCATATGTACCATCAATCGAAAACACATGACTACGCTGTTCAAATTCGTTTTGTTGCCCACTCGACGTAAATTGATCAGACGGTGATTGATCAGCAAGGTATTTGTATTGTAAAAGTAAATTTAGCTCATCATTATCGACAGGCCTGTAGGCATAACCCCAAATAGCTTCTGTGTAATCCGCATCAAGGAAATCACCGTCGCTGCTATCGCTCAAGGCTAGATCCAATTGAAGACGCATTCTCCAGTCTTCGTTAACTTTGTAAGCAAAGTGATTACGGGTTAACCAATTGCTACGAACTTGGCCATCGATATTATCTCGCCGATACTCTAAGTCACCGCCGTATTTAACATCTTCAAATTTGTAATCTGCTGAAAAGCTAGCTGCTCGCCTACGTAGTTTACTGTCCTTGTTTGTAATATGACCGCTCTCTACAGCAACACCAAAGTTCCACTGCTCGTTCGCAACCAAGTCAACACCATAAGCATGGGTTAAACCATTATTACTTTCGCCATGGAGTAATTGCTCTTCGCCATACACACTAATAGCATCTGAGTATCTCGTACGTATACCAGACACTAACTTACCCTGCCTATTTTCAATGCCATTGTTGGCGTTATCAGGATCCAGCGCGTAATTCAAATAGGTTGTTGTACGATCAGACACCCTATAATCAGCACCCACTAATGCACCAAAGCCCCCAGTTCCAGATGAAACTTCTCCGTTGAGGCCAAGTCGGTCATTTACTTGATAATGCCCACCCAGACCAAGGCGGTTATTTTTATCTCGGTCACCATTGGTTAATAATGAACCCTGTACAAAGCCAAAGGCACCCCATTCGTTATCAATACCATAGTCTGCTTGAAGTGTTAAATCTACGCGATTGCCGTCGTTATTATTACTTGGCGTTCCCGTTTTATCATCGCGACTATCACCACGAATACCTGCACTAACTCTCCAATCTTCATTAAGCTTATGGTGCAAATCAACTTCCGCTACATCTCGGTCAACGCCATTTTTTTGCTCGGTTGAATCCACTTTCAAACTAAGGCTGTTTTTCTCATTTAATGGCAGGTTGATGCCTCCACCGAATTGAGTTGTATCAAAACTCGTTTGCTGCCCTGGTGCTGAGAAGTCCTTCTCTCTGCGCCTTAAATAAACATGACCTTTACCATCCATATCTATTTCTAGATCATTGAAAACAAAACCACTTTCTAATTGATATGCATTGGCCGATTCATTATTTGTTGGGCTTACGCCAATTGAATTAAAGCTAAAGCCACCATCAATTGAACCGTTCGAATTTATTCCTGGTCCTTCAGTTCGAGCAGTTTCTATTTTCAAATATGTTTCTGCTGTTTTACGGAAGAGCACATCTAACCCAGTTAAATTTTGGTCTTCTTGGCCGCGTTGTTGATGCGACCCCGTTATACCCAAACGGACTGAGTCCGCCAGCCAATGAGTTGCTCTACCACCAACGGCGAGGTCTTCAAAGTTTGTTAAGTCTCCTACATATTCGTAATTGACGACCAAAAACACCGGGTTCCCGGCATAACTACCCGCACGAACTAACTGACTATCATCCGCTGTTGAAGGTAAGGGACGGGTTAGTAAAATTCGACCTTGGATTGCATCTTCTTGGTAATCTTGGCCTGCCACTAATGAATTAACATTTAATACAATACCCGAGTCTTTATCTCTAACTTCTACTTGTACTCTCTCTGATCCATTAACAATATCTTGATGTCCTAGGTAATATAAAGAACCACCTGTACCACGAAATTCCTCTCTAGCAGCTTGCGTACCCGGTTCAGCTGCAAAAACATTAACTTCTGTTAAGTGCTCAATACGGGCATTAGTCGCTTCACTTTTCCAGTCCACAACTGCACCGTATAATCCACGATTGATTTGCGCGAGATCTGTTTCTTGTTGAACAATTTTAAAGTTACCCCACATAGCACTTGAGCGCGCATCTTCGATCTTAGCGTAAAACTTACCTTGAGTTGGAGCATCCTCAACTAAGGTGCTGTCATCGCCGTACACCGGATAATAGTCTTTATCATTTAAACGACGTAGTAGACTTCTAGGGTCTTTATCCGCAAAGGTTGAAAAAAGATCCTCAAGCGGTTGCTCCCGAGTATCCGCACTGGCCGTAACTGTATACTTGTTACGCCATTTACCTTTTGTATAAAAGGCTAAACGACCATCCACAAAACTGTTATCGGATAAATGTTGCTTGTCTTTCGTTACTACAACAGCATTATCATTCGCTTTATATTTACCCGCTGTGATATCGGCTATCGCAACATAAAACCAGTCATCCGCTTTAAACTCAATATCTCGCCAATACAATGTTCCGCTGCGTTTTGCATCCAACGTTGCGACTTCAATGGTATGGCGACCATTCGGAACAATTTGACGCGCAACAAAACTACCTTTTGCATCGACAGGTATCGAGCGCCCCATAAAAAACACACGTTCACCTTGTGGAACATGGTTGCCACTCACCGTAACGCTACCACCTTGTACAGGAATATTGTGCTTTTCTAACCGAGTTTTGCCATAAGCAATAAACGCGCTTTCCTTTGCTGAAAGCTGATCATCGTCAAGCGCTTTTCTTTTAGCAACACGCCATAATGGTAGGCTCGTTGTTTCATCAAACCGCCCGGCTTTATCGTAGACTCTTATTCGGTATTTTAGTTTTTCAGGTGCTCGTGATTTAACTGCCCATTCACCCTCTAAATTTTTATCCAACTGAATGATATGCAAAGGCTTACCATTAACAGATTTTGAATCTTTGAATATACGGATTTCAGCACGTTCGACCCAAGCAAAGTAATTGGTATAACCCGTAAACTTAACCGTTTGATTATTAACAAACGTCGCCGGCCACGCCGAAGCATTCAGTAAAGGCGATGCTGCTAAATTATCGTACTGCAGACGAATATCTGCGAGTGATAGCTTTTTATCTGTACAACGCTGCTCATTTTCACTGTCTTTTACTAATGCTGCGTTAGATTGGCCGTCGACGCTAATATTAAAACCTTCAGTCGACTTCCCTTTTAATAGCTCACCTTTACACACGTGTTTATGATTCATCACCTGTTGGGGAGATACTTGTTGAGGTGTATTTACTTTTTCATACGTTACTAAAATTTCAACACGTCTGTTTTTTGCCATACCAGCTGGTGAGGCATTACTTGCAATAGGTTCTTTGCTGCCCTTACCCATAATAATCATTGAAGACTGAGGTAAATTAAGCTGTTTTTGCAAATACTCGGCGACTGATTTTGCCCTCGCTATCGAAAGCTCTTGGTTATTTTCAAACCAACGCTGTGCTTTCAATGACAATTGCTGATTATCAGTGTGCCCTATTATTTCAAGCTGAAGACCTTCTTTATCTTTGAGGAATTCAAGCAGCTTATTCACTTGCGTAATTTTAGCTAACTCAACAGTAGCTCCCGCAGAAGAAAAATGCGTTGACGTAACATCTATTTTAACTTGCTTTAAATCAGCAGGTTTATAATGAGGCGCCTTGTCTCCTGGCAAAGACCATAGCGTCACCTTATGCTGAAGTAACGATCGCTCTGAATTTTCGGGTAAATAAATAGTTCTAACAGAACTATCATCATCTAGTGTTGCTTCTTCTCGCCACTCCTTGTGTGTACAAAATTTATTGTCATCATTCTTATTTAACGGGCAAGATTTCTCTTTATCCGCTGCAATAAGAGGAAAAGATATCAACGTGCTTAACAATGCAGGCATTAAATATTTCATTTTTTATCTCCTGCTACGCCTTCTAAGCTGGTTTTTCCAAAGTCCTTGCTCACAATCTCTTGTTCCACCGTCAGTTCATAAAACTCACAGTCACACGATTTCCATTTCGACGTTAACTGATCAATAAATAAGGACATGTTTTTTCTGATGTCGTCCCTCATCTCACCTTCTTTTTCAAAGTAGGCTAAGCGCACTAATGAGGGTTTTTGTTTAAGAACATCAACAAGCTGATCTAATTGATTAATAGATATATCCGTTAGTTTTTCTCCTTTGTTAACAAAATTTTGGCTATTAATATCGACTCTCACGATTCTGTGTATACCCGCACCAAAGTTCAATTTAGTGATTTTGCCGCGAGTTAAACGAACGACTCTTGGGTTTTCTGTCGTTACACGGTAGCCAGATGGTAATGTGCGCTCATCCAATTTCATGATGAAATTTGAGCCATGTAATTCATTAGGCACATCCGCACAGGCAATATGGAATCGCCCGTAGTTATCTGTTGTGACTAATAACCCTCTAACGGTTGCTAGGCGAACGCCTGCAATACCTTTTTCACCTTCATCTTGGTAACCATTGATATTGTCGTCGTCAAACACTTTGCCGATCAGGTCAGAGCAGTCAAATAAAGGATCTGGAACTACCCTTACTGAGGCTGAAGCTACATTTGAAACCCTTGCATTAGCAATGTCATTATTCGCCCAAGCCTGATTTACATATTCGCCTTCGCCAACACCTGAGCCAACAATTAATATCAGTTGTATCGTTTTTGTTTCACCGGCTAAAAAGGTTAAACCGTTCCAACTTAACAACCTACTCAATACCGTTGGCTCAACTTTCACACCATTTAGTGTCGCTGAGCCCGAGACATATTTAAAACCTGCTGGAATTTGATCTTGCAGTGAGAGATTGGTTAATGTTGCAGACAGAGTATTGGTTGCCGTGATCGTATAAGGAATCAAATCTCCTCGTACCACATTTTTCTTCGGCGTTGTTTTGCTAACTAACAATGCACCTTCTAATACTGGATCAAGCGGAATATGGTTATTCACGACGCCTATGCCATTTATCGTTAAGTTCAAGTCAAAGTAGTAAGTAGTCGCTTGCCCACCACTCGGTGGAGCTGGTTGTAGCTGAATGGCATCAATATTGGGTGCTACGTCAGCCACTGGAGTATATGGGCCACCTGCTGTTTCAGGAATGATGGTTGAAGCCGGTGGCAAGTAACCACCTGGTTGTAAAACCTGTAATGTATATACTCCATTTCCTGGGCAACCACCTGGTGCTGGGTTAACGAGTAAGAACTGATAAATACCCAATGCACCCACTACTTGATTGTTATTTGCTCCAACAAGGCAGACATTTGGCACAGGAACACCACCACTCAATAAAGTAACAGTGGCTCCAGCAACAGGGTTACGCGTTACTGAGTCATAAATAACGCCTGATGGGTCTAGCGGTAAACTTTGGTTAGAGGTTGTTGTCCCTGCTAATAGTGTTAAATTATTTAACGTACCATCAACAAACTCAGCTCCTGCAGGGTTGTTCACAGGATCTGTTACACCACTTGTTGAAGGACCTCCTGATTCATTCGGTAAAGGTTGCCCTAAAATTGCGCCACTAGTTGGCTCAGTAAAGCGTATTTGATAGCCCGAACCAGGAGCCAAGCCAGTAAATGAATAGTCACCGTTACTATCCGTTAATGTAGAAGCAACAGGGTTACCATTTAACAATAACTCTACAACCCAACCCGGTACTAATGATTCCGAGCCATCTAGAATTCGGTCATGGTCTGCATCAATCCAAACAGACCCTTCAACAGCAGCGGACGCGGCAATTGAAACACTATCATCGTCATCGTTATTTCCATCAAACCCTGGTGGCTCATTACCACCGGAAATAACGACATTGTTTGTAAGAATTTGTCCTTCGGTACCTGCCGCTACAGAGACTTGCAATATGATATCAGTACCGACACCCCCTGCCGCAATAACAACATTACTGTTACAAGTAACCATTTGCCCTGCAACCGAACAAACCCAAACTCCTGTTGTTGGCCACGCAAATGCAGTCATGCCAATAGGCAATGTATCCACAATCGTAATAATTCCAGAAGAATCTAGAGTACCTATATTACTCGGCGTAATAGTAAAAAAGCCGGTGTTAGAACCCGCTCCAAAATTTGCAGGGCTGTGCGTTTTTGTTACCGCCAAGTCAACCGCTGCATCAGGTGCTTCGGCAAAGTTATTATCTGCTGAAACCGTATTCGCTCCGGTTAAATCTATTGCCGAAACCGCACTAGGGGTAACTCCAACAGCAGTTGCAACACCGCCTGTGCTTCCTGCTGTTGTAATACCGTTTGAAGTACCCGCTGGCTGGTTTGGTTGCGTTACCGTGTAGGTTCCTTCAGGTAAGCCGTCAAATACATAAGTACCATCACTTGCAGTAACTGTTACTAAATTAACCGGGTTGCCATTAATATCAGCACCCGTCAGATTGACGGTCTGGCCGCCTATTCCATGATCTGTGTTATTTTCAACACCGTTATTGTCGTAATCCAAAAAGATTGAACCTGATAGTCTTCTACCTTGTGGAATTTCCGCGAAATTGTTTGCCGTTACTGCTGTATTAGGCGGTAATACGATACTTGTTATTTGACTTGGCAGCGTTGTTATATTGGTTGGTGTACCATCAGTGCCGCCATTTGCCACAACACCGGCTAATGTTTGACCATTTGCAGTATTAGTTGGTTGGTTCGGTTGTCTTATTGAATACGTACCTGGTGCTAGCCCAGTAAAACTGTAGGCTCCGTTAGCATCAGTTAATACCGATGTAATAACTGCGCCAACATTATCTAACAACTCAATGGTTTCACCAACTAATGGCGTATCTGCCCCATTTTGCACGCCATTATTATTAATATCTAAAAATACCACACCAGAAATTGAAGAAGGCGCGATCTCTGCAAACGTATTATTGGAACTACCACTAACCTCTCCGGCACCGCCGTCTCCAATAAGAATAATATTTTCTATCTCGCTGCTCGTGGCGGTGGGGTTAGATGCAGTACCAGACACGCCCGTACTACCATTATTCGAAGAAATAGCGCCCGCTGTTGTCGTGCCGTTTGTTGTATTTGTTGGCTGTACTGGCTCACAAACTGAATACGAACCTGCCGGCAAATTAGCGAATAAATAGTTACCTAAACCATCAGTAGTCGTTGGGTTTGTAACACCCGCGATTACTGCAAGTGGTGAGGCACACGTTGGCCCTGTGCGAAGTTCAATGGAAACACCTGTTAATGGTGTATCAGTGCCACTATCAAATACGCCATTGGGTAATAAATTATTATCTGTAAATACCTGACCAGAAATAAAGCCTAATGAACTAATAAACAAACTGGTATTAGCAGGTTGCTGGTTATTACCAACACTAGTTTGCAAGTCGCCGGCAGGAATATTATTAACATGTTCTCCAGCTACATTACCGGTAACATCTATACTGATGGTACAACCACCAGAGGGTATCACTGCTCCATTAGAATAGGAAACAGAGCCGCTACCTGCAACTGCTGTCACCACACCAGGACATGTTTGAACAATATTTGGCACGCCAGCAACAACTATTGAGCCAGGTGCTGTTGGTAATGTGTCCACAAAAGCACTGGTTAACGTAATGTCGCTTGCGTTTTGGTTATCAAACACAATAGTTAAAGTGGATATACCACCAGAAGGTATAACTGCTGGGGCAAATTGTTTATCAACGCTAGGTGGTGTGGACACCACTAATTCGGCACTGGTACCCTCTTCATTTGACACACCTTCATTAGATGTGACAGCTCCAGCAGATAAGGCGTTTATGTAACTACCCGATATGTTACTCAGAACATCAACCGTTACCGTACAAAAACCACTGGCTGGCACAGTAGCACCTGACAAACGTACACTCGTTGCTGATGCCAAAGCATCCACAAAACCACTCGCACAGGTTGTGCTTGCATTAGGTGTTTGTGCAATAACCACGTTAGCGGGTAAGTCATCTGTAAAGGCGACACCGGTTAATGGTTGAGCATTTGGGTTATCAATTCTTAATGTAAGCGTTGAAGATGCACCGGGGCCAACGGTTGTTGAAGCTGTCGTAAAGCCAACAGGGTTACCAGCATCTAACGTATTACCATCAAATGCCTTATGAATTGTTAGCGGTGTTTTCACAGAAAGCGTGTCACTCGTAGGTTGTGAATTGCTAATCGCTGACCCACCTGCTACACCTGTTACCGCACCAACAGGGATAGTATTTACATAATCACCCTGTGCCGCAGCTGTAACATCAATTTCCGCATAACATGATGCTGATACACCACCAGAAGCGGCCGGCAAATTTGCACTAACAACTTGTACTTGATTAGCTGCTGGAGATGACACGACACCACCTAAACATGTCGTTGTCGGGTTAGCTCCACTCGGGATAGTAATACCAGCAGGCATGGTGTCTAAAACAGACAGGTCACCAATAGCCAAATTGGTTGGGTTTAAGAATGTAATACGCAGCCTTGATCTTTCACCAGGAAGGATTGTTTTGGGCGTAAACAATTTCACAACACCCAAGTTGCTTTGTACGGTTAAACTTGTTGTTGCTTGTCCTGAATTTGTTGAGCCTTGGTCAGATGTAATAGCCCCAATAGGAATAATATTAGTGACACCTCCGCTGCCTATTGACGATATATTCACGGATACCGTACAAGATTGGTTCGCCGCCAATGAAACACCTGATAGGGCAACCTGTGTGCCACCAGATACTGCTGTTACTGTGCCGCCTGGACAAGTAGTCGTCGCATTTGGCGTTGCCGCTACAACCATACCGTTTAAAGTGCCTCCAGCCGTGCCATCATCGGTAAAGTAATCAATAACCGCCATATTGGAAACGGCATTCGTACCATTCGTGAAGGTGATGGTTAACTGGCTGGTTTCACCCGGAAAACTAAGCGTACTTGGGTTTGATGTTTTGCCTACACTAATTCCCGTACCTGGCTGAAAGTTCAATGTATCTGTTACAGCGGCTGTATTTATAATTCCACCATCCGCTGTAATATTGCCAACGGGAATAGTATTTATCCAATCTGCGGCGCCAGTAGCAACCACGTCAAATAGAACATCACACGAGCCTAAACCTGCAATACTAGCACCTTCAAATGAAATGGAATTTGCGCCAACAACAGCCGAAGTAAAAGTAGGTGTTCCAGCACAGGTAGATGCAGCATTGACAGGGTTTGCTAATACCATACCTGCAGGTAACGGGTCTGTTACTGATACATTAGTTAAAGCGACTGCCCCGGAATTAGATAATCGGATCGATACACGTGAAGTACCACCTGATGAAACAGCTGTCGGGTTAAAACTTTTATTAGCCAATAAAGAAGACAGGTACACAAGTCGAGCTGTATTTGTGTCGAATTGAGCAATATTTCCGGTGCCGCCATTTGCGAATGTTTGCGTACCAGCTAATTGTGCAACATTATCAAACGTCCCAGCCGGACCGATAACATCAACATTTACAACACATGTACCATTTGCCCCGGTTCCATTAGCCGCTCTGGCGGGAACTGTTCCCCCAACCAAGGCTAAAGAAGTTGTACCTGCATCTGCTGTAATCGTTCCGCCACACGTTGTAGAAGCATTAGCAGGCGTAGCAACTTGTAATTGACCTAAACCATCTGTCGGAAAGGCATCTGATAGGGATACGTTTGTTAATGGGTTTGCTGAAAGGTTGGTTAATGTAACGCTAAGAGTCGCAATTGTTCCTTCTGGAAGAGTAACCGTACTTGTCGTGTTATTAAATTCTTTAGTCGCCGAGAAAACTGTCGTTTCGGTTGTTGTGTTTCCAGAACTTGTGCCTGAACCATTACATGTTGCACCAGCGTTGTAACAAACCTGTCCCGCATCTATGGTATTAGCAGTAGCGACACCATCGGCGGCATTCGGGTCTAACATTGCCCAAAAACTAATATCACAAAAACCTGGAGCACCAATAGCAGTTCTTGCGGGCAGTGTTGTTACCGTAAATTGCGCAGCGCCGTCACCTAGCACGCTTGATTCTGTTAATGCACCACAAGCGGCTGTTAACGTTGGGTTGAAATCATTACTGCCGATAACACCTGTTAAGTAGGTGAAACCAGCAGGTAAAATGTCATTGATGGTTACCGTATTAATTACTGTATTAGAGAAATTTTGTACGGTAATTACATAATTAACTGGATTTCCAGGGGCTGCAACTGAGGGGTTAGCTGTTTTAAGTACACGTAACTCGTCTGCTACTAAAACTGTTGCAGAACGTGTTTGACTCACCACATTTGGCGTTGTTACGTTGACCGCACCTTCGGTAATAGTATTTGTATAAGTAATGGGAATTTGAGTAAATTCTGCGGCGGCTGTAAAGTTCACAAGCACTGAACAAGATGCATTGGCTGGTATTACACCACCTGTTATTCTAATACCATCACCAGCATTTAAAAGAGAGCCAGCTGCGCCTACACAAGTGCTTGAAACCCCTGTAGCAACTAGACCAGATCCCAAAGTACCTGCACCACCGCCTACCCCGACTACTCCATCAATAGGTTCATCATCGAATGTTGTAATAGTAAGATCGCTATTAGAATCATTATTTAACGTAATAGTAAAAGTATCAGCCTGCCCGCTTGATAACACATTATTATTAAATGCTTTGGAGATACTTAAAGACGACCTGACTGTAATATTACTCGTAGCATCTGCAGCTGCCGGTATACCCAAGTCATTTGTAAAATCACCATCTCTGGTAATTCTGTTAGTTTGCTGCCCTGTTGTATAGCCACCGTTGGTGTGCGAAGCAATAACATCAACCGAAAAAGTACAACTACCATTCGCAGGAATATCACCCGTTGCAACTACAGTATCCGCACCAACTCCAGGAGCAAATGTTGGCGTTCCACTGGTACAACTACTTGATGCGTTAGCAGGGTTTGCTACCTCAATTATTGCACTGCCACCCAAATCAGGAAAAGCATCCGTGATACTGAAATTGGAGATATCAACACTGTTTGAATTAGACACTGTAATTGTTAACGTTGACGCATCTCCGCCAAGCGTTACAGTAGAAGCAGAAAAACCTTTGCTAATAACAGGCCTGTCAAAAGGTAATACATTAATACCTTGGCTCACAGCACCAACATTAGCGACAGCAGCGCCGTCATTACCCATCACAGCATTATCCGCGATAGTATAAGTATACGTAGCACTATTACCTGTGGACGTACCTGCTGTAACAGGAATAATAATAGTACAAGAACCATCTGTACTATTCGCTCTTGCGGGTATGACACCACCAGTCAAACTGATTGCTTGCCCACCAATTGTAGCCGTTAAGGAACCTACACCAGGGGTTGTTGTAGGACCCGGTGGAACAGCATGATCTGTACACTCATAGGATGCAGCACCAGCGATTTCTAGACCATCCGGAAAACCAGCTGGAAGTGGTGAATTAAAATTGAGCCCTGTTATTGTAGACCCAGTATTGCTATTCCCTAAGGTGATTTGAATTTGCGTTTGCTCACCCGGAAAAATACTTCCAGGCTGACCCGTAACAAGTGTCACAGATGTTGACAGTGCTGCCATTACATTGACAGGCAACAATAATAATATTAATAAGCGAAACAACGTATTCAAAATGACTCCCTAGCAGTTATTATTTTTTTGGAGGTAAGGTACAGAGTCAAAATGAATGCTAAATGAACACGACTCTTTTTTACGAATCCATAATGAGCAAGTATAGTTGAATATTATCAGAAGTGGTTCCACTAATTAGGACAACCTGCTTAGGAGTTATTTTCCCAGTTAAT
>OLHF01000144.1_pt1 | contig 16221 bp, 19 predicted proteins | sample 1609471 | NCBI WGS metagenome assembly OLHF01 (sample SAMN05416858, study PRJEB24817) | seawater metagenome | isolation source: Sea water | place: Canada:Atlantic | collected 2013-11 | reverse complement strand
ATCAGAAGAATGAGCTATTAGAATTTGCGTTTACAAGCACTGAAATATCAACAACGCATGAAAAAGAAAATACAAAGAATTAATTAACTGCTAACGCCGTTTTAAGCGGCAAATTGCAGTTGGCTAAAATAAGTGAGGAACGAACAAAAAGCCAACTGTAATTTGTCCGACTTGAAAACCCTTGTTAGGTGCGATTTATTGATGGATATATTTACCATCACTATTAACAAATACCATACCTTTAGTTGTGTACCGTTGACCTTTTAACCAAGCTTGAGTAGTAAATATAATAAAATCTCCGTCACTACCTGTTCGCTGCCAAGTTGAAGGAAAGGTAACAACTTTATCGTATTCTGCTTTGGGTGTTACACCTAGCTTACCTATATTTTTATTTTCAATAATACTTACATCAGTAGAGATATTATTTACAACAACAAAACAAAAAGACTCTTCAGTTTTATTGCAAAAGGCTAATGCATTTTTATCATCTCGCCAAATAACATTGCTAGCAAAAGAAGAAAATGAAAATAAGCAGATTACAACAGATATAGTTAATTTATGCATAGCACCTAACGCCCTGTTAAGGGGCAAATTGTAGTTGGCTAAAATGTGAAGCGGAGCGGAACCAGCCAACTACAATTTGTCCCGCTTTAACAGCTTGTTATATGCCAACTAATCCGGTGTGTAACCTGTATCGTGTGAACCACCACCTAATGGGCCACTTCCAGTAGAGTCATCATCATTACTACGATTAAATGCCCACAAACCTACAGCTCCAACAACAGGTATTAACCAGACTACAATAATTTGAGCTACTTTTTGGAAACGTTCGAGGTCACCTCTTTTCGCGATAAAAACTGAAACGAACAAATTAAGTAAACAAAGAACTATCAATAGTACATATACAATATCAATATTCACCTGTGCCTCCTTGGCTTATAACGCCTCATTAAGAGGCTAAAAATTGTTGGCCAAAATCAGCGAGGCACGAGCATGGCCAACTGTTTTTTGTCCTTTTGAATGACTTGTTATAAGCTAAGCACCAGCTTTAGTATCTATTCCTGGTGGTTTCATTGATACCGCTTTCTGTGCAAATACTGGGAAAGTGGCACCTAAATATAATGCAGCGATCCAAGTCGTTACGTTTCCAGAACTGGTTGCAAATGCTGTAATTATTAATGCACAAACAGGTAGGATTAGAAGCTTAACAAAATAGAATAATTTACACAGGTCAGTTCGTTTCGATATTTCTATATTCTGCCGTTGTATAAGATCAACAATAAAAGGGAAAAACCCACCAAACAAACCCGCTAAGTTGATGAAAGTATCCTTAGCTATACTAAGCCCTAAAAGAGTAATTTCAGTAGACACGATTAAGCAAAGCCCCCATAAACCTTTCAGACACACCAGCGGTTTTTCTGTATTTTTTTCTTGTGCTAAATAAGCGATGACCAGCTCTATCTGTCCTGTGAAGTTGAACAACCTCATCAGAGTGCTTTTGTATAATTGCTATAATTTGAGCCTCAGATAATCCAGTTTCTTTTGCAATTCCTTGCAAAGTCCGATATTTATAATCTTTACTTTCTAAGGAATTAAGTATCTTAGAGTAAATTGAGACTGGCTTTTTCTTAGCTTTTTTCTTGGCAACATGCGCCATACTTCCTCCTTGGCTTATAACGCCCTGTTAAGGGGCAAATTGTAGTTGGCTAAAATGTGAAGCGAAGCGGAACCAGCCAACTGTTATTTGTCCCGCTTTAACAGCTTGTTATGTACCTACTCTTTTTTACGCAATGACCGAAGATATTCTAAATCTTTCTCTAAATCGCTATGTCGATTATAAAACCTAGTGTTAAACATAGAGCACTGATAAACAAATCCATTTTGGGCTTCAAAAACTAGATATATATCATTAATCTTAAAGGATACACCGCAGCTAGTATTATCCGTTATAGCTTCTTCAACCTTAAAAGTTTCACCTTTAAAACTTTCTAGTACAGTAAGAGATGCTGCTACCCTTACTCCATTACCAAGAGCACCACTTTGCGATATTTTACCTAAATATGCTTTATGTGATTTTGCTAACAAATAACCTATATCAATATCTGTACACCGACATGCAATCGAAGCTGGAGCTATAAAAATTAACATATAAGTTAGAAGTTTGATCATATAGGTACATAACAGCTTATTAGACAGATTAGATCCTACTTTCCACAAGAAAGCACACCCGCCTAATGTATATTTATTCATAGTAATATACCTACATTTACTTTTAAGCTCAATAAGTTACTTTCTTATACTTACTTGTAGGTAGGAGAAAGGCCGATTAAATCTGCCTTTTCACAATAAATACGGACTTAACAGCTAACTGTATATAAACACAGCAATAAAAGTGCTTTATTAATTAAACTAAGAAAAAATTACGGTCATAAATAGCTACAAATAAATTTTAAGCTTTGGGTTTGGTTTGTATCTCGAAAGCATAATGTTACTAACTTGAAGCTAGTTATTTTAAAGCTAAAGCCGAACATAAAAAAGTCACTACTTGATCAAGTAGTGACTTTTAAGATTTTCTCAATTTACCCTGAAATATATTTACACGTTTCAGGGGGTGTTCGACCAAATTAACTCATCAAATGACATAAATTAGAATACAAAATCTTCACTATCTAATGACATCATCGAATCGACACCATTATTGATACAGGCAGCATGGCCTTTTGCTCTAGGCAGCATACGTTGAATGAAAAATTGGGCGGTTTTAATTTTAGCTTGATAAAAAGCATTATCATCAGTGCCCTGTGCGATTTTATCTTGTGCTACTTTTGCCATTTTGGCCCAGAAATATGCTAAGGTGACATAACCTGAGAACATTAAATAGTCGACAGATGCGCCACCAATTTCATCTGGATTATTCATTGCTTTCGCGCCAATAGTCACTGTTATGTCATGCCATTCTTTAGCGTAAGTCATAATTGGCTGAATAAACTCTGCCATGGCTGGGTTATCCATATTTTCTTGGCAAAATACGGTAACGTCCTTCAAAAATGGTTTTAACACTTCGCCTTTTGAACCTATAACTTTACGTGCTAGTAAGTCTAATGCTTGAATACCTGTCGTGCCCTCATACAAACAGCTAATTTTGGTATCGCGCATTAACTGTTCCATGCCCCACTCTTTTATAAAGCCGTGACCGCCAAATATTTGCACACCATGGCTGGTACATTCAAAGCCTAGCTCTGAAAGAAATGCTTTTGCGATGGGCGTTAATAACGCTAACTTTGTTTCAGCATCGGCTTTAATCGCATCATCTTTTTCGGCGTGGCCAATATCAACAAGTTGCGCTAAGTAAGAAACTAGTGCTCGCCCCCCCTCCGCGATAGACTTTTGTGTTAACAACATTCTACGAACATCTGGATGAACAATAATTGGATCTGCTGGACCATCAGGATTTTTTATGCCGCTAATTGAGCGCATTTGTAGGCGGTCTTTTGCATAAGCTAATGCACCTTGAAAAGAAGCTTCCGCCGCAGCAACACCTTCACTTGCTACACCTATACGAGCAGCATTCATAAAAGTGAACATACATTTAAGACCACGATTTGGTTCACCAATTAAGTGTCCCTTAGCGCTATCAAAATTAATAACACACGTTGCATTACCGTTGATACCCATTTTGTGCTCTATAGAGCCACAATTTACGCCATTTCTATCAGCAATGGTGCCATCATCATTGACATTAAATTTTGGTACTATGAATAACGATATTCCTTTATTTCCTTCTGGAGCACCCGGTATACGGGCAATAACAATATGAACAATGTTGTCAGATAAGTCATGTTCTCCTGCCGAAATAAATATTTTAGTACCCGTTAATGAATAACTTCCATCACTATTAAGCTCAGCCTTTGTACGCAACATGCCTAAGTCGGTACCACAATGAGGCTCGGTTAAACACATGGTGCCAGTCCAATTACCTTCAACTAGCTTTGGCATAAATTGCTGCTTTTGAATTGCGGTACCATGTGCTTCTATTGTAGCTAATGCGCCGTGACTTAACCCTGGGTACATAGCAAAACTATGGTTGGCACTTGAGAATAGCTCCGCAATACTAATATTCAATGAATGTGGTAAACCTTGGCCACCAAATTCTTCTGACTGAGACAACGTAGGCCAACCGCCTTCAACATATTGTTGATAAGCTTCTTTAAAACCATCTGGCGTAGTTACAACACCGTCAGTCCATGTACAACCTTGTTGATCACCAATTTGGTTTAACGGAGCAACAACTTGTTCGGTTAATTTGGCAGCCTCAGCAATAATGGCGTCAACCATATCGACACTTGCATCCTCGTACCCCAAGTGTTGATAGTGATTTTCACAATTCAGCAGTTCTTGCATAACAAATTTAACATCACGAATGGGCGCTTTGTATTCCGGCATGTTGCTCTCCAATTAATTATCTTTATATTGCTAGATTAAATGACAATGACTAGATGATTACTTAAGTGAATTCATTCACACAAATAACATTGTCTTTTACACATGCTAAGTTACTCATAAGTATTATCCAAATGAATAATACTTATAACCTTATATTCAACAGATTTATAAATAAGTGTTATTAGTATTAAATTTTACTTTATAGCTCATCATTCAAAAATGAAACTCAGAAGCTAAAAGACGACATATCACCGTTTACTCACAAAGAAACGTGACATTTATCACGTATTATTCCTTTTATGAATAGTTATCTATTAAAACAATTGATTGGTTTAATTTAATCGCTGCACTTAGCATGATTTGGCGATTAAATGTTCAACATAAGTGGTAGATAGTTATTTTCAGAAGAAATAATAAGCTTCTGTGTCATGCCCTTGCTGTTATTGAACAACGTTAATTTTACAAAGTTATATATTTACAGGTTACAAATAAGAGCGCTTAAGCGTCATACATATTTTATATAAAACAATGTGTTAACAAGGTTATTTAATAACTATTAGTCAGTATTGGGGAAGTAAATGAATAATAATAAACCAAAATTTTTTAAGCACTCCTTACTCGCATTTGCAGTTGTAGCAGCAATAAGCTCAACAGCGAACGCCCAAGAAGAAAATAACAGTATAGAAAAAGATGACGAAAATATTGAAAGAATTTACGTAACGGCATCTAAACGCCTACAAGGTTTACAGGAATCTCCTATCGCCGTTACCGTTATTAGTGGTAAAGCAATTGAACAAACCAAAGTAATGGACATGAACGATTTGCAAACCCTTGTTCCTACTTTGCGTGTTACGCCATTACAACGCTCAGTCAATACTAACTTTGCCATTCGGGGTTTTGGTAATGGCACCAACAATACTGGTATTGAACCATCTGTTGGTGTGTTTATTGATGGTGTTTATCGCTCACGAGCTGCTGCGCAAATTGGTGATTTACCAAGACTACAGCAAATAGAAGTGCTAAGTGGCCCACAAAGTACCTTATTTGGTAAAAACGCCTCCGCTGGTGTCATTAACGTACGTACACTAGCACCGTCGCATGATCTTGAAAGCAAAATTGAATTTGGCATTGGCAACTTTAATCAACGCACCGTCAAAGGCTATGTTACTAACGGTGTTTCAGACACCTTAGCCTTAAGCTTATCTGGCGGGTTTAACACCCGTGACGGTTTTACTGACAGTGTCGTAGGTTTAAATGAAATAAATGATCGTGACCGCTGGAATATTCGTGGCCAAGCACTTTATGAGCCAACCGAAGACGTAACAGTAAGAGTTATTGCTGATTATAGTGAAATTGATGAGGCCTGTTGTAGCGTTGCAGATATTATTAATGGCCCTACAACTGGGGCTGTTAGAGCATTAGGCGGAGTCGTGCTTGATGATTCAAACCCGTTCAGCTATGAGTCAGCTCTAAATATAGATCCTATTAACAGCGTTGAAGACGGTGGTGTTTCAGTACAAGTTGATGTTGATTTTGATACTTACGCCTTCACTTCAATCACGTCATTTCGCAATAACAAATCAAACTTTAACAACGATGTTGATTACACCTCTTTAGATATTTTAACTGAAGATGGTCACACAGATATTGATACCTTCACGCAAGAGTTTCGCTTAACCTCAACCTCAAAACAAGCGTTAGAATGGATGGTTGGTGCTTATATCTTCAAAGAAGAAGTCGACACTGGCGATACATTAAATTACGGTAATGATATCAGAAACTACTTTGATGTTTTATTAGCAGCCGGCGGTGCTGCGGGCTTATTAGCCGGTGTTGAAGGGGCATATGGCCTAGGTCCAGGTACATTTTTGTCAAATCAATCGGCAGTAAACTCTGAATTTAATCAAGACAATGATGCATATTCACTATTTGCTAACTTTGATTACCACATTTCAGATGATTTAACCGCCATCTTCGGTGTTAGCTACACCAAAGACGAAAAAGAAATCACCATTACCCAAAATAATACTGACGTTCTTTCCGGAATTGATTTAGATACACAACTCACGCTATTTGGTGTTCCTATTGGCTTAATTCCACAATTAGCTCCTGCTGTGCCAACAATAAAAGGTCTACAATTTTTACCGCCTATGCTTGGGCTGCCAAATGCAGTAGAAAATAATAAATCTGACGACAGTAAAACCACATGGTCAATGCGTTTAGCTTACGAACTTAATGACAACATTAATTTGTTTGCTTCTGCTGCCACAGGTTTTAAAGCAACTTCATGGAATTTATCTCGCTACTCAAGCCCATCAGCAAACGATCAAGCAGCGCTAGAAAATGCAGGGCTAGCATTAGCAAACCAAAACTATGGCGGCCGATTTGCTTCCCCTGAAGAATCAACGGTTTATGAACTTGGTATGAAAGCGCGCTTTGATAAAGGTGCATTTAACGTGACCATTTTTGATCAAACTATCGATGGTTTTCAATCATCAATATTTATCGGAACGGGTTTTGTGCTAGCAAATGCAGGCAAACAAAGTACTAAAGGTATTGAATTTGACTCGGTTTATAATCCTACAGAAAACTGGTCACTTACTTTAGCAGGTACCTTCCTTGATCCAGTTTATGACTCATTTAAAGGTGCATCAGGGCTAAACGGTCCGGTAGATTTGTCTGGCGAAAAACCTGCAGGTATTCATGAACGTAGTATTACTGCTGGTATTACTTACAACTTTGAACTTGCCAGTGGTGCATATGGTTATGTCCGAACTGATTACCTCTATGAAAGTGAAGTTCACATTGTAGAAAATGTACCTGACTCTATTACCCGTGAAGTTGGAAACTTAAACGCCAGTGCAGGTTTACATTTCAATAATGGACTCGCGGTGCAGATTTGGGTTCGTAATTTGAATAATGACGAGTACTTCTTATCTTCATTCCCACCACCAATTCAGGCTGGTAGTTTTAATGGCTATCCAAATCAGCCTCGTACGTTTGGTGCCACCCTTTCGTATGAGTTTTAAGTAATAGCATTACCGGGTTGTAGTTAGCGTGAATAACATGCGTTAACTACAACTCATATCAATGTTTTATTACTATCAACATATCTAACAAAATATAAGCACCACATTTACGCTAAGGTTTTGGCTTATAACCATTTATTTTTCACTTTACTAACTTAAGAGCTGGAAATATGTCTATTGAATCAATCTTGAAAGCACGCCATTCTGTTCGAGCATTTCTTGATAAACCAGTACCAACACAAACATTAAATAGCATTTTTGAAAGTGCTCAGCTTTCACCTTCAAACTGTAACGTACAACCTTGGCAAACGTGTATCGTTTCGGGGCAAACAAAAGACATTCTTAAAGCCAAGTTCATTGAAACACTCATGAGTGGTGCAGCGCCAAATCCCGACTTTAATTGGGCTGCGCAATATAGCGGCATTCATCGAGAACGTCAGTTTGGCTCAGCTAACGCACTTTATAGCTCTGTGAATATTGCTAGAGAAGACAAACAAGCGCGACAAATGGCGATGGTACGCAACTGGCAGTTTTTTGATGCGCCACATGCGATATTTTTCACCATGGACAAATATTTAGACATTATGGGTGCGGTTGATTTGGGCATTTATGCCCAAACACTTTCATTAATCATGGCAGAGCATGGCATTTCAAATTGTATGCAAGGAGCGTTAGGACAATTTCCAGACCCTGTCAGAGAAACATTAAACCTACCTGATGAACGCGGCATTTTATTTGGTATGTCTTTTGGTTATGCAGATGAAAGCGCTGCAGTCAATAACACCAGAACAGACCGTGAAGCGCTCGACAACGCCGTCACTTTTTTTAATTAGTTCTAACAAGACAGTCAAGGAAATTTGATGAGCGCTATTAACGCAACAGTATTCGAAGTAGATAAACATAACTTACAAAACAGCCGTCATATCATCACTGACATTGATACTCAGCTTAAAAAAAAATGAAGTGGTACTAAAAATTGATAAATTTGCCCTAACGGCTAATAACATTAGTTATGCGATAGCTGGTGACACATTACAATATTGGAACTTCTTTCCTGCTGACGCAGATTGGGGTCGTATTCCCGCTATGGGGTATTCCGAAGTTGTATTATCTAATTGCGAGCAAATTGCTATTGGTGAACGAATTTGGGGCTTTGTACCAATGGCAAGTCATGTAAAAGTACTTGCGGGTAACGTCAGTGAATCGGGCTTTTATGATATCAGTGAACATCGGGCAGGTTTATCACCTGTTTATGCCTCATTCGAACGAGTAAAACAAAACCCTTTCTATAATCAAGACAACGAAGACTTTGACATGCTCGTGCGCGGCTTATTCACTACGTCTTGGTTAATTGAAGATTTTATGTTTGATCAACGTTACTTTGGTGCTGAACAATATCTAGTCACCAGCGCATCAAGCAAAACGAGTATCGCCCTAGCCTTTGCCATTAAAGCTAGAGGCGAACTTGCTGCAGTCGGCATAACATCCAATAGTAATCGAATGTTTGTTGAAAGCCTTGGCTGTTATGACAAAGTTGTCAGTTATGATGAAATTGACTGTCTTAACACTAACTCACCCAGTATTTTAGTCGATATGGCTGGTAGCCAAAAAACTTTAGCAGCAATACATACACACTTTGCTGAACAACTCCGTTATTCTTGCCGCGTTGGTGTAACTCATCATAATGACCTAGTACCGAACGAGTTAACTACAAAAAGTCCATTACCCGGTGTTGTGCCTACGTTCTTTTTTGCGCCAACACAGTTGAAAAAACGCACAGGCGACTGGGGTGCAATCGAAACCATGAGTAAAATTAGTCAGTCACTACAAATCTACATTGAATTTTGTAGAAGCATCATAACTATCGAACACTCATCCGGTGCAAGAGGTATCTGCAACGCCTATCAAGACGTACTTTCAGGCAAAGCTGATGCTGCAGTAGGAAAAATTATTTCATTGTAAATACCACTAAAGTCAAATTATGAATATCAACGTCTACACGAGGTAGTTATGGAAGGTACTGAATTAGTTACGTTTGTAAATACACAGATTATTCCCATATGCATTTTTTTAATTATGATGGGGATGGGATTATCACTAGTACCGAATGATTTTAAGCGCGTAGCTAAATCACCTAAAGCCGTTTCAATTGGTCTAGTGAATCAGTTGATATTTTTACCCATCATTGGCTTCACCTTAGCAACTGTTATGCCGTTAGAGCCGGAATATGCGGTTGGTGTGATGTTATTAGTTGTTTGTCCTGGCGGCACAACCTCAAATATGTTCACGCACATAGCAAAAGGCGATGTTGCGCTCTCGGTTACCATGACAGCGGTCGCTAGCTTAATTACCGTATTTACTATTCCCGTGATATTAAACTTTTCGTTGAACCATTTTATGGGTCAAGGGAATGAATTTCAGTTACCTATTCTAGCCACCATGATCAGTTTAATGAAACTCACCATAGTACCGATTACTATTGGTATGTTGATTAAAGCTTTCCTACCCAAATTAGCAGCAAGTTCACAGGTTTATGTCGCAAAATTTGGCATTTTATTTTTAACCTTATTGATTATATTTTTAACTTATATTCAACAAGATATCGTTATTCCCGCCCTTATAGCCGCAGGTCCTGTTTCACTAATATTAAACATATCAACAATGGCGTTAGGTTATTACTCCAGTAAATGGCTAAAACTAACAACTGCACAAAGAACATCAATTACTATTGAAGTAGGCTTACAAAATAGTACGTTATCAATGTTTATGGCATTAACTTTACTGGCTAATTATAAAATGTCATTTACGCCCGCTATTTACACACTAATTATGCTTTTTACCGCCGGTATATTGGTAAAAGTAATCCATTTAAGATTTCATTCAACACCAAAAGAGCAATCAGTTGCTGGACTAGGCGTTGAACAAACTAAAGAATAATTATCAGGAAACAAATTTATGATCACCGTTCATCATTTAAATAAATCGCGTTCAAAACGAGTTATTTGGTTACTCGAAGAACTCGACATGCCCTACACACTGGTTCATCACCAACGTGATCCTAGCTCGAATTTAGCTCCTGAGAGTTTAAAATTGATTCATCCTCTCGCCAAAGCGCCTATCATTGTTGACGATAGCATCACGCTTTGTGAGTCTGGCGCAGTAATGGAGTATATTTTGAATCAAAGTGACTCTGTAAAGTCTGCGCTAAAATTACGGCCTGAGGCAAATAGCGCTACATATTATCAATACCTTGAATGGCTGCACTTTGCCGAAGGCTCTTTAGCATTACCGGTAATTACGAAATTATTAATGACAATGGAAAAACGAGAAGGTTCTGCACCTTTAGATCATTACATAGCTAAAGAAATTGCCGTAGATTTTTCTTATATTGATGCCACCTTGGCAAAAAACAGCTATTTTGCTGGAAGTAGCTTTAGCGCCGCTGATATTATGATGACCATCATGCTAGAAATTGCAGACAGTTTAAGTTTGATTGACGATAAATTAAACATTAAGCGCTATCTCGGCGTTATACAGGACAGAGTGGCCTACCAGTTAGCCAACAATTACGGATAAAATCCGTTTGGAATTTTGACTAAACCCCTGTATAAACAACAATAAATAATGAATGACTCAAAGGTAATAAAATGGAAATGATCAATGTAGCAATTGAAAACAATGTGCATGTAATTACGTTAAATAACGGTAAAGTTAACGCAATATCGCCGCAAGTTATCGACGAAATGAATAGTGCTTTAGATCACGCAGAGCAAGAAAAAGCGATTGTTATTTTAACTGGCCAAGCCGGAATATTTTCAGGTGGCTTCGATCTTAAAACCATGAAAGCGGGCCCTGAATCAGCTATTGCACTTGTCACTAAAGGTTCAAAATTATCTCGTCGAATGTTAGCTTTTCCAACACCAATTATTGGAGTTTGTAATGGTCATGCCATCGCAAAAGGTGCTTTTTTATTACTTAGCTGTGACTATCGTATTGGTTGTGCGGGTAACTTTAAAATTGGCTTAAACGAAGTCGCTATTGGTATGACTATGCACAATGCCGGTATTGAAATTGCCCGTAACCGTTTACCGAGTAATTACCTAACTCGCTCGGTAATTAACGCTGAGTTATTTTCACCGGAAGCGGCCACGGTAGCTGGCTTCCTTGACGTTGTTGTTGAAGAAGAACAACTAATGGACACTGCACAAGCCGTTGCTAAGCAAATGCAAACGCTTAATATGACAGCACACCATGGCACAAAGTTAAAAGAACGTGCTGCTATTTTAGCTTCATTAGATGAAGCGATTGAAATCGACAAAGACAGCATTATTTCTCTATAACAGCTAGTCGCATATGCCAACATGTAAGTAGCATGCTGTAAACCGCTCGAGTGTTTATCAGGAAGTATCAAAACTTTCTTGTAAACACTCAACACTGCCAACAAAAACTCACCATTAAAGGTCAACATAATGATTAAAAAAATAATAATATCAATCGTTGTACTCATAACGTTTGCTTATGTCGGCAGCGCTTGGTTTTTCTCTTCTAAAATACTCGAATTAGGCATTACCGAATGTGATGTAGAGCACTTTGTGTTTTGTGGTGACCCAAGTACTCAAGCAATTGCCTTTGAAGATGTAAGTTTTGAAACAGTTGATGGTTTTACGATACCCGCTTGGTATATGCCAACCAGCAATGCCAAACATGCTGTATTGCTAGTACACGGCAGAACCGCAAGTCGCCATGAAGGTATGCGATACGCCAAATCGCTTATAAATGCAGGGTACAGCGTATTAGCCATTGATCTACGCCATCCACGTCAAGACCCTGCAATATTATCGACTATGGGTTTTCACGAAAAGAAAGACGTTGTAGCTGCCCTTGATTATTTGGAAACAGTAAAAGGTTTTGAGTCAATTGGTGTTATGGGCTTTTCTATGGGCGCAGCAACTAGCATGATAGTTATGGCGAAAGACCAACGCATAAAGGCTGGAGTATTTAGTGGCGGCTATGCAAATTCGATGGATGTATTATCAGAGCAAGCAGCAATTATTTATGGTTTACCACGTTACCCGTTAATGCCACTAGTTGAATTGTTCTTTGAATGGCGTGGTGACTTAACCAGCGAAGAAACTGACCCAGAAAACTATATAGCACAAATTTCTCCTCGCCCTATCTACATAATGCATGGTACAGCTGATACCACTGTTGATTTTAGCCATGGTGAGCGTTTATTCGCAGCGGCAAAAGAACCAAAGCAGTTCTGGCAAGCCGAAGGAGGCGCGCATACTCGACTTTGGCAATTAAATAAAAACAAGGCAGAGAGCAGCGTTGTAGAATTTTTTAATCGCAATTTACAGCCTTAATTTATAAACACCTGTTAGCAAAAGTACTGTTCTTGTGTGATTATGCTAATAGTTAAGTTAAACGCTAAGTAGCAGAATATGAAAGATTGTAATCAATGTGGGAAATGTTGCATTAAGTATGGCGACGGCGATCTTTCTGCTACCCAAGAGGAAATTGATCTTTGGGAAATATTTAATCCTGAGATATTCGACTACGTTAAAAATAACGAAATATGGTTCGACCCTAAATCAGGTGTCAGGCTCAACAGATGCCCATTTCTCGACATAGCCCCCAAAACCAAACCTGACGAAAAAGATAAGTACACTTGCAGTATCTACTTAGACCGGCCTGAAGATTGTCGCCATTACCCTAGCCTGATTGCTGAAATGGTAAGAGACGAGTGTGAAATGATAGAAGTCAGTGATTTGTCAAAACCTAAACAAGCACAAGTAAAACTCGATATATTGATGCAAGATAGCCGACCAGCACATTTTACGTAAAAAAATAGCGCCTATGGTGGCGCTATTTATAACTTATATAATCAATCAGCTAAAATGACTTGCCATTAACAAAGTAGCTAAAGTAACTAAAATAACACGTTAATTAGTCAGCTTTCTGTTCATCATGCAATTCAATGTTTAGCTCTAACACATTTAAATCGCCATCTTTGTTATCAAGATTTATCGAAAAACTTTCATCAGAAACATGAATATATTTACGCAATACGGCAAGTATATCTTCAGTAAGTTGCGGTAAATAATCAGGCTGTTTATTGCGATTATTACGCTCGTGAGCAACGATGATCTGCAGGCGCTCTTTTGCCTTTGAAGCCGTTGTTACTTGTTTTTCTTTTTTACGTAAAAAATAATCCAATAATGCCATGTTATCCTCCAAACATACGACTGAAAATGCCTTTTTTCTCGGCAACTAAAAATCTAAACTCTACTGTTTCACCTAACAGACGGTCAATCACGTCCTGGTACGCTTTACCGGCATCACTTTCGGTATCTAAAATTACTGGCTCACCAGCATTAGACGCTTTAAGTACCGCTTGCGACTCAGGTATAACACCTAACAATGGTATAGAAAGAATATCTTCAACGTCTTCTACACTCAGCATTTCACCTTCTTCAACGCGCTTAGGAGAATAGCGAGTTAACAATAAATGCTCTTTTATTGGCTCTAAGCCAAGTTCTGCGCGGCGTGAACGGCTAGCCAACATGCCTAGTATGCGATCAGAGTCACGAACAGATGATACTTCAGGGTTGGTTGTAACAATGGCTTCGTCTGCATAGTAAAGCGCCATCATTGCGCCGGCTTCAATACCTGCAGGTGAATCACAAATGATATAATCATACGTTTCACCAAGCTCTTCTAATACCTTGCCAACGTTTTCTTTATTTAACGCGTCTTTATCACGTGTTTGAGAAGCTGGTAATATTGATAAACTACTAACGCGCTTATCTTTTATTAACGCTTGGTTCAGTGTTGCTTCACCATTAATAACATTAACGAAATCATAAACAACACGACGTTCACAACCCATAATCAAATCAAGATTACGTAAGCCAATATCAAAGTCGATTAAAACCACTTTATGGCCTTTCAACGCTAAACCAAGACCAATCGCAGCACTTGATGTTGTTTTACCTACACCACCCTTGCCTGATGTAACAACTATTATTCGTGCCATAGACCGAATATCCTTTTTGAGTTAAATGTTATAAGTTAAATAAGTTTTGATGACGTTAATTCGCTGTCAGTCAACTGTATAAACGCAGGTGAACCCCAATGTTGTTCCATTGATTCACTCAACCAATAGTTGCCATTAATTGACACCAATTCGGCCTCTAGGTTTTGGCAATATATTTGCGCTTTATGGTGACCTTTTGCACCAGCAATCGCCCTGCCGCGTAACGAGCCATAAACATGAATATTCCCGTCAGCAATAACTTCAGCACCTGCCGAAACCGAGCCAATAATCACTAAATTTTGACCTTTAGCATAAATTTGCTGGCCAGAACGAATTTGGCCGCGATGTACTTTATCGGTATATAAATCAGACTCAGGTTTAGTAGCAATTGCTGTAGCTTTTTCAGCAGTTGATTCATTTGCAATAACGGCTTTGGCTGAGGTATTTGCTTTTGCGGTATTAACGAATGAAAAACCTAATTCGCGAATAAGCTGGCGCTGCTCTTTAGCAACTGAGCCCGTAAAACCAACAAAAGTAAATTTAAACTCTTCAATTAAGGTTTTAATCGCTTGATAATCAATTGCACAATCTAATTTTTCAATGCTAACGACAACTGGAACTAAATAAAAAAAATCAGGAGCTTGAGCGATTTTATTGGCTAAATCAGCGCGAACATCAGCTAATATTGACGTGTTCAAATGTAAAACAGATAGGGTAAAGCTTGACCCTTTAAATTCAATACTGGCATCAGCCATAAGGAATATTTTCCCAAATATAACAATTTAGTGCGCTAGGCATAAAATTGCAGGTATAGTCACTACCGCAATTGAGTGATAGTGACGTATACAGAAAAAGTAAAATGGTTTACAACGCGTCTTTTAACGTAGAAATCAACGCATCTTGTCCGTGTTGATAATGCTCAATTTTATTATTCGCCATCAGCAGCGAATAGCTCAAATTAAGTGATGCCACCAACAAAGCTCGCTCACTACTAGCTACACCTGTATTTTTTTTAATGTCATCACACATAACGGCGAGTTTGCGAGCTGCTTGCTTTAAATCATCTACATCTTCATTTGAGCAAGTGAACTGGTGTTGCTTGCCCATAATTTGAATGCTGATGCCTTTAGAGTCTTCAGCAAACATTAATTTACCTCATCTACGCTTTGTAACTTCCCTAATAGGTTGGTTAAAACAGTGTTGGTTTGCGTTTGTTTTTCTTCACCTTCAAGTATTTCAAGCTGTAACGTTTCATTTTCATCTTTAAGTGCAGACTTTTCCTGCTCTAGCTCTACTACTTTACTTTTTAGTAGGTTATTTTTTTCAATAATGTCTTCAATCAGTTTTTCGAGATGAGGGAGAGTGTTTTCTAACATAAGGCGCTCTGGTTAACTGTAAATTTAAGGCGGCAAATTTAATCTAAAGTGAGGCAGAATGCTACTGTTAAGCGCAATTATTAACAATAATTATGTAACAATTATCGTCGTTAGCTGAGATTGGAGAATAGTGTTCAATAACCATACATTTATTGAACATTATTGGTTCAAGTGGTTGTTCTTTAAAAATTAGATATTCGGATTTTTATCTGCGTTACCTACAACTAAATATTAGAAAAATAATCTAGCCTAGTATACTTTTGATGCTAAAAGATCACTTATGTACCTGTCTCTTATACACATCTCCGAGCCCACGAGACTAAGGCGAATCTCG
>OLHF01000133.1_pt1 | contig 17716 bp, 14 predicted proteins | sample 1609471 | NCBI WGS metagenome assembly OLHF01 (sample SAMN05416858, study PRJEB24817) | seawater metagenome | isolation source: Sea water | place: Canada:Atlantic | collected 2013-11 | reverse complement strand
CCGGTTCGATTCCGGCCCCAGGCACCATTTATATCAAGGCCTCAGCACTTACGGTGTTGGGGCTTTTTTATGGTGTAAGCCTCTTAATATTCCTTTAGAGAGAAATATATTTATCTCATGAGGTCTTCTAAGATATTTATGATTTCACTCCAAGGTATATCGGGAGTTTCAGGGCACCACGACATTCGCATAGCTCCGGCAATATTATCTTCAGAAAGCCCCATAACTACAAGAACGTGGCTAGGACTATAACTTGAAGAAGTGCAAGCACTACCATTAGAAAATGCAATTATGTTCTTCAAAGCTACGATTGCCGCTTCTGAATTAACACCTGGAATCGAGAAGTTGATTATATTTGGTAATGTATTTTCACCGTTAATAATGGCATTTAACGGTCGAATAGCTTCTAAGCATATCTGTTTCTGCCTTTTACACTCACTCCACCAAGAAATATTCTTTTCTACGGCAATTTCACAAGCTTTTCCGAAGCCAACAATAAGTGCAACTGGCAATGTTCCTGACCTTAAGCCTTTTTCTTGTCCGCCACCAAACATAATTGGTTTAATGCTCGGTTTTTTAAAATTTCTGCGCCTGATAACTAGAGCTCCAACACCTTTAGGCCCGTGGATTTTGTGAGCAGTTACACTGATAAAATCAATTCTTTTGTTTTTTAAGGGCTCAAGTAATTTACCGAAACCTTGAGCGGCGTCCGTATGAAGAAAGATACTAGAGTCAATTTCGTCCAAGTAATCAGCAATTTTCTCAATGGGAAACAGGCTACCTGTTTCATTGTTAACGTACATGCAGGAAATAAGCCCTGTATCCTCTGAAATTGCATCTATAACTGATTGAGGGTTTACATACCCTTTTATATCGGTATTTACATACGTTACTCTAAATCCCCTCTTCTCCATTTCTCCACAAGGCTCTAAGACCGCCTTATGTTCAATACGTGTAGTAATAATGTGCGTTTTCCCTCTCTTCTTAAGCTCTTCTTCCAACCCTAGAATCGCCAAGTTATTACTCTCAGTTGCTCCACTTGTAAAAACGATCTCGCCCTTTTGTGCATCAACAACATTTGCTACTTGTTGGCGCGCAATCTCAATAGCAGATTTTGCCCTTGCGCCGAACTCATGAGTTCTACTTCCAGAATTGCCAAATTCAGTATCAAAATAAAATTTAACTAATTTGCTAACTTCTTCATTCAACGGAGTTGTTGCATTACAGTCAAGATATATAGGCATAAATTTGTTTGTATGTTTTTAGTGTAATTGATTTGTTTGTATATTAACATACAAACAATAATCAACGATAAATGAGTCCAATATGAACACATCTTTTGAGTATGTTTTTCCAGCAATTCGCGGAATACAGGCTGGCAGAGAATATTACACTTCAATGTGCCCATTAAAGCTAATCCCTAAGCTATTTACATTTGATGACGAAGAGTTAGTTCCTGAACTAAGGGCTCAACGGATTCTTAACCGGTCCAGAATACCAGATATGACTCAATACCTTCTTAGCAATAAGGAGGATTATGTGTTTTCAGCAATCACTGCCTCAATTGATGGGAAAATACAATTCGACCCTTATGGGGATGAAGGTGAAATTAGTAGAATTGGGACCTTAAAAATTGATATGAATTCTCAGTTCATAATTAATGATGGCCAGCACCGCAGAGCTGCAATTCAAGAAGCATTAAAAAAAGATCCCCGTTTAGGTGACGAAACGATTGCAGTTGTATTTTTTATCGATAAGGGTCTTGCGCGCTGTCAGCAAATGTTTGCGGACCTTAATCGATACGCAATAAGACCAAGTAAGTCATTAGGGCTACTTTACGATCATCGGGATGAAAGTACGCAATTAACTAAACGTATAGCGCTTGAATCATCAACATTTTCGGATCTTGTTGAAATGGAGAAAACAGCATTGTCTCCTCGTTCAAGAAAGCTTTTCACCCTTAGCGCAATTCATTCTGCAAATGCTGCTTTGTTGCATAACAAAGAGCTTGCTGATAATAAAGAAGCATTGGGGCTATGTATTAACTTCTGGAATCAAGTGGGCAAGCATATAAAAGAATGGAAGTTAGTTAGGGAGTCAAAAATAACTTCTGGAGAGGTTCGTCAAGATTTTGTTCACTGTCACGCAATTTTACTTCAAGCCATAGGTGTAATGGGCAACAAATTGCTTGAATACAATAAAACTGAACAAAAGAAGAAACTTAAATTACTAGAAAAAATAAATTGGAATAGAAGTAATAGCAGAGTATGGGAAGGTAGAGCAATGCTTGGAGGCAGGATGCAGAAGGCTTCGAACAATACAACACTTACAGCGAACTATATAAAACACATGCTTAATATTGAACTTTCACCTGAAGAGCAGCGTACTGAAGATGCTTTATTGAGGGGTGACCATGTCTAAAATTGCTTCAGATAGAAAGACTGCATTTGCTGAACTTGGCTACAAGGCAACAATTGCAAACCTGATACAACAAACACAAGAAATTTATCTTTCCGACGAGATCCCTTGGGTTCTTGGATACAGCGGTGGAAAAGACTCTACCGCAATACTTCAATTAGTTTGGATTGCAATTTCCAAGCTTCCTAAAGAAAAGCACATTAAACCTATTCATGTAATCAGTACAGACACGCTTGTTGAAAATCCAATTGTTGCTCTATGGGTAGAAAGATCCCTAACACAGATGAAAGAGGCTTCAGAATCCCAAGAGATGCCAATAATCCCTCATCGATTAACCCCAGATGTTCAGGATAGGTTTTGGGTGAATTTAATCGGTAAAGGTTATCCCGCACCCCGTCCTAAATTTAGATGGTGTACTAGCCGATTGAAGATCTCTCCATCAAACAACTTTATAACAACGATGGTTAAAAATAATGGCGAAGCAATTCTTATTCTAGGCACTCGAAAAGCTGAAAGCTCTTCAAGAGCAGCCAATATGAAAAAATATGAGCAAGGGAGTACGCGTCACTTATTAAGCCGTAATAAGGAGTTAGATCGAGTTTGGGTATATACACCAATATCAGATTGGCACGATGATGATGTCTGGCAGTACTTGATGCAAGAAAAGAACCCGTGGGGCTTTAAGAACGAAGAGTTGCTTAATATGTATCAAGGAGCAACGTCTGATGGCGAATGCCCTCTTGTAGTAGATACAAGTACACCCAGTTGCGGAGACAGTCGCTTTGGTTGTTACGTGTGCACCATGGTTGGCGAAGATAAATCCATGGCTGCCATGATTCAAAATGATGAAGAAAAAGAGTGGATGCTTCCATTACTTGAATTAAGGACTAAGTGGTTAGATATCACAGACCCGAACACAGACAAGAAAAACAAAAAAATTGATGCAGAAAGGCAGCACCGTGACTTTAGACGGATGAATGGAACGTTAACTCTTCATAACGATAGACTTGTTCATGGTCCGTACAAACAAAGTTATAGAGCACAGTTACTTGAAGCTGTGCTAAAGGCAGAAATCATTGCCCGAGAATTAGGCCCAAAAGAGGTGAAAACTCTAGAGCTTATAACGTTAGAAGACCTAGAAGAGATTAGAAGAATATGGGTTACAGAAAAACATGAAGTTGAGGATTTTCTACCTTCTATTTATAAGAAAGCTACTGGTAATGAATACCCAGGAAAACAAGTAGACGAACATCAGCTTTTTAAGGCTGATGATATGCAGCTATTAAAAGATGTATGTCTTGCTCAAGCTGACGATGAAGAAGGCTTACAGTATGAATTGATACGTGACCTGTTACACATCGAACAACAACACAAGGTTTTAGGTAAGAGAGCATCATTATATGACGCTATAGATAAAACTTTAGAACGCTGTGCATTCAAAACTGAAGAAGAGGCTTTGGCTTTTGCTAAGGGAAGACAAGCAAGCAGAGAAACGATTGATATAAGACTCGAAGAAGAGTCTGAAGAAGTCACCTTGTTTGAAGATATAATGAAAAAGAAGCGCACATAAATGATATTTTCAGAACTAATATTGCATAACTTTGGTATTTATAGAGGTCGACATATTGTTGATCTAAAACCCAAAAGCCAAACTAAGCCCATCATTCTACTAGGTGGCTTGAATGGGGGTGGAAAAACAACCTTTCTAGATGCTCTTCAGTTGGCCTTGTATGGTAATAGAGCTGACTGTTCCAATAAAGGTGATTTGAGCTACTCAGAATATTTAAAACAGGCAGTAAACCGTTATTCGGATAAGTCTGAAGGGGCTTCTATTGAACTTGCTTTTACTCACTTTAAGCAAGGCGAGGAAATAGAATATCGTGTTAGAAGAATATGGAGGGATACCGGCAAAAGAACCTTACAAGATAATGTTGAAGTTGTTGTAAATGGGAAGTTAGATAATGTTCTCTCTAATCATTGGGCAGAAAATGTTGAAGAGTTTATACCCAATAACATTTCAAGTTTATTCTTCTTTGATGGTGAGAAAATTGAAGATTTAGCTAACACCGAAAGCTCAGCAAATATTATACGTACAGGTATACAGTCATTACTGGGCTTAGATGTTGTAGATAAGCTCACATTGGATCTTAAAACAATTGAACGCAGAAGGCTTAAAGCCGTATCAGATGAGGGTACAGATAGTCTAATTAGTTTAATAGAAGATGAGGTTGTATTTCTACAAGCGAATATCAAAGAAAAGAATATTGAGCTAGCTAAGAAGAACTCAGAGATAGATAGTTTCCACAGTCAAATAAAGAAGACTAAGGAGTCCTATAGAACTCATGGTGGTGATCTTTTTGATCAAAAAGAAGCTCTAGAAGAAAAGCATAAATACAATCAAAAACAACTTAATTGGATATCTGAAGATATAAGAAAGTTTACTGAAGGCAGCTCCCCTTTATTATTAGTAAAAGACTTATTACTTAAAGCAAAAAAACAAGAGCAAAAGGAGCATAAGTCTTTTCTAGGCGAGAGTTTAGTAGAAGAAATAGAAGCTAGGGATAATGAAATATTAGAGAAAATCAAAAATCAAAAATTAGATAAAGGTCTTATTGACCAACTAAATAAGATTCTGACTGATGATATTGATAAAAGAAAGAGCTCTATAGTGGAAGATTCTTTTCTCAATATTCCGCCTGATAGCTTATCTCATTTTGATGCTCCATTTTTCAAGAATATATCCAAAGAAGCCAAGCAATTATCGGAGAAATATCAGGACACTTTAGAGGAGCTATCTCACAGTGATAAAGAAATTTCATCCATTCCAGAGCTTGGAATAATCCAAGATATTTCCGAACAGCTACAACTAGCAAATAAGAAGCTTATTCTAGCCGAAGATAAAAGTAAAAGACTTACAGAAGAGGTAGATGGGCACTTAAAGCAGCTTGATAATAAGCAAGCTGAGCTAGATCGAGCATTTCATAATGCGAATGAAAAACAACTGTCTGGCCATAGAAATAAACAAATACTTTCTCATACTGAAGATGTAAAAAAGACACTCGATATCTTTAGAAAATCCCTAGTAGAAAAACATATTGGGCATTTAGAATCATTAATTGAAGATAGTTTCAAAAGCCTAATTCGAAAGAATGACTTAATTGATAAAATCGCCATAGATGCAGAATTATTTACACTTGATGTATTAGATCAAAGTGGTGATGTTATCCCCTCCAATAGGCTGTCAGCTGGTGAGCGTCAACTCTTAGCTATCTCTGTTCTCTGGGGGCTTGCTAAAGCCTCTGGGAGACCGTTACCAGCAATTATCGATACGCCTTTAGGTAGGTTAGATAGCGAGCATAGAGAGCTTCTCATTGAGAATTACTTCCCTAATGCTAGTCATCAAGTGATATTACTTTCTACTGATACTGAAATTGATGCGCAATATAGAGACATGCTCAAAAAATCTATCGGCAAGGAATACCATATTCAATATTCACCTAAGGATAAGACATCAACAGTTACTCAGGGGTACTTCTAACATGATAGAAACAGTTAGAGTTTCAGAACGTGGAAAACAGCAGCTTTTACAGTTAAAAAAGAAAACAGGTATTCAGCAATGGAATGTTCTTTGTCGATGGGCTTTATGTACATCTCTGGCCGATGAAACAATACCTCCTAAAGAAGATATTGTTACCGATAGCAATGTTGAAATGACGTGGAAAACTTTTGCGGGCAAGGATGATGTTGTTTATGAGGCTTTGATTAAACAAAGGCTCTATGAAGATAAACTTGATCAAAGTGATCTATCTGAATGGTTCAAAATTCATCTTCATAGAGGCATAAGCTTTCTAAACAACAAAACAGAAAGCATTAATTCGTTACTTAACTAATGGGCTTAGAGCTTATCTACTGAATCTCGTATTAATTTAGCTAGCTTATTAACATTCTGCTGGTTTGAGGAGAAGTTTTCAGAAGTCAAAGTTAGGCCCTGTCCGTCCAAATCATTTTTAAATATCTCAAATATTTTCTCAAATGTTGATTCTTCAAAACTTTTTTCATGTAGACATCTTGCATGAATATAAGGAAAAGCTTTTAAAATTGCACCATAACCAATAGCTTTTGAAAGAATAAAGTTGTCAGGAGTTTCCCACTCGTTTTCAAATGTATTTTTCACGGCTGAAAATAAATTGAAGATTATCTTCCTAATAACCTCATCTTTTTCATCTCGAAAGTACTTGTTGAATGGGAGTTCTTCAGGGGCTAGTCCATCTTGGTTTTTTATATTAATAAGATACTCATCAGGTTTCTTTGTAATTAATTCCAGTAAAGCTTTAACAAATGTACCTTGAGATATTGATGCATAGCTACCACCACCTTTGCCAAGCATTTTCAATCGACCATAGAATGGTGATTTTTCATCTGAATTCAAAGATCTGGCTATTTCATGGCAAGTCTTCTGAGGGCTCCTTCTTGTAGAAACAGAAAACAGGTCATAGATTAGTGATGGGGGGACTTTGGTTTGTTTGCTATTAATTATAGAAAAGATATAGGCCTTTTCTTCCTCAGTAACATCTATAACTAACACAATAGGCAATTCAAACCTTTCACCCAGCCCAGAGGCACCTATACCTTCAATTCTATGCTGTCCATCAAGAATCGACAGGCTGTGCTTTTCACTTTTTAGAATAATCTTCTTATCATCTAAATAACTATCAATGTTTTCTATATTACAGCTATCTATTGCTAATATTATCGGAGTAGGAAAAGTAGCATCAGGGTCAGAGCAATAACTCGAGATTTCTTTAATTCTTTTAGGAGATTCATCTCTTTGAACTCCTTCTTTTTCAGAGCGTTTCTGACTTTTTGCTAGAAAATGAACATCATTTGCATTCATTTTTGACAAATAAAAAGTACCTGCTGGTTGCTCGAAGCTAATATATGGCAGACAAATCATACTCTTACTCCTTCTCCATCAGTCTCCAGGTTTTCCGAGCCTTCATTCAAGGCTTGGACTTCTCTATTTTCATGTTCAATATACTCGTCAAGTGACCCAGGTAATACATGATCTGGAATAACACATGTTATAAGTATATTTTTGTATTTCTCTTGTATTTCACAAATTTCATTCCAGCGACTTTCCGCTCCTTGAACTGATGTAACGGCAAGTTCTATAGAACCGTCACTATTAGTTTTAGTTACTTTTCCAAGGCCAACTATTTCTTCAGTCAGATCTTTGTAATGAACACAAATCATAGTTCCGTTTGGCAATGAAACATTATCCTTATGATTAACAATAACTTTGTAACGGTGTACAGCATCAGTGGGTTGAAAGACATGCTTAACATCCGCCAAGCGCGGTTGAAAACCATCCTTAAATATGAGCTCTTCTACATCAGTAACAGCATTGTGCAATGCTACGAAACAAAACAGAGAGAATGCAAAGAACAAGAAAAAAACTAAGTAAAAAATCCAGCCAGGTATATCATTTGTTGGATCAACCTTGAAGAAAGATGAGATTGCAATTGCTGTACTTAATAAAGACCATAATATCCAGTGCTCTTTGATACTATCAATAAAATAGCTTCTCACACTACTGTGCTTATTTAAACCCATGTTTCATATGCCTCAGATCTTAAACCTATTTTTATTTAAACCAAGTTTTAGAGCTATTATCAAAAATAGCACTATTGTTTATTAAAAGCCCCGTTATAGAGCCCTCGTGTTTTAATCCAGTATACGTTTCTACAAGCAGTTGAATTTTTGGTAAAGGCATTGGCTCCGTCATTTCATCAATTACTTTTTTAACCGCCTGAGTGAGATTTAGTCTTCTAACATCTCCACCCCAAGAAGATAAACCAAGGAACATAGCCTTTGCTAAATGAAAACGTTTATCTCGTTGCGCCAAATTAAGTAGTGCATAAGGCTCTGCAAAGTTATCCAATCCTAAACTATTCATCACATCTTCAACTTCAGAAAGGTGAACCCCTTTTTGAGAGTCTTCAAGGTAGGCAACCAAAATATCTAAAGCTTTATCATTTTCTTCCTGTGAGGCTCCTGTATCCCTTTCAATCAACCCCCATAAATCGGGGCCAACTTGAATCATTTTATCGTTAGGCTGAATCTGTTGTGCCTCTCCAACCCCACGTATTTCTCTAAGCTGTTCTCTAAGATCTGTCCCTTTCATTGGGGCACCATTCTCTTCAAGAAACTTCGTGAAAGCATCAGCCATATCTATACGATTATCCGCAACTTGGTTTGAATCTGACCTAGCCCAAACCATACGATTTAGATAATTAAGCTTTTCCTCTTTATCTAAGATGATATTCAGTATGTATGTGTCTAATTCTTCTGGTAGCGCAGGAAATTGTTCTCGTAACTTGGTCAGTATTCCCGATGAGTGCCACTGGCGCATTAATGGGCCTTCATACATCATTTTAGAGACAACTAACCTAATGTTGTTACACATACGCTCCGATATAGGATTAAACCGTTCTAAGCCGTATATACCTCTACCGTAAATTTTAGCCTTTTGATGCTGCAAAGCTCCCTGAGCTCGTCTTTCATCAACTTTCTTCCCAAGAAGCTCTGTAGCTCTCACAGAAATTTCCATGTAATGGAGAGGGCTCTCAGCTTGTTGTAGTACAGCAGCAACTGCAGATTCCGATGACTTGCCAAAAGCAATTAACAGTGCATCTTCACCATCACCACTGAATTGCAGTGCATCATCAATCTCTTTATAAATCAGCCCTGTTAATTCTGGAGCTCCAGCATCATTAAGATGTGTCGAGATTAGCATTTCAATATCAGCACGCGACCATTGCTTTTCTTTCGCTTTATCTATTAATGATTTTCGTATGCTAGAAACGCTATCGTCCCATGTATCTTGTTTAATTCGAGTAACAATATTTGAGCCATTAACAGTGATAATTCGAATTTCATTTTCAGAGAAAAGTTCAATAATGGCAGCTAAGTGATCATAGTTACCTATAAAACCTTTAAACCATTCATCTTCTAACTCAAGCATCTCAAGGTATAACGGGTCCTTTCTAGAAGCTAATGCCTGACCAACTTTTATAGCAATACAATCATCCCAAAACTCTTCAGCTATAATTTTTTCAACGTACTTTTTTTGTATTTGTCTAACACGCTCGCGCGTAAGATCCACCTTATCGGCTACAGTTTGAAGAGTTAGCACTGGTCCACTAGCACCTGTTCGTTGCTCGATGATACGTCTTTCTTTGTCACCTAATCTAAATAGAGCATCCTCAAAATGCTCTATTAGAGGCTTCTTTTCTATCAACTCTAAGCGAAGTGCATCATCGGGTTCACCGTCTGATTCATCTATAATTAACGCTTCCATAGCATCTATAGATATCGTAGAAATATCACCAATGGAATCTATTAACCTGTCAGATACTTCAAGTATTTTTATGCAAAAGTCATTGATAGACTTTCTACCAAAGTTTGCCCATTGAAGCATTTCATCTTCTTCATATGGCATAGCATCTTCAAGTGTTTCAAAGTTTTCTCTATTTAAAACATTTTCAACTCTTACAGGGAAGCCTAGAGACTTTATAGGGGCTGTTAATATCTCTTTAGGAATTATGGTTAATAATTTATGTGGATCGCGGTCATCAATCGTCTCTTTTAAAATTTTGTAACGATAAGCATCAGTGATCTTAAGTAATGATGGCGTTAATGAACTAATATTATTCGTAAAAGTTACATTGTCATAAATTCCATATGGAACAAGTTCTGAAGCTATATGGGCAGCATTCTCCTGAAGAACTTTTAACCAGCCACTCATTTCCACTGATGTACCTGACATACAAAAGAATCGGTCTTCTGCAGTTTTACCAAAACAAGGGTTATCAGAAGATTTTGAGTAGCTACTACCTACAGTATAGCGATCAAGTTGGACGCGTAACACTTCAATAGGCTTTTTAGCACCAAAATCATACAAACCGTCCTGCATGATATGAGCGAAAATTTCTTCTTTATTTAGCGGCTTTCCTATATTTGTTAATACTTCTTGCGCAGCTGAAACAATAGTGTGCTCACTATTATTCTTAGGTTGTAATGTGCTTTCGGTAGTAGCTGTCTTTAATAATGATTGATACTGCGACTCCTCTAAACTTAAACCAAAGCCATTGATGATTAAATAAGCTGGGGTTAGTTGCTGATTAATTTCTAAATTAGCTACTGGAGTGATGGTTGATTCATAGGCTGGAGGTAATGCCCATTTAACAGAGGCGCTAACGAGTATATTTCCTAAATATTCAGGGTGGAGTTCCTTTAGTTTGATTTTAGGTCGAATAAAACCAATATGAACAATTCCGATTGCTTCTGAACTTGCACGTTCTTTCCAGCCAAGCTCTACAGATGATAGGTCTTTGTAGACGATTGTTTCATTATGTTTCCCGTCAATGAAAACATTTAGGTAAAGCTTTAATGAGTTCATATTACGCTGAAAAATACTCTTCGAATGGCAGTTGACCTGTTGTTTGATAGGTATTGAATAACTCTTTAATACCGTGCTCTGCTAAACGCTCAACATACTCATAGACAGGCACCCCTTCTGGAACAAGGTCGCTCCCCTCAAGCGCGATATAGAAAACGCCTTCATCATCAAACTCTGAAACACGAAAACTGTTTTGGCTTTTGTCCGACAAGACAGCCGCTGATACGTTATTTTTAATACCAAGGGATACAACTAAGCGATATATATCAAACTTAATGAGCTTGGTGCCTTCTTCACCCTCCATAGGGTTTAATTCTTCAAGTAACTCTTCAAGTTGGGCCATTGTAGTTGCAGTTAAGCCGATACGCTTAGGTTCTTCCATATCAATCACCTTTGACTATTCTTGATTCTGTAGCTGAAACACGCTCAATTTTATAGCGAGCACCAATTCTTTCGGCGAAATTACTTAAATCACGACCAGGGTCTATTTCTCCCTCGTGTACTAATAGCACTACTTGCTCTGCCATTTTAGGAAGGTATCTCAACACGTTGCTTCTATGTTTTGGATCTAACCTTCCTAAGGGTGTATCCATGACAATAGGCCCAGCCTTTCTGGCTGTTCTATTAAGCCCGTCAATTAACGACAGTGCTACCACTTGTTCTGCGCCTGCACTTCGCTCTTTAAGCGTTCTACCTTCATGATCAATAATGGAAAGGCCGTAGTTTCGATTAATTTCTAAACCGCTATAAGTTTTTTCAGTTGTTAGCTCAGCAAAAGCTTCAGATGCATATTGCTGAACTTCCTCCCTTAATAAATCCCTAAGTTGATTTATGCCTTCTGAAAATACTTGCTCGAGCTCTTGGCATACATTCACACGTCTTGAGCTAAGCTTCCCTTGAGCTCCAGCGCTCTTTGAGATTAAAGTAGCAATATGGTCTTGTTTGTTTTGATTATTATCAATTTCTTGTTTGATATCTGATAAGCCAGACTCCACCCGAGACAAAAGAATTGCCAGCTGCCCGCGTTTTTCTCTCTGCCTCATAATCTGATCGGTATCATAATCACGTATTTCTTCTTCAATCTCATCAAGCTTTGTTTCAATTTTTATTAGCTGGACTTCACTTTGACGTTGCTTGTTCGCTAGCTCAATGATTCGAGCACCTTCACCTTGAGATTGAATTTTTGATAATTGATCTATCTTTCTATTGATAGCAGTCATATCTTCTACATTGACTGAAGACAACTCAGACTCCGCTAAGAGCTGCTCAATAGATCCTTTAATACTAGTCATTTCTGTAGTAGGAATATCTTGGCTGCAAGTTGGGCAAGTCGGGTCATCCAGTGTGCGCCTAAGCACTTTAATTTTATCTTCTAAAATAGCTTTGCGAGAAATTGCCGTTTGAATTCCGTCTCGTTGAGAACGAAAGCCTTCCAATATAGGATTTACACTATTATATAAAACATCTTTCCAGACACTGTTAAGCAATACCCGTTGTTCGTCCTGCATGGAGTCTAAGCTTTGCTGAGTTACTTTTTGCTCCCCAGCTAAGCCTTCTAACTCTAGTTTTTTCCGCTGAACCGCTTCTGTGTTTTTTAATCCATCATCAATAACATCCATTTGATTCTGAATATCATTTTTTTGATCAAGTGAATCAAGCTGGTCTTTTTCAAATGAAGTTAGTTGAATTTCTAACTGTCGCTGTTGTTCAGCATACTGCTGTAGTTCTTTATCTTTTTTAGCATCTTTAGCTTGAAGATTACGGGCTGTTTTTAATAACGTTTTTAATTCATCTCTACCGTGAATCAGAGCAGGTACGCCAAGCGCTTGCTCTATATGTTCTTTTATCTTTTCGCCTTGCTCATTCTCTTCAATAAGTAAGTTCTCATACTCCTGTAATAGCTCACCATCAAAAAGAAAAAACCTTGAAATTTCTTCAGGTACTACCTGGTTAACTTCATTAATAATCTTATCGGCTGTTAAAACCTCTCCATCAACTCTTAGGCCAACGTTTTCCTCAAAGTCTGAATCGCTTCTTGGCTCGGAAACATGTCCCTTTTTGTTTATATGGCGACGCAACTCATACTGTTTTTCATTATGGGAAAACTTAAGGGTAATGCTCATTTGCCAATCACCCTCAGAGGCTGCATCAATATTGACAAGATTTACCCTCGGAATGGTTCTTAAGTGCCTACCTACAGCAGAGCCGTAAAACCCCCAACGGATTGAGTTTAAAAAACTAGTCTTCCCTCGCATATTATCGCCAAATAACAGCATGACATTTTGAGTTTCATGCTGAGGAAATTCAATTTTCTGTTCGCCTTTATACGGCATAAAATTTTGAATGATTAATTTTTGTAGTTTCATAGAAGTATATCCTTCTCATCCATGAGAAGGGTCTCTTCAATCAGAGCCTTCATCTTATCTAGGGTGATTCGATCTTTATCATATTGATGATCACTTTGAAGCTTATAACACTCTTCTAAAAGCTCATCGCTCACTTGAAATCCCTTGTCCTTCTTTATTTTCAGAAGAACAGTTAACGGGTCACTTTTATTCATCATCTACTCCTAAATCTTCAACGCCGTCAGTTTCAATTAAACCGACCTCTTCGGGATCAACCCCGAGCTCAATAGCTATTGAAATTAATTTGTTTGCACCGGATTTATTCACCGCTGTTTGAGAAAACTGGATGCTTCTTTGAAGCTCACTTTTTAATAGGGAGAGTTGGCCAGGTTCTAATTCTAGATTTATAGGTACGACAACAGCATCATAAATAACGGCTAAATATTTACCTTTACACGTTCTAAGAACACGACCTCTGCGTTGAATAAACTGTCGAGGGTTTTGTGATGAGGCCAAAATAATAGCGTGTGATATTTTAGGGATGTCGACACCTTGATCTAAGCAGCGAATAGATACCATTATTCCGCCAAACTTTTTAAACCAATCTAAAGAAGCCGCAGGGTCTCCTTTCATGCTGGTGTGATATTCACAAGGGGAGTAGCCCTCTTTAGTTAACCCATCCATTACCTCATTTAATTGGTATTGGTCCTCGCAGTAGACAAGCCAGCTCTCACCTTCAGTATAGTTTTCTTTAATTACCTTTATCGCATATGGAACTTTTGCTGAAGCTTTTTTTGCGATTCTAGATCGCTGTATCAACATGTTTTGCAAGCGAATAGAGGCTATAGGCTTTCCATTATCATCACGTTTAGAGCGTGCATATTCTTGCGAAATTTCTTTAGTGGCTACTTCCCAGTCATCAGATTCTTCAGCTGTTAAACGAATAGGTTCAGGGTGATACTCGTATTTAACAAGCCTGCCCTGTTCAATAGCATCAATTAAAGTAAAAGGTGGCTGAACAATGGGGCCAAAATAATCAAGAATTCGTTGAGTACCTATCGGGTCACTATATCGTTTAGGCGTAGCACTAAGCCCTAATCGTTTACCGCTTTTTATCTCAAGTGCTAAGGAGTTTTCTTTGCTGCCTATTTCATGCACTTCATCTGCAACGACCATTAAATGTTCGCCACCAAAAATTCCATTTCGGAAGTCTTCAATTCTAGCTGTTGGCATAGTGGCTAAAACAACTCTCTTGCCTGCCCCTGCTACTGGGCGAGTGAACTTGTTTAAGCGCTTATTCTGCCTCCAGCTATTGAAGCCATTACCAGCCTTTAGCAAAGTGACGTCCTTAATTTCTTCCTTGATTTCTTCTGCCCATTGCTTATGTAGCAATCTATCTGGAACTAACACTAATGCAATACCATCTACCCCAAGGTGCTCTTTTAAAGCTGTAAGTGCTGTAAATGTTTTCCCACTCCCCGTTGCATGCTCGAAAATACCTCTACAATATTGAGCCCTCCAAGCCTCAATCGCCTCTAGTTGATGAGGTAAGGGGGATCTTTTTTCTTTGACTGCTATTCCTTGTTCTACATCCTTAGCAGTTTTTTGCCCCAATTTGAAAAAATCGACTAACTCTTGACTGTTGATTTCATCAATATCGTTTTTAGCAGCAGCTTCTAACTTTTCCCTGCATACCCTCGGAAAAGGAACAACTTTAAGCTTTGGGATTTTATCTGTCCATAAACGCTCGAAGTAAGTAGCATTTCTTTCAACCTGACGATGATCACGACCTAATTTCCAGCTACAGAAAACATCTAATGTTTCGTGATTACCTCGCTCATGCCAACCAGTCCATGATTCATTGACTGACCCCTTAAAGCTGACAGCATCATTTTCTGAATCCCAAAAGATCCCCAATTTTGCATGATATTCACCTTTAGCTTCAGGTAAAAATGCTATTTTTACTTCTAGAATTCCACACTTAATGAGTGTTGCTAGAGCTTCTGTATTTTTAGCTATCTCAGCATTAGCCAATATGTAATCAATATCTCTTGATAAAGCGTCTTCTAGATCTTTTCTTTCTTCGTATCCTTCAGAGATTGCATCCAAATCATGTTCAGTGAGGCTAGGAGAACAAATTAAGCGAATCTTACCTCCTTTTTGTGCAAATTTAATAATTTCAGGGCCAACAAGAATGTATACAGAGGATCGAAAGAAACCGACAGACCGGTCATACTTAACAGCACTTTTGAGACATGGCTTATAAAACTGATCTATCAAATCAGCTTCACCAGTAATGTATTCTTCTTGTATATCCAGGTTCCGTAACAAGATATAAGCGCCCTTAGTGTGTGTGCTAAAACGTAGCAACTTTATATTATTTAGTCCTTTAAAAGGGCCTACTCCCAAGCTAACCGTAACATATACAATACTTCTTTTCTATTTGATTTTAGCCTCTAGAATATCGCCCCTCCGGCGTCAGAATCTAACGGACAGGGCACAGCATCAATCATTACCCAAGTATTCATTGTGAATACTTAGTGTAGTGGCATAGTTAATTTGGCCGCCTAACTAGATTTGATTAGTTTTTCGCCTAACCCCATTACCTACCAATAGCGAAGGTTATGATCTTTTGTCGCTTATGATTTTCGAAGTTGTAGCAACCAATTCAACATTAGTGCTCAGAATTTCTCTGCTTCTATCTGGTGATAACGGGATAAAATCTCTGCTTGTTTATCAACAGGATCCATTTCATCAGCTGTTTTTACAGCCCAATCTAACCACATATCGAAACCCTCTTCCCTACTCCCTGATTCCTTAAAGGCCACAATCAGATTCCGAATAGATTTTACCTGATCAAATGCCTGAGCCAGTTCAAATAAATGATTGCGCCGGGCTTCTTCGATTTCTTTCAAACGATTCAGTTCCTGCTTTCTCTTTGCTTCTTGCTCCCATTCGAGGTCCCTTGCCCTTCTTTTAATGGTTTCAAGCTTCTTATACTCAAAAGCCTGCCTAAACCCTTGCACGATACTCGGCAGTCTATTTTCAAGCCTTTCTTTTGCCGTATCTTTCCAACATGCTTGTAGCCCAGTCAAATACATACCGCTTATAGTGAACTCAAACAAACCTGAAGGGGCGTATTCTTTTGTAGGCCATAAATATCCGTCTTTTCTCTTGAGATTAGTAATTTCAGCAGGGATCTGCGTTACGGGTTCTTTCAATTCAAAGCTTAATCTTTCACCCTCAAATACAAAGGCAGCTTGATTAGAGTTCCCAATACCCTTCTGCAGTATCCAACCATAAGAATCAAACAACTTAATAATACCTTGAAGAAACAAGCAGGCGCGATTGAACGTTTCAGGAGTTACTTTAATTCCCATATCCACAGAGGGGTTTCTAAAATGAAGGCGGCCATACTGATCTAAGGTTTTACTATCCTTAAGCTTTCTATACTCACTTATTAATGGATGATAACGCTTCACGCGCTTTGGAATTTGAAAAGCGGTGCCGTTAGCCAATGGTTCCTCTTTAATACTCAGTACAGACTCAGGAATTGAATTTTTATAATTAGATTGAAATTCAATAAGGGCCAATCTTTGATCAGTAATATTTGGAAGTGGTGTTTTCTCAACAGCTTTACCATGCTCAAGTTTTGCCCAATAGCCCATCGGCGGACGCGGAATTTTGTGTTTCTTACATTTCTTCGCTAACCCTTGGTCACTTAGATCAAAGCGTTTGGCTAGCTTTATCATGGGTACTGACCATACAAGGTCATAGAGTTCTTCGCGTGTAAGGGGCTTTTGTTTTTTCATGATCATTTAGAATTAAAATCTGTCGATCAATCATTTCATCACAATTTAATTATGTTGGTGCAAAGCTGGTCTTATGGACAATAGGGAGAATTAGTCCCACACCTCCAAAGTATCTATGTTTAAGTATTTGAAGGTTTTCAAGGGCTTATGCTAATCGCGTGTTCTGAGCAGGCGCTAAAGCGAAGCTATTCCGAGATTAAAATCAAAAAAAACCGCAAATTTAACTGTGGTTTCTAATACTACTTTACTGCTTGGTGTGACGCCAAATGGAGAGGTAGAATAGAAAGCAGGCGTTTAAGGATTAAAACGTAAAGCTTTTCACAATCAAAAAACATTGTAATTGTCGAAATATTTAATCGGAAGAAAATGGAATATAACCCTATAGCAAAAGAATACAATCGCCTACATACTGTCATTAAGGATAAAAATTCTGAGCGACAAATACTAACATCATCTTTAAGTTGGTTCGAAAAGTCAGGTATAAATAAATTTCACTCCACCCTTAATTTAAAACAGATAGACTCAAAAAAACTGAAAACCATGCTAGATGATGCTGAGCAAGCAATAGACGTATTAAATAGTGGTATTAGAGCAATTAAACGTAAAGTAAAAACACGTTTTAACCTGTAATCCCCCCAAAAAACCAAGGGAGTTTTAAGTAGAAAATTCTTATAATGAAA
>OLHF01000129.1_pt1 | contig 18267 bp, 14 predicted proteins | sample 1609471 | NCBI WGS metagenome assembly OLHF01 (sample SAMN05416858, study PRJEB24817) | seawater metagenome | isolation source: Sea water | place: Canada:Atlantic | collected 2013-11 | reverse complement strand
TACGAGATTCGCCTTAGTCTCGTGGGCTCGGAGATGTGTATAAGAGACAGGAAAATAAGCGTTGCGTTTTAGAAAAATCAAAATTAAAAAGCGCTACTAAGTTAGTTGTTACTAACAGAACTTTTACTCTAAAAAAAGCAACTAAAATTCGACACTTTTTATCACTTGCATTGTCATGCAAACCTCACTATCTTGTGGTTAGTTTTTCAAAACCCCCAATATATAGTGCATTTTTCATTCACTGCTTTTTGAATGGTATACGATTTACCTCGTATAATTGCTTCCTTGAGGGTATTAACAATATAAACACCTATTTTTGGGTGATTAAAACAATAAATAGATTTACAGGTCTTTCATGAATAACAACCTTTTTGTTACAAAACGCAATGGCTCAAAAGAACCTATCGACTTAGAAAAAATCCATAAAGTAATTGCTTGGGCTGCTGAAGGCCTCGACAATGTTTCGGTATCACAAGTCGAATTAAAATCCCATATACAGTTTTATGATGGTATTAAAACTGGTGACATTCATGAAACGATTATTAAGTCAGCTGCTGATTTAATTTCGGAAGAAACACCTGATTATCAATACTTGTCTGCACGGTTAGCAATATTTCATTTACGTAAAAAAGCGTATGGCCAATTTGAGCCACCTAAGCTATACCCACATGTTGTAAATTTAGTGGAAGCAGGTAAATACGATCAACATCTATTAACTGATTACACTGCTGAAGAGTTTGAGCAATTAGAAAGCTTTTTAGATCACCGTCGTGATTTAGATTTCAGCTATGCTGCTGTAAAGCAGTTAGAAGGTAAATACCTAGTACAAAACCGTGTAACCGGTGAAATTTACGAAAGTGCACAGTTTCTTTATATTTTAGTCGCGGCATGTTTATTCGCGAAATACCCGAAAGAAACACGTTTAGATTATGTAAAAGGCTTTTACAACGCCATTTCTACTTTTAAACTTTCTCTGCCAACACCAATTATGGCCGGTGTACGTACTCCAACACGTCAATTCTCTTCTTGTGTATTGATTGAATGTGGCGATAGCTTAGATTCAATTAACGCCACATCAAGCTCAATTGTTAAGTATGTTTCTCAACGTGCTGGTATTGGTATCAATGCAGGTCGCATTCGTGCATTGGGTAGTACAATTCGAAATGGTGAAGCATTCCATACCGGTTGTATTCCATTTTATAAATTATTTCAAACTGCCGTTAAAAGTTGTTCGCAAGGTGGTGTTCGAGGTGGTGCAGCTACCCTATTCTACCCACTTTGGCACTTAGAAGTTGAAAGCTTACTGGTACTTAAAAATAACCGTGGTGTTGAAGAAAACCGCGTTCGCCATTTAGATTACGGTGTGCAATTTAACAAACTAATGTACCAACGCTTAATCAAAGGTCAATCAATCACTTTGTTTAGCCCAAGTGATGTACCTGGTTTGTACGATGCTTTCTTTGAAGATCAAGACAAGTTTGAAGAGCTTTATGTTAAATACGAAGCAGATGATTCAATTCGTAAGAAGCGCATTAAAGCTATTGAATTATTTACTTTGTTTGCTCAAGAACGCGCAAGTACAGGTCGTATTTATTTACAAAACGTTGATCATTGTAATACCCATTCTCCGTTTGAACCAACCGTTGCACCAATTCGCCAAAGTAACTTATGTTTGGAAATTGCTCTGCCAACTAAACCAATGGAAGATGTCAATGATCCTAACGGAGAAATTGCCTTATGTACTCTGTCAGCCTTTAACCTAGGTGCGATTGAGAACCTTGAAGAACTTGACGGTTTAGCTGATTTAGCTGTGCGCGCACTAGATAGCTTATTAGATTATCAAGATTACCCAGTTCCGGCTGCGTATACCGCAACCATGGGCCGTCGTACGTTGGGTATAGGTGTTATTAACTACGCTTACTACTTAGCAAAAAATGGTGTTTTCTATTCAAATGGCAGTGCCAACAACTTAACACATAGAACATTTGAAGCGATTCAATTCTACTTGTTAAAAGCGTCAAACCAATTAGCTATTGAACAAGGTGCTTGTCCTAAGTTTAACGAGACACGTTTATCTAAAGGTATTTTACCTATCGATACTTACAAGAAAGAAATCGATAACATTACCGGTGAAGCATTACATTTAGATTGGGAATCACTTCGCGCCAGCATTAAAGAACACGGCGTTAGAAACTCAACCGTATCAGCATTAATGCCATCAGAAACTTCATCGCAAATTTCTAATGCAACCAATGGTATTGAACCACCTCGCGGTTTGATCAGCATTAAAGCAAGTAAAGATGGTGTGTTAAAGCAAGTAGTACCTGAGTACCAACGATTAAAAGATAACTACGAATTACTATGGAATATTCCAAGTAATGAAGGTTATTTGCAATTAGTCGGTATAATGCAGAAGTTTATTGACCAAACAATTTCAGCCAATACTAACTACGACCCTGCTCGTTTTGAAGGTGGAAAAGTGCCTATTAAACAAGTGTTAAAAGACATTTTAACGGCATACAAATTAGGTGTTAAAACCATGTATTACCACAATACTCGTGATGGTGCAGCGGATAGCCAAGTTGAAATTGAAGATGATAGCTGTGCAGGCGGCGCTTGTAAGATCTAACATCTACAAAGAGGAAAACACTAGTTTTCCTCTTTTTTTGCAACGAAATACAAAACTAACAACTTATAATAATTAGATTAATAACCACTAATGTGACGAAATATTGCGATTAGCGCAGTATTTCCAGGAGATATAAATGTCGTACACTACGTTTAACCAAACACCTAACAACGCTTTGTTAGAGCCAATGTTTTTGGGGAACAGTGTTAATGTCGCGCGATACGATCAACAGCGTTTTGTTGCTTTTGAGAAATTAATTGAAAAGCAATTATCATTTTTTTGGCGTCCAGAAGAAATTGATGTTTCAAAAGATCGTGCTGACTGGCAGAGTTTAACCGCGTCTGAAAAGCATATTTTTATTTCTAACTTGAAATATCAAACGCTACTCGACTCAATGGCAGCACGTTCTGTTAACGCAGTATTACTACCATTAGTATCACTACCTGAAGTTGAAACTTGGGTGGAAACTTGGGCATTTAGTGAAACCATTCATTCACGCTCTTACACCCACATTTTACGTAACCTATTCACTGATCCAAGTGAAGTGTTTGACGACATCATGGTTAACCCTGCGATATTAAAACGTGCTTCAAGCATCGCAAAGTATTTTGACGCCGTAATTATCACAACGCAGTTATTACAATCACAAGGCGCGGGTAGCTACGAAGTTGATGGTAAAACCATTGAAGTGAGCGAACGTAAATTAAAAGAACGTTTATTCTTAGCTATATGTTCAGTAAATGCTTTAGAAGCCATTCGTTTTTACGTAAGTTTTGCCTGTTCATTTGCCTTTGCAGAACGTGAATTACTGGAAGGTAATGCAAAAATCATCAAGCTAATTGCACGTGATGAAGCCCTACACTTAACCGGCACTCAGCATATATTAAATAACTGGATGTCAGGTAAAGATGATCCTGAAATGCAAGAAATTGCGACAGAATTACGTGAAGAAGGTAAGCAAATCTTCATGGACGTGGTTGAGCAAGAAAAAGAATGGGCTGATTACTTATTTAAAGACGGTTCAATGATCGGCCTTAATGCTGCAATCTTAAAACAATACATTGAATACACCAGTAATCAACGTATGGCAGCAATCGGCTTTGACGCACCTTTTGATATTAAGAGTAACCCATTACCTTGGATGAATGCTTATTTGGTTAGTGACAATGTTCAAGTCGCGCCACAAGAAACTGAAATCTCAAGCTACCTTGTTGGCCAAGTAGATTCGTCAGTATCAAGTGATGACTTTGACGATTTCGATTTATAATCGTTTATTAGTTGTATCAAAAGTATGATTATTCTTAGCCTATCTACATTTATCGGATAATTTATTATGTCGAAAAAAGTAGATAGTGCTAATGAAACAACACCAGACTTAGCCAAGAAAGAAAAACCCGCCATTAAAATCTCTGTTGCCAATCAAGAAGTTATCTACTTGGATTCTCATCATAACTTATTAGAGTGTTTGGAATCATCAAATGTAGAAGTACACTACCACTGCCGTGATGGTTACTGTGGTGCTTGCCGTGTTACGCTAAAAAGTGGAGAAATAAACTACCCACAAGGTGAGCCATTAGCGTTTATTGGTGATGGTGAAATTCTGCCTTGCTGTTGTATTCCCAATAGCGACATTACCATCGAGGTTGAATAAAGCGCAATAAAAGCGTTAGCAACGAGTAAATAAAGCTCAAATTTAAAAATAAAATTACAGCTAGCTTAATTTAGTCGACTCCATTTGTTGATGATGCTTTCCAACTCACCTGATTTTTTCAATTCACCAATAGCATTATCGATTTTTTCTACTACCTCAGGAGTAACTGATTTATTACTCAGCATAATATGAATGTCTGATTGATAAATACTTAATGAATGTTGTTCAAATTCGCCATTCATTTGGTATTTGCTAGAAAACGCTTTAATTGTTGCAGGATCAACTAAAAAGCCATCAATATGTCCTTTTAATAGCAAAGTAACATTTTCTTCAATATCAACGACTTCTAAAATATGTTCTTGAAATTCAGTCGTTTTCATTAACTCTTTATATTCATCACCGTAGTAATAACCACTTTCAATTCCAATCATAAAGTTACTGTTGCTTATGTCTGCTAATTTAGATATTTGCATTGTATTTGCTTTACCTTTTCTAACATACAGTTTAATTGTTTCTTTTCGATATGGTTGAGTGAAATCGGCGTAACGCTGACGCTCTTCGCTTAAAGATGCGCCCATAGCAACATCCATTTCACCGGTTTTGATGTAATGTAAATGACGTTTCCACGGTAATTCGGTGTATTGTGAGGAGTAGCCAGCCTTGGCGAGTATGGCGTTAAATATTTCAAAATCTAAGCCGAGTAATTCTTGTTGACTATTACGGTATTGATAGGGATACCAAAGCTCCCAACCAACATGTAATTCTTTAGCGTAACTGTTGAAGTTTGCCATTAAGCAAAAGACGATAAGGATATTTTTCATTTACTACCTATAATCGCCTTTGCAAATTTATGTAATTTTTATTTCAAAGGCTTTAATTTTAATACTAACGCTGGGTCTAATCTCATATTAAACCAATTTATACGCCAATCTAAGTGTGGGCCTGTCGCTCTGCCACTTGACCCAACCGCTGCAACCAATTGCCCCTTGGTTACTTTATCACCAACTTTGACATAAGAATTGCTCAAATGCAAAAATGTTGAGCTAACACCATGACCATGGTCGATGATCATGGTGCCACCGGAAAAAAACATATCAGGTACATACATAAGTACTGTGCCATCGGCTGGTGCTTTAACAGGGTCACCTTTTTTACCGGCATAGTCTAAACCGTAATGTGGTCGTTTAGGTACGCCATTGAAATAACGCTGGCTACCATATACGCCAGTAATTGTGCCTTCAATAGGTGCAATAAAACCTTGAGCAAAAGCAGTTAAGTCACTATCAACTTTTCGTGCGGCAGATATTTTTTTATTATCTTCCCCTGCACGAATATTGGCTTTTTTGTTAGGGTTCATTATTTTCTTAGCGATGCCCTCCACTTTCTGAATATTATATTCACGTTTAAGTGGTTTCAAAATACGCTTTTCAATAACACCGTTAGGACTAATGATCACAAGTTCACTATTATTCTTTTCATCTCGGCTAAAACCTAGCGCATAATCACCCGTGCTAGATACCTTGATGGCTTTACCATTGAGTGAAACTTTATTTGTCGGTGATGTTTTACCTACAATTAACGCACCTTGAAAAAACTGCTCAGTGAGTTGCTCTTGTGCAGCCAAAGGCTGCAACATTAATAACGAGGCAAGTAAAGAGCCTTTAAATAATAATGAAAACTTTTTAACCATTAGCAATAGCCCCTTTTGCAACACCTTCAAATGCAACGACTTTAAATTCATCGTTTGGTGCCTGTTTTTTAAGTTGGCGCACAATAAAGTCTGCAAGTAATTCAACTGTAGAATCACAATCAACTACATCTAAAATTTTACCTGGCACGGCAATATCGAAACGTCCTTGTGGAGCAAAATAAGAAAATAATTGATGATCGGTTGTCAAATTAGCTTTAGCTTCACTTGAAAGCTCAATATCAGTAAGTGCAATGCGATCAGCTTCACTAGCTAAATAAATATCTTGCCAGCGTAAACTCCAAACTTCTTCTAGTGCTGCCGAACGTTGACCATTTTTGTAGATATGAATTTTTGAACGGTGGCCATGAGCAATACGTTGGCAATTTCCATCATGAAGTTTTAAGCCATGAGTGTAATGATAATAAGCACCATCTATTTTTTCAGGACGTAAGTTTAACGTTAGGCCTTGAACATTTTTCGGTAATTCGGCAAGTATGATGGTTGTAAGATGCGTAGTGACTGAAGCAATATCTATCTGTTTGGCGTCAATTTTAGCGAAGGCACTAAGTGGTGATTGCAAAAAGTAATCACCTTGCTTAGAGCTAAAGTCTACATATTCGTGTCCTTCACGTACATCTGAGTCAGCTACTTTCACCGATCCGTCTTGTATAGGAAGTAACAGTTTATGATCAACAGCTTCGTCAATAATGGCTTTAATTTGCTTTTTAACAACAGCAAAATCAAGCACCATGCTCATTTCATTCAGACTACCGTCGAGTAACACGTCTACTATCCAGCTTTCACCAACAATGCCACGGGCCGGACAACAGTATGAAAAATCGATAACAGTTAAATCATTTACAAATAATTGCATTAAACCTTCCTACTACTTTACTTGCCAAGCAATACTTTCGCTTGCTCGAATAGGTACAACTTCATCTTCACCAAAAGCCATCGTCGCTGGCACTGACCATTCCTCTTTTACTAAGGTTATTTTATCGCTGTTAGCCGGTAAGTTATAAAATTTAGGGCCATTTAAGCTAGCAAAGGCTTCAAGTTTATCAAGCGCACCTGCAGCTTCAAATGCTTCAGCATAAAGCTCGATTGCGGCATGTGCCGTATACGAACCTGCACAACCACACGCAGATTCTTTTGCATGTTGTGGATGTGGAGCAGAATCAGTGCCTAAAAAGAATTTTTCACTGCCACTGGTAGCCGCTTCAATAAGCGCATGCTGATGAATGTTGCGCTTTAAGATAGGTAAGCAGAAGTAATGTGGGCGAATACCGCCAACCAACATATGATTGCGGTTAAATAATAAGTGATGAACAGTAATTGTTGCCGCAATGTTATCACCCGCTTCTTTAACAAAATCTACCGCATTTTTCGTGGTGATATGTTCTAAAACAATTTTTAGTGTTGAGTACTTTGCAACTAACGGACGTAAAATAGTATCAATAAACACGGCTTCACGATCAAAAATGTCGATATCGTGATCGGTTACTTCACCGTGTATCAACAACGGCATATTTTCTTCTTCCATTGCCGCTAGCACTGACGCGATATTATCAACGCTAGTAACACCTGAAGATGAATTAGTTGTTACACCGGCAGGATAAAGCTTAGCGGCATAAACGATACCAGACGCTTTTGCGGCTTTAATATCTTCTGCTGTGGTTTGGTCAGTCAAATACAAAACCATTAACGGTTGAAATTGTTTGCTTGGGCTCGCAGCCATAATACGTTGATGGTACTCACGAGCTAATTCAGCGTTCGTCACCGGCGGTACAAGGTTTGGCATAACAATAGCGCGGGCAAAGTAACGACTAATATCAGGTACTGTCGTATTTAAAGCAGCACCATCGCGTAAATGTACATGCCAGTCGTCTGGGCGAGTAATTGTTAATGTTGTCATTATTCTTCCTAGTTAAATCTATTCATTTTCTATTGCCCGTATGGGCAACATGCTTATATGTAAATTTCTACCGCTTAAAATTCGTCTTCTGACGATTCACTGTTTGACGCTTCACTGTTTGACGTGATTGCCGCTTGACCTTGACTAGCATTTTGGTTGTTATTACTTTCAATTAACGCCAATAGTTGATCTTTTAAATTTGGTGGCACTTTGAAGATAGTAATACTTTCATTCGCTGGATTATAAACAACGTCTTGCCCAAAGTGACTACGTTCGAAACTCAAACTAATACCATTACCGTAACCGGCATATTTAGTCACTTTATTAACTACTGCTTGGTCATGAGGGAATGATTCTTCAATTGGGTATGATTGCTCTTGGCAGAATTTATAAAAGTCAGAGCCACTTTCTTCTGACTTAATAACATTAGCGACTTCTTGTAACGAAACATCTTGAGCTGATTCTTTTTGCTCTTTACAGTAACTTAATAGCTCTTTGCGCGTTTCCTGTTTTTCGTTGGCATCAAATTGATTAACCGCTACATAGTCTTCAACCGCTTGTACTAAAGTTTGTGTTTGTTCTTTCGAATTTAAGCCTTCTTCACAACTTAAAAAATCTAAGAAAAAGTCTGACACTTTTCGGCCTGCTCTGCCCTTAATAAAAGAAATATAACGGTTACCTTCAGCATTATCTTGATAATCAAATAAATCAATACGAGCAGCTAATTGCAGCTTACTGGTATCAAGGTGTTGATCGGCAGAGATATTCAGTTCACCGTCAACTGAGTAATGCTCAGAAATAGGAATAACGGCAGCTAATAAATAACGACCGCCCATATATTCATAATGACAAATAATTAAGTAACCGGTTTCGGCTAAGTCGTACTTTTCAATTTCATTTTTAAGCAAGTTAGCGGCTTGGCTGCTAAATTGGTAAAAACTTTGTACGTCGCCTAGGTAACTTTCCATGATGTCAACGAAACGGGCGCTTTCACCTTCTGCCGGCATAGAAGAGAAATGACCGTATGCTTTACTGCCTTTGCTGTTATAAATTTTGTGTAATGCATCAACAAAATTTTCTATTTTGCTGCTAGCCGCAACATTTTCAGGACCTAACCTGAGTACAACTTCACCAGTTTCTTCTTTTTTAGTTAAAAAATGCAGTGCAATGTTCGAAATAATTAAGCTCATAGATAAAGGTCAGTATTATATTGTTCGGGCATTTGATAAACTTAACATTAGTTTATTCAATTACCAATTAAGTGTTTAAGATGCCTATTGTATCCAAGTATTCCAACGAACGTGTAGAAAAAATTATCCAAGATTTGCATGATGTACTCGTAAATGAGTCTGCAACCCCTGATCTAGCGCTGATGTGCCTAGGAAATACCCTGACAGAAATTATTAATAATAATGTGCCAGAATCAAGACGTGAAGCAATAGTAGACAATTTTACCAGTGCATTAAAACAATCGGTACAAAAATCTAAATAAAACTTCTCCCTGTGAACATTACAAATTGGTGTTTTTTAAACGAATAAAAAGCACAATTTGAATGATTACGGCGATATAAGTATTATCTAGTATTAGAAAGCGACAAAAATAAACAATAATAAGAGAATTTAACGACGCAATGGTTTCATTTGAATCAAAACCCTATAGTAAGCGCCTATTACAGCTCGTTAGTTGGAGCCACTGGTTTACATTTTTCAACATAATTGCCGCAATTTTATTGTCGTCAATTTATGTATTTAATGAAGCAATGCCCGAAACTTTACTCGGCCAAACTTATTTAGTCACTACATGGCTAAGTCATATGGCCTTTTTAACCTTTATGAGCTTTGTGCTGATTTTATTCCCGATCACCATACTGTTCCCCCGTACACGCTTTATACGGGTTGTCGCTTCCATCATTTTTACCGCAGAATTATTACTGCTGTTACTCGACGCATTCATCTATTCGCGATTAGGGTATCATTTAAATATTTCCTCCAGTGCGCCAATTCTAGAATTAATAACTAACGAAATTCAGCAAAACAGTCGAATTTTTTGGTTTGTTAGTTTAGTGCTTTGGTTAGTGATTTTATCATTCGAATTACTTGCTTCTAACTACGCCTGGAAACATCTTAAAGAATTACAAAAAACAATATTCGCCCGTTTTATTGTTGTGCCATTAGTCGTCTTCTTCTTCTTTAGTCATATCGTGCACATTTGGGCTGATGCAAATTTAGAATACGATGTATTACGCCAAGATACCGTCTTGCCATTATCGTATCCTTCAACAGCGAAAACCTTATTAACCAAGTACGGTATGTTTGACGAAGTTGACTATATTGCTCGTCGTACTAGCCCGTTAGCTTTTACAGACGTTATGCCAAAATACCCGACTTACCAAGGACAATGCCCGAACGATTCAGCATTAAAGCAGTCAGTATTTATGGTATTAACTGACGATACGCTTACCAGCCAACAATTAGAGAAAATTAAGCAAAGAGTCAAGCGTGGCAAGCTTTCGCTTGATAACCACATAGATAACGCGTTACCAAAAGATGCATGGTTCAACCTCTTTTATAGCTTACCAAGTATCTATAAAACTGATGTCTTAGCACAAAATACTCAACCGCTTTTACTGCAAATAATTGAAAAGAAAAACTTAGCAAAATCATTTACCGTTATAGGTGAAAAAGCTAACGCGAACAGTGAAACTGAGCTATCAAATCTGATCACAACACTCTTTCCTGAATCTAATAAACTAAACGATATTTCAAGTTTAATTTTTGCTGACAAATTAAATAGTCGAGCACCTGGCTTACATGTATTTTATTTCAAAGGTCAAAACAGTTATCAATTTGAATTGTTTTTAGACGCATTGATGTCAGCACAAAATAAAAAACAACAAAAAGATATTCTTTGGATCAGCTCTATTGGCAACCAAACAACAGATACAAGTTTATCGATAAAGCCCGCCTTGTTGATACTTCCTAAAAGTAAGAACAAGTCGGTAAATAAATTAACCAGTCATATGGATATGCAGCCTACCCTTATTAAGCGTTGGTTAGATTGTGATATCGACGTGAAGCATTACAGTAATGGCGTTGATATTAAGCGTTTAAAGAAAGACCGTATTATTGCTAACACCATGGATGATGGCGTTGTGGTGTTCAATAAAGACAAATCGATGTTTGTTGACCAAAATGGTAACTTTCAAAGCTACTCAATACAGCTTGCCGCCCCTATTACTGCAAAAGCTGACTTTCCATTAATGATTGATGGCGTAAATTTCATTAAGCAATTTAGCGAACAAGTAAATAAAGGACAATAATTAGTCACTTACATGCAATTAAATGCTTTTTGCATCGCATTTAATTGCATTCAGTTGGTAAACCATTAATATAACTAAGGTAAGCTTTTTTCCCCATTAAGTTTACGTTTCGGGGTATAGCGCAGCTTGGTAGCGCGTGCGTCTGGGGGACGTGAGGTCGCAAGTTCGAATCTTGCTACTCCGACCATATTTAGTATTATAAATTAGCCACTTAGTTATAGTTAACAACCTATACAGGTGGCTTTTTTGTGTCTGGCTAAGCAGCCAAAGTGCAGTACTGGTGACTTCTTTACGATAATTAGCGGCAACAAATACCAAGCGTTGCGCATTACCGCTATTTAAAACCAACTCTTCAAGATCTGAAATATTAAAAAAATCGCACAAATTAGCAGTAGCGTCAGCATCACCACAGTAACGGTTTAAATACTTTTGATATACATCGACTATTTGTTGCTTAGTTAAGCTTGAACAATAAGAGGCATATTTTAGCGCTTGCCAAAGTACGTCACGGCCACTGTCATCAAGTTTATTCTCAATTACCACTAAGTTGCCGTCTTTATCTAAGGCAAGTAAATCAAGGCGTTCACGGGTATCGTCAAAGCCATCAAACTCTTTTTGAATGATAAGCAGCTCTTCACCCAACGCATTAGGTTCATTTGCTAACCATTCTTGCAGGTGTTCACGTTCTTTAAAGCCTAACTCACTAAAGCTTTTACTTTCAATGCGCGAAATACGGTTACTACTTGCATCAATTTTAAACATAACAATCCTTTTAGCTTATGTTCCATTTACTTTTAATTAGTAGATAACGCATTTTGAACGACGGCATCGGCGAGGTGGAGTTGTGTGGTTTGGGCATCGGCTAAACGGGTTTTCAGTTGGTCACATAACGCCATCAGTTCATCGACTTTAGCGACGATGCGGTGTTGTTCGGCTAGTGGAGGAAGTGAAAAGAAAGCTATGTTGAGCTTTTTAAGTGTTACACGTGTAATAGCAACTCCACTCATTCCCGCCCTCATTTCTTTATAAAAGAAAGGTGATCTCAAAGATATAAGTAAATAACGATTAAATATTGTATTTGGGGACTTAAGTAATGCAACACTAGACAGCATTGAAAAAGGCTCTTTGATATTATTAAGTGTAACGATACCTGTTGTTGCACCATCTTTGATATATAGAACATCTCCAAATTCAGGGTCACATCGGCTATATATTTCGTCATGGACTTCTTTAGTAACAAATGTTGCATTACTTAACTGAACTCCATGATTCTTTATATTTTTTGCAGATATATATAAGTAATCACCACTTTCCCCATTTTTTGGCGAATGATGTGTACCATCAGTTATTTTATTTAGTGAATCACCTAATCTCGTCCACTCCCAATTTTTTGGTAATTCAAACGGTTTTTCCTTATCGGTAATTGTAGGTAATGCTTTAGTTTTCTTAATTTTCTTATCTTTGATGAGTTGCGCTTTTTCTTCGGCGATTTTTTCTAGTAATTTACTGGCGGGTTCGTCGCCTGGGTTTTGTGGCACGAGTTTGCCCATGACGGCGAGTTGCAGGATGATTTGTTTCAATTGCTCTATGCTGTGTTCGGTGGTGAACAGTGCGTCGAAGTGTTCGCTAATACGTTGCCAGTTACTTTGAAAGTCGTCTGCACTTGTGCTATCGGTGAGTGTTGCTAGTAACACTTCAACCAAGGTTTGGTGTGCGATTAAGCTTTGCTCGGTTTGTTGCTCTAACGCATCACACAATGCCATGAGTTCGTCAACTTTAGCGACGATGCGGTGTTGCTCGGCTAATGGGGGTAAAGCGATCACCGTCGCAATTATTTTTTCTCTAGAAATATTAGGCTGTGCTCCACCTGCCCCCATACCAATGAATCTAGGCCTGTATGCTTTGAGTAGAGTAAGCAAATATACATTAGAAAAACCACTAAAAGGGGTACATGCACACACAGCTTGGTTAGTTGTGGCTCTTACTTTTAGAATTGATGTTTTACCTATAGTAGCCCCATACATGGCTAGCAGAACATCACCAACTTTATTATATCTGAGTGACGACTGCTTCAATGCTAGTTCAGTTACAGTCTCTTCTGATTTTTCGATATAATCAGCACTTAATTCACCTGATTTAAACCAAGGAATATCGCCACCGTATAACTCTGAGTTCCCTCTCCTTGGTGTAGCTCCTGCTCCCCACTCACCAAGATCATTTAGCCTAACTACTTCCCAACCGACAGGCAGCTCAGAGCATATTTCTCCAGGTGTGATATCAGCAAGTATCTTCGGTTTTTTAATTAATTTATCTTTGAATAACTGTGCTTTTTCTTTTTCAATTTTCTCAAGCAGAACACTAGCAGGCTCATCACTTGATTTTTGCGGAACTAACTTACCGCGAACAGCCAATTCTAAAATTAACTCACGTAATTTTTTAATACCTGTCAGTTCAATTTTACTGTTTGATCCACGACCTGTGGCATTACGTTTTTTAATCGCACTAGTCCAAACATCAATATTGTCGGTAATTACATTATGCATGTCTGTCATTACTTCGCTCCACCGTCACTGTCTGACGATAGTGCGGCAGACAAGATACCTTTTAATTGGTCGCGCAATGCTTGTATGTCGGCTTGTTGTTTGCTGTGCTCCGCAAGTAACTCTTCAGGATCGTGACTAACAATCTCTCCCACATGTGGGTTTTTAATATCAAGGTTGAAGTTACGGGCAATGATGTCGTCGATACTGACTTGCCATGCGTGTTCATTCTCGGTACGCGTAGCAAAGCCGTCTTCTTCATCACCCCACCAGTCGATTTCTGCTTTGAACTCTTCAAACTTCATCGGTTTGGTTTTGTTGTAATTTTTAACACCTGCTGGATATGGGTGCTCGTAGTACCACACTTTTTCAGTCGGTTTGCCTTTGGTGAAAAACAGTATGTTGGTTTTAATGCCAGTGTACGGGTTAAATACACCATTAGGTAAACGAACTATGGTGTGCAGGTTACATTCTTCGGTTAACAATTTTTTAATTTTGGTTTTAACGCCTTCACCAAACAGTGTGCCGTCTGGTAATACGACAGCGGCGCGTCCACCGTTTTTATCGGCAGTTGGCGCGGCTAATACTTCTACAATAAGTTGTAAGAATAGATCGGCGGTTTCACGAGTACGGGTTTCGCTTGGGAAGTTTTTCTCGATACCGTCTTCTTCTGTGCCACCAAATGGCGGGTTGGTGACAATAACGTCGAGCTGTTCATCCCAATTGGCTAGCGGCTTGTTAAGTGTATTACCGTGTTTAACTTGTACGGGTACTTCAATACCGTGTAATAACATGTTGGTAGTACACAAAAGGTGCGGTAATTGTTTTTTCTCAACACCGTGAATTTGTTTTTGCAGGGTTTGATGGTCTGCGCCTGTTTTTACGTAGTTGTCTTTTACGTGATCAAACGAGCACGCTAAAAAGCCACCTGTGCCACAGGCTGGGTCCATTATGCTTTCGCCCAGTTTAGGATCAACACGGTTGACCATAAATTTGGTGACGGCACGTGGTGTATAAAACTCACCTGCGTTACCTGCGCTTTGTAAGTCTTTTAATATTTGCTCGTATAAGTCACCAAAAAGGTGACGTTCGGCTGAGTCGGTAAAGTCTATTTCGTTAAGTTTGTTGATTACTTGGCGCAATAGCGTGCCGTTTTTCATGTAGTTAAAGGCATCACTAAAGGCTTCGCGCACAACAAAACCTCGTGGGTTTAAGTTGATTGGCGCGGTTAGGTTTTTAAGGTCGATAAAGAGTTTGTCGTTAACAAATTCAAGAAGCTCGTCACCTGTTATGCCTTCATTGTCTTGTGCCCAATTACGCCATAGGTATTCACTTGGAATAGGCTCTTGGTAGTTGTCTAATTCAAACTCTAGCGCTTCTTCTTGGGCATCGAATATTTTTAAGAATAATAACCATGACATTTGCCCTAGTCGTTGTGCGTCGCCGTCTACCCCTGCGTCTTTACGCATGATGTCTTGAATTGATTTAATTGCTGAGCTGATTGACATATAAGACTCTTCTATTTACTGCTTTCAACTAATTAAAATTAAAAGCTTACGTTAGGATAATAAAATGCACCTGCTTGGCAAACTAGCCGATGAGGTGCATATAAAATTGCTTGTTGGTTATGCTAAAACGGTAACTGGCTAACAAGGTTTAGCGAAATTACGTAGCTTAACTGGCTTTATCGGTTTCAATATGTTGATAAAGCTTATTTTCTAATTCGGTTATGGCTTGATCATACCCTTTTCTGCCACCAAAGGCTTGCTTTGCAATCTCCATTGGTTTACCCATTTGATCGAACGGCTGAACTTTAAGCACATGTATACTTTCAATTTCTTGTACGCCCGCATCAGCGTATTTATCAAGCAAGGTATTTAATACTGTTTGTGCTTGTTCAGAATACTTAGTGAAGTAGTTACGCTTTTTAACGTTGTTAGCTCGCTCTTTTCGCGTTAGTGGCGGTTGGTCAAAGGCAACATGACAAATAAGATCGAATGGGTCTAAATCTTTACTTATATCGTCTTCAAGCGCTTGCCAAATAACACCTTCGTTGGCTAATTCGTCAATAATGGTTTGTTTACGTTCAGCGGCATTCCATTTGCGGGTAAATTCGTCAAGCGAGGTAAATTGCTTTTGAATGGTTTTACGGGTGTAGTCTTTAAATGATTCAGTAACTAGCTTGCCATCACTGTCATAATACTGCACACGTTCGGCCATTTTTTTAACGGCTACCCCTGATACTTGGAATTTGATAAAGCGTTTTTCATCTTCGTCATCACCCCAATCACTATTAATTTCAACACCTTCTTGGTGAGTGTCGTAGCCTTGTTCTGGCTCGTTAACGTTGTCGGTTGATTCGTTTTGGTTATCATCGCTGTTGAAGTCATCAATAAAGGTGTTGTCGTCTTCAATAATGTCTTCGGGGTTAGACTCCATAATTTTTTCAGGTACACCGTCAAAGCGTTCATCGGCAAACAGTTCAGTGGCTTTTTTGAAATCTAAAATGGTAAACCATAACTTGCCGTATTTGTCGTCAATACGTGTACCACGGCCAATGATTTGCTTAAACTTGGTCATTGATTGAATGTTTTGATCTAGCACGACGAGTTTACAGGTTTTAGCGTCAACGCCTGTGGTCATTAACTCTGAGGTGGTGGCAATAACAGGGTAAGCTTTTTTCGGATTGATGAAGTTTTCTAATTGGGCTTTACCTAATTCGTCATCGCCGGTAATTTTCATTATGTACTTTTCATTCTTAGCCACTTGCTTGGGGTTTAAGTTAACTAAAGCACGACGCATGCGCTCTGCGTGGTCAATGTCGTTACAAAAAATGATGGTCTTTGCCATTGGGTCGGTACGTTGCAAATAACTAGTAATAGTTTGTGCGACTAACTCGGTACGGTTTTTAATGACGATTGTTCGGTCAAAGTCTTTTATATTGTAAATTCGGTCCTCGATAAGTTCGTCATTATCATCCCGTTGATCTTTTTCTGGTCGCCAGCCTTGAGCGTCTATATCAAGGTCTACCCTAACCACTTTGTATGGCGCTAAGAAGCCATCTTCGATACCTTCTTTTAATGAGTAGGTGTAAACAGGCTCGTTAAAGTAGTCAATGTTTGATACTTCGTCTGTTTCTTTAGGTGTTGCGGTTAAGCCGATTTGTGTGGCTGAGCCAAAATATTCAAGAATTTCGCGCCATGCGCTGTCATCAGCAGCGCTGCCACGGTGGCATTCGTCTATGACAATTAGGTCAAAGAAGTCTTTATCAACTTGTTTGAAAGCTTTTTGACTTTCCTCTGGGCCAGTTAACGCTTGGTAAAGCGCTAAATGAATTTCATAAGCGGGGTCAACCTTGCGCCCTGTTACTTTGGTCATGGCTTGACCGAAAGGTTGAAAATCGTTAATGCGAGTTTGATCAACCAATATATTTCTATCCGCTAAAAACAAGATGCGTTTTTTCTGGCGAGATTTCCATAAGCGCCAAATAATTTGGAAAGCAGTATAGGTTTTCCCTGTGCCTGTTGCCATCACCAGCAACATACGGTTTTTACCTTGTGATACCGCTTCTATCGTTTTATTGATAGCTTGTAATTGATAATAACGCGGCGCTTTGCCACTACCATCATCATGGTAGTCTTGGGTAATTAACGGCAGTTGAGCTTCTTTAAAGCCTCGATAATCACAGTATTTTTGCCAAAGTTTTTCGGGAGTTGGAAAGTCTGATAACTCTATACGTGTTTCAAGTTGTGCAAGGTTGGTTTTATCATGAAAAATAAAGCCATCACCATTTGAAGCAAATATAAATGGCACTTCTAAAAGACGGGCATAATCAAGCCCCTGTTGCATGCCTTTGCCTATTTCATGTTTATTGGCTTTAGCCTCAATAACCGCTAGCGGCATGTTAGGTTTATGGTAAAGCACAATATCAGCCGACTTAACGGTTTTACGCACACCTAATTGACCGCGAACAATAACCTTACCGTCACGCAATTTAACTTCTTGGCGTATTTGGCTCATCAAATTCCACCCTGCACTTTGTATTGCAGGCATGATAAATTTGCTGATTATGTCGGTTTCGCTAAGCTTCTTTTTGTCCATGATATTCCCTTACTACTTCGGCGTATCCATTATGCAACAAACAAGGTGCAGTTATTGTTATTTTTTGTCAATAGAATTGAAATAAAAGCGGTTTTATCAATAAATTAAATGCCAACTTTAAGGAGTAAAACACTAATGTGCAGATGCGAAAACCAACTAAACGCTAAAATATCTCATTGGTAAATAACTTAGCCGCAAGAACAAGACGATTCACAAACGGCATTGATTGAATACGCACTATTTAAGCAATAAATTTAGTAGCATCTAACATACGTTTAGTAAAAGAGCATAAATTGATTCTATGCCTATGTAACAAAAATATTTTTTAGTTTTACTTTCTATAAATAACTCAATTTCACTTTATGCCCAATCTGTCTCTTATACACATCTGACGCTGCCGACGATCTACTCTGTGTAGATC
>OLHF01000127.1_pt1 | contig 18639 bp, 18 predicted proteins | sample 1609471 | NCBI WGS metagenome assembly OLHF01 (sample SAMN05416858, study PRJEB24817) | seawater metagenome | isolation source: Sea water | place: Canada:Atlantic | collected 2013-11 | reverse complement strand
TCGTATGCACTAACTCTGGTTTACCTGTTTCTGGGTTACGCCAGCGCGCTTTTAACCGGCGTGCTTGAAAATCATTAAAATTACTACACGATGAAATTTCGCGATACGCCTCTTGACCAGGTAACCAAACCTCAAGATCATAGGTTTTTGTTGCCGAAAAGCCAGTATCACCTGAGCACAACAACATGAGGCGGTAAGGCAAGTTCAACGCTTGCAAAATACTCTCTGCATGTTGAGTTAACTGTTCATGAGCCTGTTCAGAATCAGACGCCTTGACCACTTGAACCAACTCAACTTTTTCAAACTGATGTTGGCGAATCATGCCTCTTACATCCCTACCATAGGCGCCTGCCTCACTTCTAAAACAAGGCGTATGGGCAACAAACTTTAGCGGCATTTGGTCTGCAGCGATAATCTCATCACGCACTAAATTCGTAACAGGCACTTCTGCCGTTGGAATTAAATAATACGGCGAGTCGTCTGAAATTTTAAATAAATCTTCTTCAAACTTAGGTAACTGCCCCGTTCCTAACAAACTGTCTTTATTAACAAGGTATGGCACATAAGTTTCTTTATACCCATGCTGATCGACATGCATATCTAACATAAACTGCGTCAATGCACGTTGAAGCCTAGCTAATGGACCCGATAGGGTAACAAAACGTGAACCCGCTATTTTTGCACCGGCTTCAAAATCTATTCCCGCCAATGATTGACCCAAATCCACATGGTCTTTAACGTCAAAATCGTACTGCGGTATCACGCCCCATTTACGAAGCTCAACGTTATTCTCTTCATCTTTACTGAGTGGTACATCATCAGCAAGAATATTGGGTAATGAGAGCTGAATAGCCTGCAATTTGGACTGGATTCCCTGTAATTCCGTTTCAGCGGCCTTTAACTCATCACCTAATTGAGAAACACTGTCTAATAAAGGCTGAATATCTTCGCCTTTGGCTTTCGCCATGCCTATCGACTTGGAGCGTTTATTACGTTCGTTTTGTAAGTTTTGAGTTTTCACTTGAATATCTTTACGCTGTGTTTCAAGCGCATTAAATACCTCTAGATCCAAATCAGCACCATGACGTTGCATGGCTGTTTTCACTTCTTCAGGGTTGTTTCTTAAAAGCTGTGGGTCAAGCATGTAGCTTTCCTTTTTAAATTTAGTTTAGTGGTGGTGTTCAGCTAACCAACTAAGGGTTTGACTGACATTGAAGTTTTCTTTTACATGTTTAATTGCCATCAACACTTTTTCTGATTGATCAAAAAATTCAATGGTAACAGGCAAATCAAACGACAAATCAATTAACGACGAGTCATGCATCTTTCCAGATAAGCCATAGCCCTCAACGCCTCTATAAGCCGTTGCGCCAGAGATGCTTTCATGATCATGAAGGTATTGCATAATTTTATTAAGCTGATGATCCGCTTCGGTTAAATAAATTCGAGCGATTCTGACTGATTCTGTTTTCATAATTGCCTCGCGATTAGCAGGCCAACCCAAGCAGCTAGCACGCATAAAATGACGCTAGCTAAAACATTAACAATGGCCTTTATTACATAACCTTGCTCAATTAAATTAATGGTCTCTATTGAGAAGGTAGAAAATGTTGTAAACGCACCCAAAAAGCCAACCAATAACACTGCTCTTACTTCAGGTGAAACCGACAAACGCTGCAAAAATAGTTCGTACAACAGTCCCATTAATAACGAACCAATAACATTAACAACCAAGGTTCCATAAGGGAACCCACGGCCAAGCCAGCTATATATGCCCGTCGATACAATAAAGCGCATCACTGCGCCGACTGATCCACCTGCTGCTATTGCCAGAAGTTGAGCCATTAAATTACCATTAATGCTAATTAATTAAAACCTTCATTTTACTGTCATCTGGCGCTTCAAGCACCTTTTTTTCGGTCACAATCGTTAATATTTGGCTCAACTCATAGCACGTTATCAATTGTTAGCACCCTGTCTTCACTAATGCCTCGCCAAAAACCCAGCTTTTAATACAAAAATCGCCGCTGAACCAAAAAGCTACTATCAGGCGCTAACAACACTTTTGAGCCTACTTTTTTATCAAATGGCTAGGGCTTGCGTACTGTTTAGATCTGGCTATACTTTATTATCACGTCATGACTGCTGGCCCTATTTAACACTTACTATTTTCGCGTCATCTAGCCGAGCGAATGGCGCCCTATATTAACGTTTCTGGTTTCATCACTTAATTATGCAAGTAAGTCTTCAAATTAATGCCCGCTGGGTTATCACCGTAGATGCTGACGATAACGTTTTAGAAAATCACGCTGTTATCATTCAAGACGATATTATTATTGATGTTTTACCTCAACAAGATGCGAAGAAATACAGCCCCGTTGAACTAATAGAATGTAACGATCACGCCTTAGCACCCGGTTTTATAAATGCGCACACTCATGCGGCTATGAGCCTCTTAAAGGGCCTTGCTGATGATTTACCGCTAAACGAATGGCTAAACGACCACATCTGGCCTGCTGAAACAGCTTTAGCCGATAGTGATTTTGTCAAAGACGGTACTGAGCTTGCCATTGCAGAAATGATTAGGGGCGGCACAACCTGTTTTAATGACATGTACTTCTTTATCGACCAGACTGCAACTGCCGTCTCGAACACGGGTATAAGAGCATGTCTTGGTATTCCGGTTATAGATTTCCCAACGCGTTGGGCTAAAGACTTAAATGAATATATCAGTAAAGGCCTTGCAGTTCATGATCACTTCCGTAGCAATGAACTCATTCATTTTACCTTTGCCCCGCACGCCCCTTATACCGTTTGTGATGATTCTTTAAAAACCATTCAACCCATCATGGATGAACTGGGCTTGGCGATGCATATTCATTTACACGAAACAGAAAATGAAGTCGAACAGTCAATTGCCAAACATGGTGTAAGCCCTATCGCACGATTAAACAATCTTGGCCTATTAAACCCCGACTTAATGGCCATACATATGACCCACCTAAGCGCCACCGATATTCAGTTAATCGCCGAACACCGCGTTAATGTTATACATTGCCCCGAATCAAACTTAAAACTTGCCAGTGGTTTTTGCCCTGTTGATGAATTAATCACGTCAAATATTAATATTGCTATTGGAACAGACGGTTCGGCTAGCAACAATGATATTGATATGTTGGGTGAAACCAAAACGGCTGCGCTGTTAACCAAAGGCCGCACTAAACAAGCAGATGCATTACCCGCAAAAACTGCTTTGCGTATGGCTACCATAAACGGCGCGAAAGCCCTACGATTAGATAAAAAAATAGGCTCCCTTGAAATTGGAAAACAAGCCGATATGTTCGCAATAAATCTTAATAGCATTGAAACTCAACCTATTTATGATGTTATTTCTACACTGATTTATTCTGCAAACCGCTCTCAAATTACTGATGTATGGGTTGCTGGCCAACGTTTAATGCAAGATCAGCAATTAACCACCCTGGATGAAGCCCAGCTAATTGAAAAAGTAAAACACTGGCAAAGAAAAATTAACCCGTTTCATCATCAACCCAATAAAGCGGTGTAAAATAATCAAATGACGCAGACTAAAGACAATGTAAACCCAAGTGAAATCGAAAAATTTAGCGCTATGGCTTCCCAGTGGTGGGACACCGAGGGCAACTTTAAAACACTGCATCAAATTAACCCGTTACGTCTTAACTTAGTTGATAAAACAGTTTCGTTGTCCGGCAAAGATGTTTTAGATGTTGGCTGTGGCGGCGGTATTTTATCTGAGTCAATGGCGCTTAAAGGCGCTAATGTAACGGGTATTGATTTAGGCAAAGAACTGCTAGACGTTGCTGACCTTCATAGTTTAGACAGCGGTGTTTCCGTCAATTACCAGCACATCAGTGTTGAAGCATTGGCCAGCCAAAAACCGGAGCAATTTGACTGTGTTACCTGCATGGAAATGCTCGAACATGTTCCTGACCCGGTAGCAATTATTAACGCGTGTTCAACACTCGTTAAACCGGGCGGCTACGTTTTCCTATCCACCCTAAATAGAAACCCAAAGGCCTACCTATTATCCATTATCGGTGCCGAATACATCCTCGGCATGATGCCCAAAGGCACACATGATTATGCCAGCTTCATAAAACCTTCCGAACTAGCCTTATGGGCACGACAAGCAGGTTTAACACTGGAAGATAGCCGAGGTATTGAATACAACCCTTTTAACAAGTCCTTCTCTATGTCCGATGACATCAGTGTGAATTACATTTGCGTCTTTAAAAAGACGGTCTAATCCATTATGTCCATTGCAATGCATGATTGGCAAGTCGATGCGGTTTTATTTGACCTTGATGGCACCTTAGTCGATACCGCGCCAGACCTTGCCGCCGCATTAAATGTCGCCTTAGTACAAAACAATCAGCCAGCGTTACCTTATGAAACGATACGACCTATCGTCTCAAACGGTGCTAATGGTTTAATAGAGCTCGGCTTTGGGTCTGCCCTATCCAGTGACCAGCATGAAAAAATTAAAGCATCCTTACTTGGCCATTACCAACAAAACATTGCTAATGAATCAACACTATTTGATGGATTTGAAGACAGCTTACTGTTTCTTGAAAAACATCAAATCCCTTGGGGTATTGTGACGAATAAACCAGCCTATTTAACACTGCCCCTCTTAGAGAAATTAGCGCTAATTAATAGAGCCAGTTGTATCGTTTGCGCTGATCAGGTCAACCACCCAAAACCACACCCCGAATCTATTTTATTAGCCTGTAAACAGCTGGATGTTTTACCCATGAACGCACTCTATCTTGGTGATGCAGAACGTGATATTCGTGCAGGTCGATTAGCTGGCCTAAAAACAATAGCCTGTACCTTCGGTTACATTCCAGACAGTATTGACTTTAATGACTGGCAAGCTGATAGATATATTGATAAACCCGCCGATTTATTAACATCTCTACAACCCTTACTCTAAGCGCATCAATTAATCATGGCTGGCATTAACGATATTTTTTTCCTTTTAGGTGGCATCGTCATAGGCCTTATTAGCGGTTATTTGCTCATGTTACGCACTAACACAGCACTTAAAAAAGAATTACTGACGCATGAAACACGCCAAGCCATTGAAAAGGAGTTAAGAGAAAAAACGAAGGCCGATGAAGACAGTATGATGCAAAACTTTCGCGATAGTTTTTCTGCCTTATCCAGCCAAGCATTACGAGACAATAATGAAGAGTTTCTAAAACTTGCTAGAGAAAACTTTAGCAAACAACAAATGACCGTCGAAACGCGCTTAAATGAAAAAGAGAGAGCATTTAGCGAGATGGTCTCTCCGATTAAAGAGATACTTAAACAAACCGATGAACAACTCAAAAAACTAGAGGCCGATCGACAACAAACTCACGGCTCAATCAGTCAATATTTACAAAATATGACTGAAACCCAGCACCAGTTACACAGTGAAACACGAAATCTTGTTCAAGCCCTAAGACGGCCTGAAGTCCGTGGCCAATGGGGCGAACTAACCTTAAAGCGTCTTGCCGAATTAGCCGGGCTGGTAGAGCACTGTGACTTCTTTGAACAAGAAAACTTAAACACCCAAGAAGGTGCTATGCGACCTGATATGATCATTCGCATGCCAGACCAACGCGATATTGTTGTTGACGCTAAAACACCTCTTGACGCCTATCTATCGGCTACCGAACAAAGCAAAGATGGCGAACGAAAAGCACACCTTATCCGACACGCAAAGCAAGTAAGGGATCGAGTCAAAGAGCTATCGAAAAAGGCTTATTGGTCACAGTTTAAAAACACACCCGACTTCGTTGTTCTGTTTATACCCGGCGACCAATTTCTTAGTGCCGCCTTAGAGCAAGACCACTCACTACTTGAAGATGCACTCGCTCAACACGTTATCTTAGCAACGCCCACCAGCTTGGTCGCCTTACTAAGAGCAATAGCATTTGGTTGGCGCCAACAAGCCAGTAGCGAAAACGCCGAAGCGATTCGAAAACTCGGTGAAGAAATGTACTCCAGACTAACAACCTTTGTAGAGCACATCAGTAAAATTGGTAGCTCCTTAGAGAAAAGCGTAGATCATTACAACAAAGCGGTGGGCTCTTTAGAGCGGCAAGTCTTCCCGAATGCACGTAAATTTAAAGACCTTGGTATAGAAACACGCAAAACCATGTCTGAAATAGAACCCATTGAAAAAGCAACCCGAAAACCAACACCTATCAGCAATATAAAAGATGACTAAACCTATAATAATCAACCCGATAAACCTTCAGCCTCAGGCGCTCAAAGATCACGTTTACTTAGTAACTGGCTCAACCGGAGGCTTAGGGCGAGAAACTGCCCTTGCACTTGCTAAACTCGGTGCAACAGTGGTTTTAACCGGCAGAAATGAAAAGAAATTAGAAGCCTTGTATGATGAAATAGAACAGGCCGGCAACCCAACGCCTGCTATTGTTCCCTTTGATTTAAGCCAAGTAGACGAAGAGCTTTACCAGCAATTAATAAAATCTATTTATAATGAATTCAAAAGGTTAGATGGTATAGTTCATGCAGCTTGTGATATGGGAATCATTGGCCCCATTGGCAGCCAAGAAGGCTCGATCTGGCAGAAAGTTCTACAGGTTAATTTAAACTCAGCCGTGTTACTAAGCAAAGTTTGCTTGCCACTTTTACATCAGGCTAAACAACCATCTATCACTTTTATTTCTGATTCCTCTGCTCGCCAAGGAAAAGCCTACTGGGGCGCATACGGTGTTTCCAAGGTGGCACTTGAATCTTTCTGCACCATGTTAGCAGATGAGCTAGAAGCGACCACTGTGGTCAGTAATGTCTTCATTCCAGGCCCCAGTATGTTACCGATTAGAAAGAAGACACATCCAGCTGAAGACGAAAAAAACCTAAGCTCGCCCACTGAATTAGCCAATAACTTGATTAACGTTATTCTTAGCGAGAAGTCTGGGCAATGCTTTTCACATCAAGCCGACTGAGTCACAACCGACTTTAAGATTGAAACAAACTCTGCTACTTCTTGTTGAGTGTTTTGTTGCCCCAAACTTACACGAATAGCACTTAGGGCTCGCTTATCGGGCACGCCCATCGCCGTTAATACGGCGCTTGGGCTTTTACTATTGCTTGAACAGGCTGAACCACTTGAGATTGCCACGCCTTTTTGGTCAAGCTGCATCAAAAGCATTTCCCCATCAACCGATTCAATAAGCAATTGACTTGTATTGGGTAGACGGTCAACATCTGAAGCAACTACCCTCACCCCTTCAATGCCTTTAACCCCTGCTTCTAATGCTTGCTGAAGAGCTAACAAGTGCCTAGAGCGATTATCCAACGTTTGTTGGGCTAACTCAGCTGCTCGCCCAAAACCAATAATAGCCGCAGCATTTTCAGTACCGGGCCTTATATTCATTTCTTGCCCACCACCATAAAGCATAGGCATTAACGACGTTTTTTTATCGTGAATAACCGCGCCAACACCTTTTGGGCCATAAATTTTATGACCTGATATAGACATTAAATTGACACCCAATGCATTAAAATCAACGGGTATTTTACCAACTGATTGAACCGCATCCGTATGAACAATAGCGCCCTTTTCTTTAGCCAACGCAGCTAATGGCGCTATATTTTGAAGCACACCAGTTTCATTATTAGCCTGCATAATACTCACTAGGCCAGTGTCCTCGCTAAGGCCACGTTTTAGTGTATCTATTGAGATCAGACCATTATCATCAACTGCTAATTGATCAAAAAAGAAACCTTTTTTTGACAACTGGCGTATTGGCTCAACCACAGAAGGGTGCTCTGTAGCGCCTAGTAAAAGGTGTTGTTTGTTCGAACAAACAGCCGCTGAGATACAAAGATTATTTGCCTCGGTTCCACCACTGGTAAAAATAACTTGCTCAGCACTCACATTAACAAGGTTAGCCACTTGTTGCCTTGCTTGTTCAATCGCTGTTTTAACCACCCGCCCGTGTCGATGCAAACTGGAAGGGTTACCATAAAAGGTCGTTAAGAATGGCTCCATCGCTTCAAAAACAAGAGGATCTATCGGCGATGTCGCATTATTATCAAAATAAATCATCAGTGTTCTAAATTCTAGCCTTCTTTAGCTCGCGCTTCTGGACAAGTAGAACCTGTTCCATCATCAACCGGTTCACTGTTAATTTCTTCGACCGACCGATCATCCATTCCACCACCCAATGATTTTATTTCATGGCACATGCGTTCCATTTCTTTATCCATTGTGTGGATATGCTCCAACATACTATTAATAGCTACCGCCACTGGGTCAGGTAGTTCTTGAGAGGCGCCGTATGCGTCAAAACCAATTTTTTTAGCCATCTCTTCTTGCTCAGGGCTTGGTTTAACAGAATCAGTGGTTGCAACACGACCGGGTATACCGACGATTGTGGTGTCAGCAGACACCGATCTAACAACAACCGCATTAGAGCCAATCCTGGCATTATCACCTATCTCTATCGGCCCCAGCACTTTAGCACCAGCACCTACGACCACACCATTACCTAGCGTAGGGTGTCGCTTACCCTTTTTCCAACTCGTACCACCTAAGGTCACCCCATGATAGAGCGTACAATCATCACCAATAACAGCTGTTTCGCCAACCACGACGCCCATTCCGTGGTCAATAAAAAAACGCTTGCCTATCACCGCACCAGGATGTATTTCTATACCGGTTAACCAGCGTGAAAAATAAGCGATAAAACGAGAAATAAATTTTAAATTCACTCCCCACAGCCAATGATTTAAGCGATGAAGCAGGAGCGCATGAAACCCGGGGTAGGTCATGATCACTTCAATTTTGCTACGTGCCGCAGGATCCCTGTCAAAAACTATATTAATATCTTCTTTTAATTGGTTAAACATAATGCTTTTTTATTTAATAGTGACTCTATTCTAACGTGCGTGATTTTATTAACACATTTTTTTACAACGTTAGGCTTTTTTGATTCCATCTATCTTATTATTGATGGCCGTTAACACGCCACGTAGGATATTCACCTCTGTTCGATTAAGTTCAGAACGGTAAAAAATACGCCTAATGCGTTGTTGCAGCCTTTTAGTTTTATAGAGCTGTAGAAAATCTGTTTTCTCAAGCGTCTTTAAAAGGTGCTCAAAAAAACCTTCAAACTCTTGGCTGGTTGCAGGCCTATCTTCAACATCAGGTGATTCAATTACCTGTTCACCTATCACTGCTGAATACACCTCATAACATAACACTTGCACAGCAGATGCAACGTTTAATGAACTAAAATTTGGATTAGTTGGAATATGTAATAAGTGCTGACACAATTCCAACTCTTCATTCGTGAGCCCGGAGTTTTCTCGGCCAAACACCAACGCAACCTTTGCATTCTTTGCCGATGCAATGGCCAATTCACTGCCTTTTTTAGGGCCAACCTCTGACCAACCCAAATGCCTAATTCTAGCGCTAGCCCCCAAGACTAACTCACACGGCTCCAAGGCTTCTTTTAAACTATTATAAACATTTGCTGTTGCCAAAATATCATCGGCACCAGACGCACGTGAGGTGGCCTCAGAACTCGGAAATATTTTAGGGTTAACTAAGGCTAAATCACTAAGCCCCATATTTTTCATGGCCCGCGCTGTTGCGCCTATATTCCCAGGATGTGAAGTTTGTACCAACACAATCCTTATATTTGACAATATTTCGTTATTTTCATCGACTTTCAAAAGACATCCTCCGGCTGTATCTGTTATCCTTGCGCCACATAAATAGTTAGGCATCATCATGCACCCAATGTTAAATATTGCCATTAGGGCAGCAAGGCAAGCAGGCGATATTATAATACGTTCAGCTGACTCAATTGACACACTTAAGATAACTATTAAAAATCAAAATGATTACGCCACAGAAATTGACCGGCGTGCTGAAGAAGAAATTATTAATATCTTATTAAGTGCTTATCCCGATCACGGTGTTTTAGCCGAAGAATCTGGCTATCTAAATCAAGACGCTGAATATATTTGGATTATAGACCCTCTTGATGGAACCACGAATTTTATACACGGTTTTCCGCATTATGCGGTATCTATTGCTTTAAAAAGAGGCGATACCGTAGAGCAAGCCGTAATTTACGACCCTGTTCGTCAAGACCTATTTACTGCAACACGTGGTAAAGGGGCAATGCTGAACAACAGACGTCTTCGTGTTGGCCGACAACGAAAAATCGAAGGTTCATTTCTAGGCACTGGCTTCCCTTTTAAGAACGATAAAGATATTGAACCTTACCTCGATATCTTTCGTGATATTTTCTCTTCCACCTCTGGTGTTAGACGTGCAGGAGCTGCTTCTTTAGATTTAGCTTATGTAGCTGCTGGAAAACTAGATGGTTTTTTTGAAATCGGTCTAAAACCTTGGGATTTTGCTGCTGGCGTCTTACTCATTCAAGAGGCTGGTGGTGTTGTTAGTGATTTTTCTAATAATCACGATTTCCACAAAACAGGTAACATTGTTTGTGGCAACCCTAAAATGCATCAGGCCTTATTAAACAAAATTACACCGCATGCAGAAAAAGTAATTAACAGTTAAACAACACACAAAACTTGATCAATAAAAAAGCCGCTATAAAAGCGGCTTTTTTATTACCAATTATCAGCTCATCAAGGAATTTTATCTAACTCATCTTGATCAACCTTAACAACCATCAGGTCTTCTTTCGTCACTCCCAAGGCAAGCGTTATGGGGCTAGCAACATAAATAGAAGAATAGGTACCAATTAACACGCCAACAATCAGCGCAAGTGCAAAGTCATGAATAATTTCACCACCTAAAACAAACAATGCCATTAACACTAACAAAGTTGTTAGCGAGGTCATCACGGTTCGAGTAAACGTCTGGTTTAACGAGATATTAACAACATCAACCGGTGAGCCTTTTCGCAATGTTCTAAAGTTTTCTCTTACACGATCAAACACAACAATAGTATCGTTCAATGAATAACCAATAATCGCTAAAATAGCCGCCAGTACTGTTAAATCAAATTCAAACTGAAAAACAGAAAAGAAACCAAGGGTAATAATAACGTCGTGCGCCAGTGCCGCCACAGAGCCTAAGCCAAAGCGATATTCAAAGCGAATAGCGACATAAATCAGGATACAGATTAAGGCATATAATAGTGCCAAACCGCCATCTTCTTGTAACTCTTCACCAACTTGTGGGCCAACAAATTCTGCCCGTCTTAACTCACCTTGTTGTGAGAAATTCTCATTCACCGCAGCCAACACCTTATTACTTAACGCTGCAGTATTTAACGCATCATTTGGTAATAAGCGGATAAGCACTTCTTTTGATGAACCAAAATGTTGTACCACAGCGCCACTAAAATTAGCCTCTGTTAACAAATTCCTTAAACTTTCCAGCTCAACTGCTTCGGGAAAGCTAAGCTCTACCAACGTTCCACCAGTAAAATCAATCCCTTTTTTTAACCCCATGGTCGCTAAAGAAGCGATAGAAACAATAATTAATAGAGTAGAAAAAATAAGCGCTATTTTACGTTTACTTAGAAAATCAATCTTGATTGTATGTTGATTACTCATAATTTAAATCTTCAGTTTTTCTATTTGACGACTACCAAAAGTCACATTAACTAATGCACGCGTACCAATAATAGCGGTGAACATAGAGGTTAAAATACCGATACTTAAGGTAATAGCGAAACCTTTAATAGGCCCTGTACCAAAACCGAAAAGGATAATCGCGGCAATCAATGTCGTGATATTTGCATCCGCAATGGTAGAAAAGGCTTTATCGTAGCCCGCCGCAATACTGGCTTGAGGTGAGTTTCCATTTTTAATCTCCTCTTTAATGCGCTCAAAAATTAGCACATTAGCATCTACCGCCATCCCCACTGTTAGCACAATGCCGGCAATTCCAGGCAGCGTTAACGTGGCTTGCAAGAGTGACAATACAGCAACGATAAAAACCAGATTAAAGGCCAAGGCTACATCGGCAAAAAGGCCGAATGTCTTGTAATAAATAGCCATAAAAATTAAGACTAAAACAAAACCAATCATCACAGAATTGAAGCCTTTATCAATATTATCTTGCCCTAGGCTTGGCCCAACCGTGCGCTCTTCAACAATATCAATCGGCGCAGCCAAGGCACCTGCTCTTAATAATAAAGCTAGATCACGTGCTTCAGCTGAATTATCTAAGCCTGTTGTTTGAAAACGGTTACTAAAGTGCCCACGAATGGTCGCCACATTAATCACTTCCTCGACGACTGTTTTGTAGCGTACCGGCTCGCCGTTAACCATTTTAATATCGGTTCTATTTTCAATAAATACAACCGCCATTGGTTTACCAATATTTTCTCGTGTGGTTTTGCTCATTTTTTTACCACCCGGACCATCTAATGACACAGAAACCATCGCGGAGCCTGTATCACCTTCTATCCCTGATGAAGCATCTACAATCTCATTACCGGTCACAATAACCTGTTTTTTCAACAGGATTTGGCCACCATCTCGACGGTTATATAACTTAGAACCAATCGGCACTCTTCCAGCTAATGCAGATGACACTGAATTTTGCGTATCAACCAGATGATACTCAAGTGTTGCGGTTGCACCTAAAATCTCTTTTGCACGAGCCGTGTCCTGGACACCAGGTAATTCAACAACAATACGGCTTTCACCCTGTCTTTGAATAACAGGCTCTGCAACACCTAACTCATTAACACGATTTTTTAACGTAATGATATTTTGCTGAACAGCATAGTTTCTTACGTCCATTAACTCATCATCTGACATCGTTGCCGTTAAGGTGGGCGTTGAGGACTCGCTAACTTCAGGCTTAAAGTCCCAAGTACGGAACTGAGACTCCAATTTGCTGATCGCCTCGTCATGAATCTGTTGGTTTCTAAATTTAATACCAACATTGTGGCCATTGACCATAACGCTTAGATAACGCAATTTATTTTCGCGCAAATATTGGCGAAAATCAGCCGCACCACGGTCTACTGCTTGCTTCTCAGCAGCTTGCATATCCACTTCCAGTAAGAAATGCACACCACCTCTTAAATCCAAGCCTAAATACATAGGCGCTGCATTTAACGAACGCAACCATTGAGGGGTTGTTGGCGCCAAATTAAGAGCCACAACATAGTTATTCCCTAAGACCGACTTAATAATATCAACCGCCTTAAGTTGATCATTCGAATGCTTGAAGCGCAACAAAATTTGGCTGTCATTCAACTCACCTTTTAATAAGGCAACACCATTTTGTGCTAGCTGATCTTTTACATCAGCTAAAACAGAACTGTTGATGACCGCACCACGCAAAGGCGAAATTTGTACAGAAGGGTCTTCACCGTAAAGATTTGGTAGTGCGTAAATAATAGCAACAACTAACGCCATTATTATCATTAAGTTCTTCCAAGCAGGAAAATGATTCGTCATAACAATAACTCGTTTGGCAGTTTATTTTTTTGCTTTTCCAGCAGATGCGTATGTGCCTTTAGGCATTACCGTTGAAATTGAAGTCTTCATCACTTGAACCGATGTATTAGGCGCAATTTCAAGTGTAATAAAATGATCATCCACTTCTGTAATTTTACCCAGCAAACCACCATTGGTTACAATTTCGTCGCCTTTCTTAGCGCCTGCAACAAGTTGCTTGTGTTCTTTATTACGCTTTTGTTGAGGACGAATTAAAAGAAAGTAAAAAATAACAATTAACGCAATTGGAAAAAGTAATCCTTCGAACCCTGGTGCTGCTGCTTCTTGAGTTGCGGCTGCGGTATCTGCTGCGATGGCGTTTGAAACTAAAAAATCTAACATATTTTTTCCTTATTAATGAATTAACTCAATCACGCATTATGCCACAGCATCTCGTGTTTTGCCTTGCTGCTCATAAAAATCATCCACAAATTCTAACAAGCGCTCTTGCTCAATAGCCTGACGTAAGCCACGCATCAAGTCTTGATAATAATGAAGGTTATGAATCGTATTTAAACGCGAGCCTAAAATCTCTTTACACTTATCTAAATGTCGCAAGTAGGAACGCGAATAATTCTTACAGGTATAACACTCACATGCCTCATCAACTGGCTTGGTATCAAATTGATACTTTTCATTTCTTATTTTCACTAAGCCTTTACGGGTAAACAAATAACCATTACGTGCATTCCGTGTTGGCATAACACAATCAAACATATCAATGCCTTTTAACACCGCTTCAACAATATCTTCGGGTTTACCCACGCCCATCAAATAGCGCGGTTTATCACTGGGCATAGCCGGAACAATATGTTCCAAAACTCGCTCACGGTCGTCTTTAGGCTCACCAACAGACAAACCGCCAATCGCAAAGCCATCAAAATCAATTTGCTTCAGCGCTTCTAATGACCTGTCACGTAAATTTTCATACATGCCCCCTTGAACAATACCAAATAAGGCCGAAGGGTTATCGCCATGAGCATCTTTACTTCGCTTGGCCCAGCGTAGCGATAACTCCATAGATATACGCGCTTCTTCTTCGGTGGCTGGGTATGGTGTACATTCGTCAAAAATCATTACAATATCCGAGCCTAATTGCCGTTGCACTTGCATTGACTCTTCAGGCCCCATAAATACTTTTCGGCCATCCACCGGGGAACGGAAATGAACACCCTTCTCTGTAATTTTACGCATTTCATCCAAGCTAAATACTTGAAAGCCACCGGAGTCAGTCAAAATAGGCTTTTGCCAGTTCATGAAGTCATGCAAGTCACCATGCGCTTCAATAACCTCCACACCCGGACGCAACATTAAGTGAAACGTATTACCGAGCACTATTTCAGCACCGGTGTCTAATAACTCCTCTGGTGCCATTGCTTTAACCGTACCGTACGTGCCTACGGGCATAAAAGCGGGGGTTTCAATAGTACCGCGGTCAAACGTTAAACGTGCACGGCGGGCCTTAGCATCGGTATTTAATAAATTAAATTTCATATTATTCAGTTGTATCTGACATTTTTGTTAAAAACATAGCATCACCATAGCTAAAAAACCGATACCGTTGGGCTATTGCATGTTGATACGCCAATTTCATTCGCTGATAACCAGAAAATGCACTCACTAACATTAATAAAGTAGATTCAGGCAAATGAAAATTCGTTACCATCGCATCCACCACATTAAAGTGGTAACCCGGCGTAATAAATAAATCTGTATCGCCTGTAAAAGGCTTAATAGCCCCCTCTTTTGCTGCAGACTCTAATGAACGCATCGCCGTTGTACCCACAGCAATAACACGCCCACCATTTTTTTTAGTCGCTTCAATTTGTTGAACCGTTTGTTCATCTACCGTTAGCCATTCTTTATGCATAATATGGTCAGCAAGGTTTTCTTCTCTAACCGGCTGAAAAGTACCACTACCAACGTGCAAGGTGACATAAGCAAAGTTCACCCCAAGTGATTTTATGTCGTCAAGCAGGCGCTCATCAAAGTGCAGCCCTGCTGTTGGCGCAGCAACTGCCCCAGGTTTACGACCAAACACCGTTTGATAGCGTTCAATATCCAGCGTTTCATCGTCCCTATCAATATAAGGTGGTAATGGCATATGCCCGATGGCCTTCAACACAGTATCAATCGAGTCATCAAACGTAAGTTGAAACAAATCGCCTTCACGACCATCAACCAAACACTTATAACCATCATTTAAAATAATGTGGGTACCGGCTTTGGGTGATTTACTGCAACGAACATGTGCCAACGCCGTCTTATCCCCCATAACACGCTCAATAAGGATCTCTAACTTACCGCCTGTTTCTTTATGGCCGAACAGGCGCGCAGCAATAACGCGGGTATTGTTAAAAACTAACAGATCCCCTTCTCTCAATAACATCGGCAGATCAGCAAAAACCTTGTCGGAAAAGTCATTCTCACCCACCACCAGCAAACGGCTATCAACCCGCTTCTCTAATGGGTAGCGAGCAATCAATTCATTGGGCAAGTCGTAATTAAAGTCACTTTTTTTCATGGCGACGGATCTTAACAGGAACGACCCTCATCAGCGAGCGCAAAACAGGCTATTAAATTAAAATTTTAATAGAGTTTGAATTTGAAACTGTCTATAATGCCCACACTTATTTGCCGGGGTGGCGGAACTGGTAGACGCGCCGGATTCAAAATCCGGTTTCTTCGGAAGTGCCGGTTCGATTCCGGCCCTCGGTACCATTTAAGTTTTCAGTAATAGACTGAATCAGACCGCAAAGCCCATTACTAAAGGGCTTTGAGGCTCTAAACCCCCTCCTTACTTTTCGCATTAAACCGTATCTTTTCGCTTTCATTTACGCTATTTTTACGCCACAATTTACGCCAAGTTGTTTTTAACGGGGGCTTTGTGGCTAAACCGAGGAAAGTTGGTGATAAATGACGTGTCGAGTTTAGGCGTGGAAAGTTTTACGAGTCAGCTCAGTTTAAAACTCAATGACTCCGACAAAAACAGAATTGCCGATGTTAACGATAAATTAATTCAAAAACCGGCAATAAGGCTGAATTTCTCGTCGCAAAATGAAGGTGAAAAAACTACTTATTAAATATCGCGGGGCAACAACAACTCAACGAGTTGCACATACAACTGATCGTAGATACTTTTTCTCAAGTAAATAAATAAGGTATTAAATATAAGGAAACAACATGGACGTTAACCTGATTTTTATTTTAATCTCAATAGTGCTATTGGCTCTAGCTTCTGGTGCCACTTTTTTCTATACAAAAAAACAGACTCTTCAGCGAATAAATAAACATGATGTTACAAAAGAGCAGCTAAACATATTATTAAAAGATTTATCAAAATCACAAGGGGAGCTTGCCTACTTAAAAATTGAATTTGACAAAATCAACAATGAAACACAGGTACTGCAAGACTTAAAAATTAATGCTGATAAAATAGCCTCTCAGCTCAAATCAGATAATAAAAATATCGCCCTAAAAAAACTAGAGCTCGATATTATTAATGAGGAAAAGTCGTCTAAGCAGGCGGAAATGAAAAACCTTCTCGGAAAATTAGACTTGTATACACGGATGGATGAGTTTGTTGAACACGGGTTGTTTGAAGAACCTAATTATTTATACGAGACTTCAGCTCGCTTCACGATAGAAATAAAGCGTGTAAGAGAACTTCAAAAGAAACAGATAAAAGATAAAAAAGCGGTTATATCGTACGACTCAACGCAACCAAAGCAATTCATAAATTCTCAAATAAAGATATTATTAAAGGCTTTCAATATTGAGTGTGACGCTCTAATAGCAAAAGTTAGTCCTAGCACTTACGAGAGAACACTTGAGCGACTAGAAAATCAGGCAACCTCCCTTTCAAAAGTAACTGAGCTTATTGGTCTTGAAATTAACCAAGATTATGTCGACCTGAAACTAAAAGAATGCCAGTTTCAGTATCAGTTCAAATTAAAAAAAGAAGAAGAAAAGGAAGAGCAAAGAATTATTCGTGAGCAGATGAAAGAAGAGCAAAAAGCCATCAAAGAATATGAGCGGGCAATAAAAGCCGCTGAAGATGAAGAAAAGTTATATAGAAAATTATTGGATAAAGCTCAAAAAACACTAGACGAGGCATCGGGGGCGGACAGAGAAATCGCAGAGCAAAGAATTAAAGAATTAGAGCAGCAGCTTGCTGAAGCAGAAGACAAAGAAGCTCGCGCCAAAAGCATGGCAGAGCAAACAAGAAAAGGCCACGTCTACGTGATAAGTAACATCGGCTCATTCGGTGAAAACGTTTATAAAATAGGCCTTACTAGGCGGCTAGAGCCACTGGATCGTGTGAAAGAATTAGGTGACGCAAGCGTTCCGTTCTTATTTGATGTTCATGCAATGGTCTACGTAGATGACGCCCCATCACTAGAAAAAGCACTGCATAATAAATTCTCTAAACAGCGAGTAAACGCAATAAACCGCCGTAAAGAATTTTTTAATACCGACCTTGAAAGCATAAAAAAAGCCGTCCAAGAAATTGCAGGGCTTGATGCCGAGTTTACAATGACAGCTTCAGCAGAAGAGTATTACGAAACAAAAAGGTTATTGGGGTAATGAAATCAAAGCTACTAATAGCCAACCTATATAATATGGCCCATTACCTTAATTATTTACCTCGTTACACCAATATCAGTAAACAACACCCAACAAGGGACGGGGAGTATTAGAAAAGGTACTCTCTAGCACTTTAATACTTGCAAGGAAAGAGGCGCTTTTCTTTACAGACGTTTAAAATTCAAAGGGATTCCGGTTATTCAATACATTTCAGGCTTGTATTCAACGTTACCCCATTCGAGTAGTTTATTAGCAAATTTATCCAGTGTCTCATACCCTTCTTTATCCTCCCTCCAACTAAATTTATGACAATCATTAATCGTCCTAAAAGTAAGTGAGGTGGTAGAACCATCAACCCCTGTTAGCATTGACAATGGAAGAACAGGCATTTTATGGTTTCTTAAACGGTTAATTGCTTTATTTGCAACATTATCAGGCACGATAGTATTAACAACTTCTTCATCATATAAGCCGTATTTACCATCTGAAGCGGTTCCGCTCATTAGGACAGTAAAAGCCGTTAGTTAAGGAGTTATTTTC
>OLHF01000126.1_pt1 | contig 18754 bp, 21 predicted proteins | sample 1609471 | NCBI WGS metagenome assembly OLHF01 (sample SAMN05416858, study PRJEB24817) | seawater metagenome | isolation source: Sea water | place: Canada:Atlantic | collected 2013-11 | reverse complement strand
AAACTGTTAAATTGGTTTGCCCTACTTTGCTTGGCGAAAACTCAAAAGCTACAAACACAAAAACAACCTGAAACCGCCAAACTTATAAAAGAATTTACCCTAAATAGAAGGCGGTACATAACGCCTCGTTAAGAGGCAAAAAATTGTTGGCTAAAATTAGCGACGAAGGAGCAAAAAGCCAACTGTTTTTTGTCCTTTTAAACGACTTGTTAGCCGTATTTGATCATCAAATTTAAGTCTTTACAAAGTTTATCCCAGATTTCATATAGGACGCTTAGATTATTGCCAGCAGAGAAAAGCCTTACTTGGTCATATGTAAACATTTCTATCTGATAATTATCAGATTTACCTTGGACTTTTCCAATTACCATTTTATTGTCATCATAACTATCAATTACACCGTGAACACACACGTCACGTACCTGTGATGTTCCTTTAGTAATTTTAATAATCTCATCGAAATCAGGTATGCAATTAATCCCCGAAGGTAAATTATTTTTTATATATTCCAATTTGTGATTTAGGTTAAGTGGCCTGTTACCTTTCTTTTTTGACGAATAAAGAATAAATACGCACTCATCGATTTTTCTCTCTACAGGTGTCCACATGACTGTAAGCAAACCAATTACAGATAACCATGGCTCTAATGATTTTTGATTTTCTTCAATATTTAAGTTCATATTAACTATCTTTATACGGCTAACGCCCAAATAACAGGCTAAGTAATGGTTGGCTAAAATTGTGTAGCGAAGCGAAACGTAGCCAACTGTTACGTGTCCTTGTTGATTTTCTTGTTAGCATGGCCGAATTCATATACTAAGTGCGACACCCAATTTAATAAAAACGATGAACTGCTATATTCTTAGTTTTTTGCTCCCGCCAAGAAGTAAAACACTATGAAATACAAGCAGCTCACCGAAGGTGATAGATATACGTTAGCCACCTTAAAAAGGCAAGGCTTAAGCTTCACTAACATTGCAAAAGCGATGAATAGAGATAGAAGTACGATTTATCGCGAGGTAAATCGTAACAGTTGCTGGATTATTGATGGCTCTTATCGCCCTATTAAAGCACAACGCCGGACACGAGCAAGGCGTAGACGTTCAAGACGAAATCAGCATTTTACGACACAAGATTATAAAGAAGTCAGAAAGCTTATCCGTAAAGATTGGAGTCCAGAACAAATAACAGGACACTTAAAAAATGCAGGGAAACGCTTCTTTAGCCATGAAACCATTTACAAATATATTTGGCGAGATAAACGAAGTGGTGGCACTTTATGGAAACACCTACGCTGCGCGCAAAAGCGAAGACGAAAACGTTATAACGCCTATGACAGCCGAGGCAGGCTTGCCGGTAAACGAAATATTGCTGAACGACCACATGAAGTCGAAACACGACAAATACAAGGCCATTGGGAAATTGATACCGTGATGGGAAAAGGCTCTAAACATTGCATAGTCACGCTAGTTGAACGAAAGACGGGTTACACATTAATAGGTCAATTAAATAATAGAACGACCAAGTCTACTAACAAGCGAACGATAAAATTAATGAGTACAATGCCAAACCAATTTAAAACAATCACTGCTGATAATGGTACTGAATTCCATCAATATAAAGTGGTTGAGAAAGCAACAGGCTGCCCTTATTATTTTGCCAACCCACACCACTCTTGGGAGCGTGGAACTAATGAAAATACTAACGGATTAATCAGACAATATTTGGTGAAAGGAACATCAATGGAAGGATTAACTCAACAACGATGTAATGCCATCGCTGCTAAATTAAATGCAAGACCAAGAAAACGACTTGGTTATAAGACACCCGAGGAATGCTTTTATGAATAACTACTATTGTTGCACTTCAAACTTGATACTAAGGCTCATTACCACCCAACCAATATTCAATGGTGTTTAATAATGCTATATCCCTTTCAGGTAATGAACCACTTTTCAATGTAGTAACAACCAACAGTACTTTTTGCCTGCCAAACTGATCTTTAAGATAAAAAATCACCTCTTCAGCACTCACATCCCAATATGGCAAAAGACTAAAAATTGCTTTTTCACAACTCTCCATTGCTTTTGGTGTCATTTTAAGCAACATCCTTCCTGCAAATGTTTGCACTAAAGTTCGTTGTTCTCTATGGTCATATTTAAAAACCCCCATCAGACCAAAATACCGGTCTTTTTTAGACGCGTTGCAAATGTCGGAGTGAAGCTTTTTATATTTACTGCTTTTTCCTAATTTATGAGTTTTAGCAAACTCAATAACTGCCTTTGTAATATCTTCAGATGCCATAATTTATGTTGAGCTATAACAGCTTATTAGACAGATCAGATCCCACTTTCTCCGTGGAACACTAACCAACTAATGTTTATTCATTCATTGCAATATACATAGCTTATCTATAATACTCAAATAGTTACTACTTTTATACTCATCTTACTTATGTGGAAAGGTAGATTCAATCCATCTTTCTACAATAAATACGGACCTAACAGTGAACTGTATATTAAAACAGTACCCATTCGTTAATAAAAACATCTAATTAAAATTAACAGCCTACGTAATTGCTAAATGCAAATTACTTGTATATTTGTCTGTAATGAAAACTGCTCGTTCATATTTAAGCTAAATTTTTAACACAAATAACTAACCTATATATTAAAAGAGCGATAAACTTGCTCATCAAAATTTATCATTCGTTATTAATTTAATATTATTTAAACAGGAGCACTTAGTGCCTACGCCTTTTTGCCAATCAAACAAGAATAATACCGCACCAACCGCTAAAAAAATTCCACATAAAATGACAAAACACAATCATCAACGAGTGGATAATTATTATTGGATGCGTGATGACCAACGTAGAAATGAAAAAGTACTGGCGCACCTTAATGAAGAGAATAACTATGCTGATGCAATGTTAGCCGAGCAAAAGCCGTTGCAAGAACAGCTTTTCAATGAGCTTAAAAATAGAATCGTCAAAGACGATAATTCTGTGCCTGCAAAAGATGGGAAATACTGGTACCACAGCGAAATAAGTGGCGAACAAGAGTTTTCAAATTACTATAGAGCAACAAGCTTTTCTGGTGAAAATAAAACCCTGCTTTTAGATGTTAATGAGCGGGCGAAAGACCATGAATTTTATGAATTAGGTGATTTATCGATAAGTCCTGATGATCACATCATGTCAATATCTGAAGATACTGACAGCCGCCGTATATACACCATCTACTTTAAAAATTTAAACCAGCCGTCCAACTCAAAAAATGCTTATTTAGCCGATATTCTTGTTGAAACTGAAGGACAGATTGTTTGGGCTAACGACAATGAAACCGTATATTACGTAAAGAAAGATCTTGAAACCCTATTAGGCACACAAGTTTATCGTCATAAGCTAGGCACACCACAAACTGATGATGTTTTAGTGTATGAAGAAGACGATCACAGCTTTTATCTCAGTTTAGACAAAAGCCGAGATGACTCTCAAATTTATATTTGTTTGCATGCTACTGAATCAACGCATTATTTCGCACTCAACGCTGATGATCCTAATGGCGAGTTTATTGAGTTATTGCCTTATCTAGAGCAACACGAATATCATGCAGACAAAATGGGCGAGTACTTCTATATTGTTAGCAACTACCACGCTAAAAACTTCAAATTGATGAAAGCTGGCGTTGACCAAATCAACGATATCAGTAGCTGGCAAGAAGTTATTCCACACCGAAAAGATGTGCTAATTGAAGGTATTGAATTATTTAATCATTTTATTGTTGTTACCGAACGAGAAAATGGCCAAATACGTTTTATTGTTCATACCACTGCTGGTGAAAATACTGGTCAGCAATACCCATTATGTTTTGATGACCCGTGTTACTTCGCCTGCCTTGGGGATAACCCAGAGCCATCAAGCACTGTTGCACGACTATATTATTCAAGTTTAACAACTCCTGGCTCTTTATTTGAGTTTGACTTAGCAACGGGTGAGCGAAAGTTACTTAAACAACAAAAAGTATTAGGTGATTTTAACAAAGATGGTTATCAATCAGAGCGTTTATTTATTACCGCTCGTGATGGTGTAGAAGTTCCTGTATCACTTGTTTATCAAATCGATAGCTTTAAAAAAGATGGTACTAATCCCCTACTTCAATACGGTTATGGTGCTTACGGCGTTACCATAGACCCTAATTTTTCTAGTGAAACCTTAAGCTTACTCGACCGCGGTTTTGTTTACGTTATTGCTCATGTTCGTGGCTCTGAAATGTTGGGAAGACATTGGTACGACACAGGCAAAATGGCGCACAAACAAAATACCTTTAACGACTTTATCGACGTGACTAAAGCGTTAATCGAACAAGGTTACGGCGCTAAAGATAAAATATTTGCCACTGGTGGCAGTGCTGGCGGCTTACTGATGGGCGCAGTGGTAAACCAAGCACCAGAGCTATATGTGGGCATTGGCGCGCATGTACCATTTGTAGATGTATTAACTACTATGCTTGATGAAACTATACCGTTAACCACTAATGAATATGACGAATGGGGAAACCCGAACGATACCCAAGCTTATCATGATATTTTAGCCTATTCGCCATACGATAATGTCAGTGCTCAAGCCTACCCAAATATTTTGGTTACCACCGGGTTACACGATTCACAAGTACAGTATTTTGAGCCAATGAAATGGGTAGCTAAAATGCGTGAATTTAAAACTGATGACAATTTATTACTATTCAAAACCGATATGGACGCTGGCCACGGTGGTGCTTCAGGGCGTTTTAAAAGCTTAAAAGAAAAAGCTTTTGAGATGAGTTTTTTTATCTCGTTATTAGCCGAATAAAATCAGCAGAACTTTATCACCTCGTTATTCACAAATTTATTTTCTAACACTTGTGAATAACGAAAATCCTTATAACCATTAGCTCATATGCTGTTGCTGACGCTTTAACGATTTATTTTTAATAACAGCTTCCACTTTCGGAACCGCATAAAGGTTGAGACTACTGAATAGGCTTTTCAATTTAGCTGCCTCGTAATCAACTGCAATTTTTTCGATAACCAGTTGATGCTTTTCTGGGTATAACGCTTCTACCGCTTGCGAAATCAACTCAAACAATTTCTTTAAATTAATTTTGTGAATTTGACCTGTTTTGTTAAAAATCCACTCGGTAATCGCCATAAAATCATCAAAAGGCTCATCTGACAATATATGCGGTAATGCGTATTTAAAACGACCAGAATTACCAATCATATCCCAATAGCGCGCAAAGCGGTTAATACGCTGCATAGTGCCAAAACTCACCCTGTCAGTACTTAAAATGTTAAACGGTGGCAGCGGGTTAAAGCGTAAATCGTATGCTTGTGTGTGTCTGATTATCGGGCTACCTTTCAAACGTTTAAGAATGCCCATTTGAATTTCATGCGGGCGACAATGATAAAGTTGGTTAAAACTGTCTTTAAAGGTCTCGAAGGTTTCGCCTGGTAAACCAAAAATAAGATCAGCATGAATATGTGCAGCAGTATTATCTCTTAGCCAAAGCAAATTTTCTTTCGACTTGGCATTATTTTGTTTACGGCTAATATTCTTTTGCACTTCAACGTTAAAGGTTTGAATGCCAATTTCAAATTGTAAGCTGCCTTCAGGAAACTGCGCTAACAACTCTTTTAATTTTCTTGGCAGATGATCAGGCACCACTTCAAAATGCAGATAAAGATCATCAGTCATTCTATCTAAGAAAAACTGCATAATTTGCATGGTGGTATTAATGTTTAAGTTAAACGTTCTATCGATAAATTTAAAGTTTCTTGCCCCACGCTGATAAAGTATTTCCATTTGCTCAAGAAATAACACTATTTCAAATGGTACAGAGTTTTTATCTAATGACGATAAGCAAAATTCACATTTAAATGGGCAACCGCGTGACGCTTCAACATAAAGCAAACGCTGCTGTAAATCTTCATCAGTATAATACTGATAAGGTGACGCTAACTCTTTTAATTCAACAGGCTTGGAATTAAGCACTTTTTTATCAGGTGGCGTATTGTTGATAATGTCTTTACATAGTTGATAAAAACTTAAGTCTGCTGGCCCTGTTAATACATAATCTGCACTGGCAACAATGCTTTGCTGCTCAGTTTCATAACTTACTTCTGGTCCGCCTAAAACAATTTTGATTTCGGGTGCGATTACTTTTAACAGACTAACGACATCGGTGGTTTCAACTATGTTCCAAATGTAAACACCAAAACCAACAATATCAGGCTTTTCAGCTAGAATTTGTTCAACAATATCAATGGCGCGAGTTTGAATAATAAACTCTTTTATTTGACAAAATTCCTGCAACTCTTTTAAGTTAGCGTAAAGATAACGTAGACCAAAACTGGTATGAAAATATCTTGCGTTAAGTGTCGCTAACACAATTTTAGGCGAGGCCTTATCTATTTCATGATTAACACTTGCCCGCTCTTTTACAAAATCTAATGAGATACTTTCAGTTACTGGAGGGGTCGTAACGGTTAATTCTGAATAATGTCTTTGCTCTGCCATACGAAGTGTTAACTACCTTTAATAAAATATTTTTAGCGCTATTACCGTAATTATACTGTGATTGTGAAGGTTATTCAGTAATCTTATTTACTGAAGCCAAAAACGTTCGTTTTAAAATAAAATTTACAATGTGTCTCCTTTTTCAACACTGATACGTTATATATATAGATACCGGTAAAGAAGTTATTGGTACTTAAAATATAAAGGAAATGTTATGAATGATTTTATGTTGATTTACAAAGGCGGCGACCCTAAATGGATGGAAAATACCTCTAAAGAAGAAATGGCCGCTAGCATGGAAAAATGGGGAGCATGGATGGGCATGCTAGAACAAAAGCAACAGTTAGTTTCTGGTGGCTCGCCACTAGCTTATACCGGTAATAGCATTAGCCAAGATGGTATAGTGACAGACTTATCTTCTATCGAATTAAAAGAATTGGTAACGGGCTATTCAATAATAAAAGCATCAGATATTGATGAAGCCACTGCTATCGCCAAAGAATGCCCTATTTTTAACTACCCAAACATTACCGTAGAGGTTCGTGCTGTAATGTGCATTGATTAAATTTTTTTTAATTACATGTTAGATACTTATTAGCTATTTTTTAGTTAAGTAGGCGCTGAAGCTGCTGCATCATTAATCGATGTTCATGCTCAGTGCCGCCAATTTCTATAGCATTATGCGCTTGTTGATAGGCAAGTTTTTCGTTACCGGCTTTAGCATTTAAATACGCTAAAATAGCAAGTGGCATATGTGAGTTCGCTAGTGCTTTATTACTTTGCAATAATTCAACACTATTTATTGCTTCACGCAGCTTTCCCGTATGTCCCAATGCTATCGCGTGATTTAGTTTAGCTACAGGTGAATTAGTTATTTTGATGTAGTTATCATAATAACCAACAATTAATGACCAATTAGTTTCTGCAAATGTTTCTGCCGCACAGTGCTGCTGAGCAATTAACGCCTCAAAATAAAACCGACCCGGCGAAATACTCGCCCTAGTACACATTTTTAAAACATGATCACCGCTATTAATATAGCCTCGTTGCCATAGGTTTCGGTCTTGTAAATCTAACGGAATATTAAAACCTTGTTTATCAACTCGAGCATTAATACGTGCAATATTAAAATGCATTAAGGCAAATAGACCTAAGGTATCTTGATTAGCAATTTTAGGTTCATCTATTAGCATCTTAACCAGCGCAATAGCTTCTTGGCAAAATTCTACATTGATTGGCTTTTTAGCATCTGAACTATAAAAACCTTCATTGAAAAGTAAATACAATACCGTGTGTACCGTATCCATAGCAGCATTGAGTTCGTCATCGCAGGGTAATTCAAAACTTAGCTGTTTTAACTTTTCGCGTGTTCTTAATAGCCTTTTTTTAACGGTTGATTCAGTTAATAATAGCGCTCTTGCAATAGCACGAATGCTAAAGCCACATAACGTCTTTAAAATAAATACAATGCTATTTTCTGCTTTGATACTTTCATGACAACAAATGAAAATCATCCTAAGTTGATCGTCTTTTATTTTTGCTGTTGTAAACTCTTGTTCAATAGTAAACGCCAGCGTCCACTCACTGTCTAAGTATTGAGTTAAGTCTTGCGAGAATTTTACTTTAGTTTTATTCGCTCTTATTTTATCAAGTGCTTGGTTCTTAGCTGTCGTCATCAACCATGCGGCAGGGTTTTCAGGCACTTGACGTTGTTGCCAATCAATCATGGCTTTGCTAAAAGCGTCTTGCAGCACATCTTCTGCTAAATCAAAATTATGTATGCCAAAAATGCGAGTTAATACCGCGAGTAACTTTGCAGATTCTGTTTTATAAAGTTGCTCAATAAGGGTGCCAACATCTGTCATCAATGCATACCTCTATTCGTATAAAGCTAGAAAAAAGATAACATCACCGCCCTTTCTCATCAACATACAACAATTAAAACCTTAATAGATATTGCGTTGATGGATTTTAATCAAATCAGGAAGTCTCAATAAGGCTATGCTTTAAGTTGCTCTGTTATTTGAGAAATAATTCGCCAGAAAATCAATAAAGGCTCTTATTCTAAAGGGCAAATAGTCTGCGTTTTTATATACTGCATACATAGGCAATGACGGTTTTTCTTCACTTTTAAATATTTCTATAAGCTCATTTGTCTTTATATGTTTTTCAATCATCCATTTAGGCATTGCTGCTATACCTAATCCTAGCAGTGCCATTTTAACAATCATTTCTGGACTATCGCTAGAGATCACCTCACGAAGTGCATATTTTTCCTTATTGAAATACCAAACATTCGATGGGTTACTCAAAGAGTACGTTATACATTGATGCTGTATTATTTCACTAGGGTGTAAAGGCGTTCCTTTTTGCTCAAGGTATTCAGGAGCAGCAAAATAGCAAAGCTCATGATCAAGTAACTTTTTAGCTTTCAGTCCTGAGTCTTTAAGATAGGATGCTCTTATTGCGATATCTATATCATCATTGTATAGGTCAACTTGTTTATCATTTACCGAAATATTAATTGAAACCTTAGGGTTTAAATGAAGAAAATCACAAATGGGAATAGCGAGTCTTTGTGTCGCAAATGCTGACGGCGCCGATATTTTTAATTCACCAATTGCTTGGCTTAACTCTTTTTTTAGTCGTTGCTCAGTAATTGTCATTTGTTCAATCAAATCGCGACTATGACTGAAATACTGTTCACCCGCACTTGTTAAGGTAATTCTGCGCGAGTTTCGATGAAAAAGTGTAAAACCTATCGCATTTTCCAACCATGCAATTTTTTTACTCACAGCACCTTGTGTCATATTTAATTCATGCGCTGTAGCAGTAAAGCTACCGAGCCGCGCTACTTGATTAAATAATTTTATGCATTCAAATTTATCCATAACCATTCCAAATGGGAATACCAGTTACCACAAAGTTAGCATTTATTTGATTAATTCGGAATGGTTTAATGCTGTTAACCCAATAAGCAGGAGCTTTTACATGATAACTATCACCATTTTACTAGCAATATTTTTCACATTCGCTAGTTCAATAAAAATTTTAGCCTGGCAGAAATACATCTTTGAAACCCAACTTTATTTTTTTAAAAAGTACGGATTAAATCGAATGCATATGTTTTTAATCGGAATAATAGAGCTGGTTGCAGTAATAACTTTAGTAAGTTCGTTAATATTTAATTATGAAATACTAAATGGTTTGGGTGCACTAAGCTTAGCAATGACATCATTAGGGGCAATTTATTATCATCTTAGATTCGATACATTTAAAGACGCCATTCCAGCTATAGTCACTTTAATGCTTTCAGCAATATTGATCGCGTCTAATCAGGCGCTGATTCAGTTAGTAATTGCATGATGCTATTTACTCAAATTGTAAATTTAATCGCTAAACTCACATTAGAAAGGAAAATTGTCATATATTTTTCAGTCGGTTGCTAAATAACAGGCGCTAACAACTCATCAGCGCCTGAAAGCTATAAACTTAAACCGTTAAGGTAATTTTACCCACAGCTTTACCTGATGAAAGTAAGTCATGCGCTTTAGCCACTTCCCATATTGAGAAATTACTTTCATCAATAATCGGCGTGATTTTACCGGCATCAACAAGCTCTGCAATTTCAGTTAGAATGCGGCCGTGTGATGAATGGTTAATACCGTGACACAATGGAATAAGCATTAACACGCTGTGAAAAGACAAGCTTTTAAGCGCAACTTGCAGTGGATCCGCAATTGGCAGTGTTGTTGCTACATGACCATTGAACTTCGCCGCTTCAAATGATTTTTGTATGTTATCACCAGCAACTGGATCAAAAACTTTGTCAAAGCCAATGCCATTAGTATAATTTTTTACGTAGTCTGAAACAGACTCTGCAGTGTAATCCACTAAATTATCGGCACCAACGGTTTTAGCTAGTGCTTCATTAACTGGTGAGTAAGTTGATGTGACATTTGCCCCCAACACTTTTGCTAGCTGCACTGCAATATGTCCAACGCCGCCAGTGGCACCATGAATAAGTACATTATCACCCACTTGAACATCCATTTTTTCAACAAGTGCTTCATACGAAGTAATGGCAACTAACGGCAGCGCTGCCGCTTGTTTCATGGTTAATGTTTTCGGTTTTTTCGCCATTAATCGTGCGTCAACCAACATATACTCAGCCAAAGCACCATCAACACCGTTAATTCCACCCGCCATACCGTAAACTTCATCGCCGATATTAAAATCAGTTACACCTTCACCTAGCTCACTAACAATACCGGCAACATCACCGTGTAGTACCTCAGGTAGATTATTTGACCAAGGCAACTCAACTGAGCGCAGCATAGTATCAATTGGGTTAACACTGGTTGCCTTTACTTCAACTACCATATGGCCAGATTTGGCAACAGGCATTGCTTTCTCTACCTGTTGGAATACGTCGGTGCTGCCAATTTCTTTAATGATCATTGCTTTCATCGTATTTACTCTTTATTTGTCGGTTAATTTAATAGTTTGTTTCAGTGGGGCTATTTTAATTCATGCCAATAAAGCAACCAACAACCTAACTAACAAATCACTTTTGTCTTTTTGGCAAAGCCAGTTAGACTAATACAAATATAAATTTGGAAAACAACAAGGCTAAATAGGAATAATAATGAGTTCATTGAATCGATTACTGTACTTTAATTGCGTGGTAGAAACGGGCAGTATTTCTGAGGCTAGTAGAATATTTGATGTACAGCCCTCTTCTATTTCTCGGCAGTTAGCCGTTCTTGAACAAGAGCTTGGTGTTCGCCTGTTAAATAAAACCACGAGGAACACAGGATTAACGGAAGCAGGCTACAAATACTATGACTTTTCTCAGCGCATTGTTTCAGAATTTGACGAAGCCAAAAGAGTCGTTAATGATTTACAGGAAAAGCCACGTGGTAAGCTTAAAATAAGCATGACCGTAGGATTTGGCGAAAGCGTTGTGCTACCGCTTGTCGCTAAGTTTATGTCGCAATATCCTGATATTGATATAAAACTTGAGTTAACTGAACGCGTAGTTGATCTTGTTGAAGAAAATATTGATGTCGCCATTCGTAGCGGCCGATTACCTGATTCCACCATGATTGCGCGACGATTAGCTTTTAATAACTTTTTATTGTGCGCTAGCCCAAACTACCTAGCAAGCAAAGGTATACCTAATAGCCCTGCTGAATTAGTAGATCATCAATGTATTCGATATGGATATTCACGCTGGAAAGATTGGTATTTAATGGCTGATGAGAGAACAAAACTCACCATTAACAAAGCGATTTCTGTTAACTCAGTAAATGGTCAAAAGCAGCTAGTATTAAATGATACTGGGCTAGCCTTAATGCCCTATTGGGCGATTAAAAACGAATTGGCCAAAGGTTCGATAATCCAAGTTATGCCTGAGTATACTTTCAGCCCTTATGAAGAGCTCAGTGCCACCTACGCCATTTATTTAAAGCGAGATTTAGTTTCACCAAAAACTCGCGTTTTCTTAGATTTTTTAGCTGAACATATCGTTGGGCTTGATATGTAGTACTGCGCATATATGAATAAAATGCCGATGGCAACAATGAACTTGAGGTGTCATGTCATATTTAACAAGTCGCGAAAACTTATAATAGATAATATTTGCCTAAGTAAAAAACGTGAGTAAATCAGAAGGGTTATTTGGAGGTGCCTGATGCGCTATTATGCTTTTATTACATATTTTTACGCGCGAGTAAAAATAACAGCCTTATTAATAACGAATTAATTTAGCCATTAAATTGCTCAAACTTTAATAATAGCTCCGCTGCTATTTTACCTTGTCCTTTAAGCCTTAATACTTCGATTATACATTCGATGGTGCACAACCCACCTTTAGGTTGATTGGCTCTTAGTTTATATGAAGAATCATTTGCCACATTCAAAGTAAATTGTGGCGCAGCTTTTAAATAAGCGCTTTGATTGAATATTTTTTGTGCTTCCTGCCAGGTGCTATCAATAATGATTATATTTTCATATTCTTCAATTTTTACCTTTGCAATAACATTCGAAACGACCTTTGATACAGTTGGTGATAACTCAGGTGATTCAGCATGTTGCTCAGCTGTTGGTTCCGTCGCTGACAACTCTCTCTTCGAATATAATAATGCCGCCTGATTATTTTCTATTAGTTGAATAAGCTCTCTATTAGGGCTTAGCCTTTCCCAAAGAATACGTTCAACAATATTATGTGCATTTTCTATCGCAATAGCACCGGTGTTGGTTGCCCTACGCATTTCACGCTCATGAGTAAGCAAAAATATTTTCATTTTTATTAATTGTTTCGCGTTGGGTTGTTGCTGTAAGACAACGGTTTAGAAAGTTAGAGGTTAGCTAGCTCAACACTTAGCATCATAAGGTGTTACTAACATCTTGAGGCATATATTAACTATGCCTCAAGATAAAAGCTCAAAGGGCTATTTCAGTTTGCAAACTTACTGCAAACAACACTTCTTATATTTTTTACCACTACCACATGAACAAGGATCATTGCGACCAACAGTGGGCAATGAACTTACCGGCACACTGTTCTCTAAAATAGTTTTTTCATCATACAGAATATTAGACAATAAACCGCCCTCGCCCATTAACGAATCAAATACACCGTCTTCGCCTGACATGTTATCGAAGCTTTCATCTGCAGCGTCATCATCAGCCCAAGATTTTAAGGTTGCAATTAGATTAAATTCAGTTTGAATAGTACCCAATTCAATCAACCAAACTGTATTAGCACTATCCCACGCTTTTACTTCATCTTGCTTAAAGCGTTCTTCATCCAATAAACCTTTATCGCATAAGCCAACGAATTGAACTTTAAAATCATCAAGTTGATAAGCAATGCAAGAATCAGCCAATGCACTAAGTAAAAAACTATTAATTGAACTCGGCAATGCTAAAAATGCTGCTAACCAGCGTGTTACATGTGCAACTAACTCGGTTTTATCAATAACACTCACTTCGTATTGGGCAAATACCGCTTCAATAGCAGACGCTTTGCAATACATTGCTTGATGACCATCAACAATATAGTCAGACAATGCTTGTGTATTGCCATCTGCAACATTATAAAACAAGCTAGGTGTTAACTCAGTCAGTGCATCACCAAATACACCTTCAATAGGTGTTAAATAGGTGTCTGTTCGCGAAAACAGCTGTAAACATTTTGACAAAGCTGGCGTATATTTTAATTCCGCTAACAATAAGGTGCCAAAAAATAAAATGGCATTTTGCTCATCGGTTAGCGAGCTATCATCGGCGATAAATTGATCGGTAATCCGTTCTAATTCAGGATAAAATTCTGACCAATTCGTTTTAAGCTCTTCAATCGCTGCAATAGGTAGTTCATTGCCATGCGCATTACCTATTTCCAATAAAGCTTGTTCTAAATTCATGTGTGTTCCGCGTTAAATTATCAATGATGAGTGACAAGGGCCATATAGTAAACTCTTCCTATTGGCGTTACCAATTAAAGCACTAGCTACAGCCGAAAATTCATTCGATTCAAACCACTATATTTCTAATTATAGAGTGTTTGAATACGAGGCTAACTATATTACACCACCAATTTTCAATATTATGGCAGTTAGGCTTAGCAACCCCGCACCGGAGTAAACCATTTTCCCCGAATATGACGCTACACCCCAATGTTTTGCACAGTAAAGCAATGAAATAGGTAAGAATAGAATAATAGACCAACCAAATAAATGCTGCTTATTACCTAAAGCCACAACAGCACTAAAAATTGAGCCTATAACAAATAGCATTAACCCAATAGAGCCAGTTAATAGTGTCGCTATTACAACGTAATGAATCATGTAAAATTACACACCTTTGTTTACGAGAATAAATGAAAATAAAGGCCTAGTTAAAAGGCGATAAATTGTCGATTAGAAGGCTGAAGAACGAAAACAATAAAGCCTCACTATTGAACGCCCCATTATGTGCTTATTGTACTTTTTTGTAGTTCTTTTTTTAAAAACAATTCAACAGGTATAAAAGCAAAAGGAATAAAGGCAGCGATGAATACAAATAGCCAAACAACTACCGACCAACCTTGTTTATGTGAAGCCAGAAAAGAAAGTAAAAAGTACATGATAAATAAAATACCATGTCCCATACCAAGTACGTATACAAACTCTCGACTAATAATATTGAATGAGACAGATAATATGAGAAGAAAAGACAACCCTTCCACTAAACTCGCAATTCTAAAAAAATTTAACATCAATCACCAATTAAAGTTTCATGCGTGAACAAAAGCCTCGTTAAGAGGCAAAAATTGGTGGCTAAAATAAGCGAAGTGGAAGTAAATAGTCAACTGTATTTTTGTCTGAAGTAAATTCTTTGTTCGGCATTTACTTATTGACGACATGAGCAACACTAATAACCTTGTAACAATTCACGTATCATTTTAATTTTCCCAAACAAATGTGAACCCTGAGCTAACGTGACACAGATTAGTTTTTCTATCACAAAATTAATGGCTACCTTGTCTAATTGCCCCAAAATCTTTAATAGGACGAACCTTAAAAGAGTCAACTATTAACTCTCGTCGCAGGTTACCGCGAATAGTGCCGTGAATAGAACCACGCGAATAGAATCAATTACTGCTTTTCGATTCCAAGTTGCCCCAGCTTAATCATGGTAAAATTCAAGGTTTCGGTCATAGAAAGATTCATGCTTCTTTAACTCTTTCTCGCTTTTCATTTATTAAACGAATCAAATAGCCCAGTATCAAGTTTTAACATTGTTTGCTCAAGTAACTCTTCACAATGCGCCAAAGACATCACAAAGATTAACAATATCGAAATAAATATTTCCATCAAAGCGCTAAAGTGGGTAACGGCCTGGTAATAGGTTAAAATTAGTAACGAAGGAGAAAAAACAACTGTTATTTCTCGCACTTGGACAGTCAGTTATACGCTTATTGTTACCTATTTTTTTTAAACTGCCTTTCACATGGGATCCCATCGTTATCACCATCCATTTTAGTGTTAGGACAATGATTAATAAAATACTTAGCCTCAGCATAAGATTTCATTTGAGAGCAATGCTGCCTGCCATCACAGTTAAACTTAGCTTTTTTCTGACTTGTAGTGGTAGTTTTTTTATTAGAAACCTTAGCCTGCTGATTAGCTATACTTATTGGTGTAAAAGCTAAAAGACTGCATAGACTAATTAAAATAATTGGCTGTGAAATTTTCAATGTACACGATCCTTGTAAAACTTATAATGTCGCAATAAGCGGAAAATTACAGTTGGCTAAAATGTGGAGCGAAGCGAAACCGAGCCAAACTTTAGCAGTCCCGCTTGAACAGCTTGTTATGTTTAAATTACTAGCCTGCCTAAATGAAGTTTATTGCTTTCCTCTGGAATTTTCACAACAGCAGAATGAACAATAGAACCAGAGCAAGTTACGTATAAATTATACTTAGCTGCTTTAGGAGAAACGGTGAAGTCTGCCGAGGACACTCCCTCTATTTCACGCGTATAATACCGTCGGGGTTCATCCAATCCAAAAGGTTCAAATGTTAAAACACATTTACCATTAACTTCACCCGTAACAATCGCTACATTCTCTCCAATAATGAATAGAGAACAGCCAGAGATAATTACGCATAAGCTTATTATTAAATATCGAATCATGATTTTAAACATAACGCCCTAATAACAGGCAAAAAATTGTTTGCTAAAATGTTGAGGAACGAAAACAGCAAACTGTTTTTTGTCCTTGTTTATTAGCTTGTTAGGTAACAAATTACACCATACCTAGTTTTGTGGCAAACTCTAAAGTTCCTCTATCATTTGCCCACGTATTAAGTTTTACAAAAGACTCTTCAAGTAACTCATATAAGTCCGTTTTGAAGTCATCAATTTTCAAAGCCTTTATGGGAGTTTCGTGCTTCCAGAAACGTTCATTACCTTTATCTTCAGATGCACACAACCATAAATTAAAATATCCACCCGTTTCAGATGAAAGGTAAAGCTGGATTAAACATCTAACGTTAGTGCCCCAAACAATTGAGCGCTCAGGACAATCTTTCTGGTTTTTTGTAATTATTAGACTGTGCTTATTAGCAAATTTTTCGAAGATAGGATCTAGCTCTATAAGAGGTTTTTCTAATTGATTAAAAGCCATAATATAAATTAAACACTAAACGTTCCTTGTTACCTAACGCCTCATTAAGAGGCAATAAAATAGTTGGTTAAAATAAGCGAGGCACGAGCAAAAACCAACTGTTTTTTGTCCTGCTTTAATGACTTGTTATACGTTTAATTACCATACTTTTCAGTTAGTTTTGGAAACTCTCTAGATGATACAAATTTGTTAAAGTCATTAGTTAAACCCTCAGTAGGAAAAATAAATTCAAAGTCAGGTATATCCAGGTCCGTTAGCTCTTCATATGCTTCATGGACAACCCCACGGTATTCAATAGCTACATAGGATTCATTTTTAGCTAATGCAATGTCAGCTAAATCATCTGGCTGATGCAAAGCAACTTCAAATATACTTTTACCTTCAGAAATTAAGTAATCAATATAAGGAATGAAATCATAATCGCTTCTATAGCCTTTGATTAAGAAAACAGCGCTCTTTAATTTATTTGATAACGCTTTAGAAACACAGTTAACAAAACATTGGTTAAAGCTTTCAATAAAAGCAGGATCACTTTCGGGTAAATAATTCTTTAACACATGTGGTCTTAAGGCAATATCATCTTTTGAGATTACCTTAACTTTTTCTATAAGTGACCAGAATTTATTTTCATCCATTTAAATTAACACCAGACTCTAGAAACGTATAACGCCCGTATTAACAGGCTAAAAATTGTTGGCTAAAATAAGTGAACGGAGTGAACAAAAAGCCAACTGTTTTTTGTCCTTGTTGAATCGTCTTGTTAGGTGTTTGATATAAACCTTACTGCTTTACCATTAGTAATAAAAGCACAAATAAATATACTAAAAAGACCAAAAGGAATGAAAAGGCTAGGTAAAAATTTAACTCCTATTGCCGAAATAGCTACGTAAAATATGGAAGTTAATATAGCCTGCAACCAGTATGAATTTTTCTTTATGTGAAATAAACACGCTAAAATTAACCAATTCATAATTCCCGCCAAGATTGCTGGAATAATTCCACCAATATAAGATAACCCAATAGTACGCGGGATGGCTTTAATTAGTTTTGGAAAACCAATATCTGGCCGAATAAACAAGTCAGCCCCTTGTGAAATGAATAGTAAAAAAACACCACCAAAGACTGGTCCCAATAAAGCATAAAAAAACATTAAATAAGTAAAGCTTTTACAATAATTTAATACTGTAAGTACGCTGAAACTAAACGGCCAACGAACGAAGTTATAATTAATTAAATAAATATATAGCGACATAAAAAAATGATTTATTTTTTCAATTAATATATTGATGTGCACCATCCTTGATAAAACACCTAACGCCCATATTAACGGGCTAAGTAATTGTTGGCTAAAATGTGTAGCGAAGCGAAACGTAGCCAACTGTTACGTGTCCCGTTAAATTGCTTGTTAGTTGCTGATACACAACAATATATTATTGCACAACTGTATCAACAACGTAGAGAGAAAGCTAACGCATAAGTAAGCTAAAACAAATGGAAGTTTGAACGCTGAAAAATGACGGCAGAACTTGAACACTTCCTGTGATTGATAACTAATAATTTAAGTGCTGATAAAGCCTGTAACCCTGCCCTTAAATGCACTAATTTCTTTAGCAAACTAACGCCACAATTAAGTGGTGAGTAATAGCTGGCTATACTATTGAACGAAGTGAAATCAGCCAGCTGTTGCGAGTCCACTTGAATTGCTTGTTAGGTAAAAATGCTGAAATCAACACAATTACCAAGCAAATAACTGTTTGTGCTTGATGAACCGTACAGCGAAAAATACCGCCGACTGAACACCAAACCAATAACTTTGAGCCAACATACTAATAAGTAATTTAAACGCCTTACTTACCTTGGCGAAAACTCAAAGCTACAAAAACTAAACCAACCTGAAACCACCAAACTAATAAAATAATTTACGTTAAAAATAGGCGGTACATAACGCCCATATTAACGGGCAAAAAATTGTGGGCTAAACTTGAGCGAAGCGAAAAAGCCCGCTGTTTTTTGTCCCG
>OLHF01000121.1_pt1 | contig 19915 bp, 21 predicted proteins | sample 1609471 | NCBI WGS metagenome assembly OLHF01 (sample SAMN05416858, study PRJEB24817) | seawater metagenome | isolation source: Sea water | place: Canada:Atlantic | collected 2013-11 | reverse complement strand
TACGAGATTCGCCTTAGTCTCGTGGGCTCGGAGATGTGTATAAGAGACAGGTTAACATGCTGTTTAAATGCCGCTATAGCGCAAACCAAGCCATTACTTTCAAAGCATGGGTGTCGCCACTTTATTGTTTCAGTTATCTCAGGAGAAGCGCGATGTATTACATCACGCAAGTGTAAAATTATCTCTTGTACAAACGGCTCTTGCTGGCTGATGTAATCATCAATTACTTTATTTTTTGACATTAAATACTCGTTTCGTTGATAGCTTAGTAACTTACAAGATGTATAAGCATTAATTTCATTATAGAAACAAAATTATGGTCTAGTACAAAAGTGATAATAACCAAACAAGCCAGTTAAATAAATATTTCCGGTTATAGCTTGTTTAACGTTACTTTTGCCCCCAATAATAGGTCATATCTTAAATTTATCTGGAATTGTATTAATGACAAATTCTGTTGCTATCACCCTTGAAAACTTTCAACAAATTATAATTGAAGGCTCTAAATCTAAGCTGGTATTCGTTGATTTTTGGGCACAACAAATACCTGAGAGCCTTGAGTTACGAGATAAATTAGCCAGTGCACTTGCAAGCCACGGCGATACCATGATTTTTGCCACAGTAGATTGTGAAACCCAAGGTCAAATTGCTCAGCAATTTGGTATTCAAGGGTTGCCAACGGCTATTTTAGTGAAAGAAGGGCAACCAATTGATGGTTTTTCTGGGCCACAAACAGATGAAACCATTAATGAACTATTGGCAAAGTACTTACCGAAAGAGCAAGATTTATTGCTAAACCACGCCATTACCATGCTAGCAGAAAATAAACTTAGTGATGCCTCAACAGCGATTACACAAGCGTACCAGTTGGATAATGAGCGTGCTGATATTAAATTAGTTTTAGCTGATGTTTATCTACAAACCGGAAAAGTAACTGAAGCTGACACCCTGTTGCAAACGATTAAAATGATTGATCAAGACAGCTATTATCAGTCATTAATGGCCAAACTTGAATTGGCAAATCAAGCGGCTGAATCACCAGAAATTAAAGCCTTAGAGCAGCAACTTAACAATGAACCTGATAATATTGATGTACAACACAAGTTGGCTGCACAATACAGTCAGGTTAATCGTCATGAAGATGCCTTAGTCATACTATTTCGCCTAGTGCAAAAAGATGGCTCGGATATGGTCAGTAAAGATTTGCTGTTAGATGTATTAAAATCATTGCCTGATGGAGATGCGCTGGCGAATAAATTTAGACGCAAACTTTATACATTGATGTACTAAATAGTGCTTTGAATAAGCTCTGTTTTATAAAAAAACGCTCGCTAAGTCGGGCGTTTTTTTATGCTGGTAATTTGATTGGTATTGGCTTTTAAGTGAAAGTTTTTAGTCGAAAATTACGCTTAGTCTTTTAATAAGTGTGAAAAGTTTTGTAGAAACTTTTGAATTTTTTTGGCGACAACCAGTTGGCAATATTGATTGTCAGGGTGGTTTTCAAAATAGTCTTGATGATAGCTTTCTGCACTATAAAAATTATTCACGGCTTTTATTGAAGTTACTATTGGGCTTTCAAAACTAGCATCAGACGTTAACTGAGATATTTTCTCAATAGCTGCTTTTTGTTGCTCTTCATTGTGCACTAATATGGTTGAACGGTATTGGCTACCGATATCATCGCCTTGACGGTTCAGGGTAAGAGGATCATGTATTGCAAAAAAAACGGTTAATACTTGCTCAGTAGACAATTGCTTTTTGTCGAAAGTTAACTGTACAACTTCAGCGTAATTGGTACTGCCTGTAGATACTTGCTCGTAGCTAGGGTTGGCAATATCGCCATCGGCATAACCACTGACAACCGCTTGCACACCTTTAATGCGAGAAAATATATTCTCAACACACCAAAAACAGCCTGCACCTAATGTTATCGTTTCTATGCTCATATCTTTATTCCTCACGCTTAAGCGTTCTAACTGTCATCTTTCTTGGTAATTTTACTTAAGACGTTTGGACGTCTAAATGTTTATGCGGTAAAGATATCATCGAGCCGTTTAGATGTCTATATGTTTTTTACGAAAATCATAAAGCCATCATTTTATATTGAGTAAGGGGGGGGAGCAGTTGTTACTAGGGGCGTTTTGAGTCAGTTTGATAAGTTACGACATTAGATATTAGATACAGTGCTGAAACTGCTAGTTTATAATTTCAGCACTGAAATAAAGTAGGTTTTAGCTATCACTTAATAAGTTATAAGCGACATGTTGATGAAAGCGTAAAGTAAGTTCGTCTTTATCGGTTGGAACTTCTAATTCGGTCGCTAATAAGCGCATAGCTTGTTCAATTTGGTTAACAAACTTTGCATAGTTTTGCTCTTCACCATTTGGGTAATTGGCAACAAATATCAGTTGAATATTATCAACAAGCTCATCGGCCTTCCATTTGCTAACAATGCCACATGGGCTTTGTTTTGGGTTATAGCCTAACATTTGCAATTCACCAACTTTAGATACTATTTCATGCAAACTGTGTCGAACAATGGGAACTAAACCATTCGCGATTAAGGCGCCATTATTTAAGTTAAATTGCTTAGCAACTAACGAAAATGTATCGGTTAAGTATGTATATAGTGGGTTGAAGGGATCGTTTGAGTTGGCATCAATGTCGACTAATTGCGAAATACGGTGGTTTACTGTCAAGTTAATAATTGCATAAGTAATTGAAGATAAATCAGTCGGCAATGTTATATCTTGGCTAGCATAGCGCTGAGTTATCGGTCTAAACTTATGAGCTTGGCTCTCGTTGCAGCCTTTATGTTTAGCAAAAATGTCATAAGTAAGGTGTTGGTGATCGCGCAGACGAATATTGGCTAAAGGTAGTTTTATTTGTTGAGCGAAAGTTTTTAGCAGCGCCTCAACCCGTTGATGAAAATTTGCTGCACCTGAGCGAATATCAGTGCCAGAAGCTAAAAATACCAAAGTGATTTTTTTAGCTCTGATATTGCTATCAAAAAAGGAATTTTGCAGTACGTGTTGTACCGGATCATAGTAAAAAATTATTTGCTGACTAGTTTGCCATTGGTGCATTTCTTGGCTGTACCGCACGCGAACTAGCTTGTCATTGGCGACGAGTAAACTATTAGTGATGGCATAGTCATTACTGAGGGTAAAAAGTAAATCCGCTAAGCTTTGATAACAGTCGTAGTAATTTTCCAGTGAGGATAATTGTGAAAGTAGTTGATCTGATAAGGCAAATTCAGCCAAAATATACTGATTATCGCGTGCGTTCGCTGGAATATAAGCTTTTTGACTAGCGGTGCGCTTTCTAACTATCGACATAATAATTCCCTGAGTAGAGTTTGGATATCACCCTGATACCATCTAATTAAAGGCGATTATAAGCACAAGTTATGACAAATTTATGTCAAAGCTAAAGTGGTTGATATCTGGTTATAATTAATAGAGCACTGACAGAGCGTGATGCTAAAATTTTACCGAAGACGAAATAGAGATTAGAAATGTATATACTCGCTTGAGTAGTGCTGAAAATAAATACTTAACCGCTTTTCTGAATGTCGGTTCTGTAGATGAAACATTAGCAGATAGAGAGTATTTTGAAGCTTTTTATATTGTACATTAAAACCTTTAAATGCACTGGTAGAAGATGAGCAAAGCAAGCTTGAAGACTAAAAGGCGATGCTAAAGGTGGAAGCGAAGGGAGTGTGACTGTGTATATTACTTATTTAGATAGTGAATGCTACAAGTCGAGGTTAATCTAGCTCTTGGTTTTATAAAATAAGTGAAGTGTTTAATTGCTAACAATATTTATTCTTTTAACAGTTTAAATATGAGTATAATAAGTTAATTGTTTAAATAACAAATTACTAGATATTCGGCTAGGGACACATGATTACATTTTTAGGTACGCCAGCACTAAATCAAGCTGTAGGAAATCATCTTGATCAAATATTCGGTCAGGATGTTGGCTTAACAGGTCATTTTTATCGTGGTTTTCCTGTTATCTCATCGAGTGAAGGAGGCATTAAACTAGATGCTCTTTTATGCACCGAAGAGTGTGGCGTAAGTATAATTCATTTCTTTAACGAGAGAGATATCTCAGAAGGATATGTTGACCACGTAGATGAAGTTCACCTTAAAATCTGTGCTAGATTAACTGAACTTAAAGAATTAACCAAAAATAGAAAATTAGTTGTTCCAGTAAATTCTATTACGTATGCCCCTCTTGTTCCTTTTGGATTTGATGAAGAAATATCTGAGGCAATACAATTGTGCAGAACGCCTCAAGACGTTTTGGATGCAGTAAAAAGTGAAACTCTTTCCAATTCAGAGTTACTTAACCCCACCTTATCTCGGCTTCAGTCATTATCTAGTTTAAAGAAAACAAAAAAACGATCATATATCACTAAAGATGACTCTAAAGGAGCTGTACTCAAGAAGTTAGAAAATGAGTTGGCGACATTAGATGTAAGCCAAACAAGAGCTGTATTAGAGAATGTTGATGGCGTGCAACGTATAAGAGGCTTGGCAGGTTCTGGTAAAACTGTTGTGTTAGCAAGAAAGGTTGCTCATATACATTCACAAAACCCAAGTTGGAAAATAGCTGTAACATTTAATAGCAGGTCATTGAAAACACAGTTTAAAAGATTGATAACTCAGTTTTATGAAGATGCAACTGGTGAGTTACCTGATTGGGATATGATTAATATAATACATGCTTGGGGAAGTCCAAGTAATACAGGTATGTATTATGAGGCATGTTGTGCAAATAATGTTAGATATTATGACTACTCTGCCTCAAAAAGTCTTACTTCTGTTTACGGGCAAGAATTTGAAGCTGTGTGTGATTTATTTTTACAGCAAATTACTGAAGTAAAGGCAATTTATGATTTGATTTTAATTGATGAGGCTCAGGATTTTTCAAGTTCATTCTTAAAAATGTGTTATTTGATGCTCAATAAATCAAAAAAACTAATCTATGCATATGATGAATTACAAAACTTGGGAGATAGTGGAATGTTGTCCCCCGATGAAATATGGGGGCTAGATGGAAATGGAGTGCCGATTGTTAGTTTCGATAAGTCAGCTCAAGACATTATTTTGGATATATGTTATCGGAATCCAGGCAGTATTTTAACTGCGGCACATGCTTTAGGTTTTGGCATATATCATGAACCGATGATTCAAATGTTTGATTATCCAGATTTATGGGGTGAAATTGGTTATGAAGTCACTGAAGGTAAACTGGAAGAGAATGCCAACGTTAAATTATCTAGAAGTTCTCACTCTAGTCCAGCCTTACTTAAAGCTCATAACGCCCCTGAGGATATATTACAACTGAATAAGTTCCAAACATTGGTAGAGCAAGCTGAATGGATTGCAGAGCAGATAGAGAAAAATATTAAAGAAGATGAAATATTAGCAGGTGATATATTAGTTATTCATCCTAATGCTATGAGGCTTAGAAATGAAGTCGGATATTTAAGAAATTTATTACATGAAAGAGGAATAGGTACTTCGATTGCAGGAGTAACGGCTTCACCAGATGAATTTTTTTCAGATAACAGTATAACTTTTACATCTATTTATCGTGCAAAAGGCAATGAAGCCGCAATGGTTTATATAATGCATGCTGAATATTGTAATGCAGAATATGAGTTATCTAAAAAAAGAAATATACTTTTTACAGCAATGACGAGAACTAAAGCTTGGTTGAGAATTTGTGGAGTTGGTCAGTTATTCGATGGAATAGTCCAAGAATACAATAAAATAGTTGAAAATGGCTTCTCATTAGATTTTAGATATCCAACGGAAGCTGAACGATTAAAAATGAAAGTTGTTAATCGAGATATGACAAAATCGGAGAAAATGCGTGTAAATGCAGCTAAACGAAGTGCAGAAAATCTGTCTAATTTGCTGGATGGGGAGGTTAATTTAGAGGATATTCCAGATGACCTGAGAAAGGCTCTTTTGGCTAAATTAACACTAGGAAAGTAACTTGACCCCTAAAGGTGTGATGACATCAATTAGTAGCATTACTACTCAACTAATTGAGTTGGGCGTTTGTGATGACCAAAATTTTGCTACGCAGTTGAATGCAAATAACGAAACACATATTACATTTTCTGGTTTTTCGGATGTATCTATTGCTTTGAAGGATATTGTTTATTCAGAGCTTTATGACTATTTATTATCAAAAAGACAATATAATTTTAGATTGCTCGATGGTGGGCTTATTCAAATCATGTATTGCTTTGGGGGGAATCAAGAGCTTCTAAAACATAGATTGTGTTATTTTCCTTCACCAAATTTTGAAGCCTTTCAAAACGATCCAAGTTTATATATGGATGAAAGTGTTTATTACGCGGATGTGATATTAAAGTCTATTTTACCAGTGCCAGTTCGTTTTGATTTTGACCCTTCTAATTTTACAGAGCTAGAGCATCCCGCATGCCATTTAAGCCTAGGACAATATAAAAATTGTAGAATACCGACTTTTGCGCCTATCTGTCCTGCAAATTTTATGAATTTTATTTTGCGTTCATTCTATTATACCGCTACATCAGATTTATCTATTAAATCTCCCTATATACTAATGGGTGAAACGATAACGGAAAAAGAAAAAGGTATTTTGCACCTAGCTGTAGTTTAATTGTTTATGATAATAAATGTTATTGTTATAAGTTAACTTGTAATTAGAGCTACTGGTGAAATAGTAGCTTTAATTGTAAAGTCGCGTTGCGATTAAATTACTCATTAATGTAACTATTGTTGTTAGGAAATATGAATTTAAGAAACGATCAGATTATATCTACCGTAAATATGAAAATGCCATTCGGCAAGTATGCAGGTAGAAAATTATTACACTTGCCTGAGCCATATTTAGTTTGGTTTCACTCAAAAGGTTTTCCTGAGGGGAAGCTTGGTGAGCAATTGGCTTTCATCTATGAGATAAAATTAAACGGGTTGGAAAGCGTTTTTGAACCAATGCTTCAATAAATTTTGTAAGTTTAAATATGTAAGTGGCAAATCATCTCTGTAGCTATTGACTCTTATGATCTCATTTCAAATTACTTACAAAAAAGGTGTTTCTTACTCTTGATAACAAGTGATGCCTTTTGGCAAATACAGTGGTAGAAAGCTATTACAACTACCTGAACCTTATTTAGTTTGGTTTCATGCTAAAGGTTTTCCAGAAGGAAAGTTAGGGCAACAACTAGCACTAATTTATGAAGTGAAATTGAATGGTTTAGAGGAAATGCTACAACCACTAATAAGAAATTAATTTCACTGTTTTTCAAATTAAATCGTTATTGTATTTAAAGTTTTAAGATCTGTTTGTTCTGTCTTTTTTTGATAACGATTTGTTTTGTAATGGTTAGTTTTTTGAGCGTATTATTCGATATCTTATTTGTGATTAAAAACTTATATTATTTATAAACCCCCTCCTGTGCTTCACTTGCTTTCATGAAAATACTGTCCTTAAATTAATTGTCGGCTGACGTTAATTTTCGGTCGCAAGATGAAATATTATTAATAATTATCAAGTGATTAAGAGGTTGTGTTCATGAGAAGACAGAAAAGAGATAAATTAGGAAGAGCGTTTTCAAACGGCTACCAAGCAGGGCTTTCAGGTAGAACAAAGGAGAATTGTCCATATCAAAATACCAATGCAAAATCTGAATGGTTGGGGGGCTGGCGTGAAGCGGCAACTGATCGAAGTATGGGCTTATTTAAATAACATTGAATAACAATAATAAACAGCCAATTGAACTAAAAAAAGCCCTCATAATTGACGGCTTTTTCATTGCTAAATAACTGTGGTGAGTTACTACGTAAATACTAACTTACGCGGCTGCTAATCATTACCGCACGCTGGACAATGCTGCTGTTTCTTTATCGATAATTGTTGCCACGAATTATTTAGACCGTCAAAAATATTTAATCGGTTTGTTGCGACCTTATTACCGGTTAGGAACTTAATTGCCTGTAAGGCTTGTAAACCACCAACAATTGCCAAAACAGGGCCTAATATTCCTAACGTTTGACAATTATTTTCAGGGGCTTTTTTATTAATAGGAAACAAGCATTGATAACAGGCACTATCTGCAATGTTTGGTTCAACAAACATGTACTGGCCATCAAAGCCTGTTGCCGCGCCAATAATCAACGGCTTTTTATGTTCTAAGCATTTTTGATTGATTAAGTAGCGAGTGGTGATGTTGTCGGTACAATCGAGTACTAAATCAACTAACGGAAAGTAATAGTCGGCCAATTCATCATCAAGCATTTCATCTAGTACTTCAATTTCAGTGCCACTACTTTGCAGCTGCAGTTGCTCAGCAGCAGTATCTGCTTTACTTTGAGAAACGTGTGCGTCGTTAAAAAGCACTTGTCGAGGTAAGTTGCTAATATCGATAGTATCGCCGTCAACTAAATATAGGGTGCCGATACCAGCAGCATTAAGATATAGGCTGGCAGGATTACCTAAACCACCTAGACCAATAATCATTACTTTGGCATTCTTTAAAGCTTGTTGTCCTTGTTCACCAATACTTTTTAGCATAGTTTGACGGCTGAAGCGTAATTGCTCTTGTGGGCTAAGCATCGACTGTTGACTCCGTTGAATGATAACTGTGTACTGCATTGGCTTTAAATTGAATATATACGGCTAAATTTAGTGTTAATGCCATACGTTTTGCTGACCATAAACTGATTTGTGCGTAGAATTCTTGCTCAGCACACCGCAAAGTAATAAGCGCACTTGTTGTACCAGGTTTTATGGCGATAATTGTTGCTGATAACTGATTTACTATTGAGCTATGCTCTGGTTTTGTGGTGCTAATACTGATATCTCGCGCATAAATTATGCAGGGAATTTGTTGTCCTAATGCGCACTGATGCTCGCTTTTTTTTAGTAGCGGCAGATAAATATTTTCACCGCTAGTACTTTGCACATTAAGCGATAATCGAGTTAAACCAAAATCTGGCAAATGTTCAGCAATGGTCAATGATAAACTCGTTTTAGCCGCCACATCGTCATGATTATTGAGCTGATGAATCGCTTGATGAATCGGTGCTACGGTATCTATTTTCCCTGAAGATATAACAATCAATTGCTTAGCAATAAATTGTAGCTCACCTATGCTGTGACTTACGTATAGCATGGGTAACTTCAACTGATGCTGAATGGTTTTTAATATCGTTAACATTTGTGCTTTAGTTTTTTTATCTAGGGCACTAAATGGTTCATCAAGCAACAATAATTTGGGTTCAGCTAATAAGGCTCTAGCAAGCGATACTCGTTGTTTTTCACCGCCAGACAAGGATGTTACAGCTTGGTGTTTAAGCTGGGTAAGCTGAGTGAGTTTCAGTACTTGTTCTATCGAAAGCTTACCTTGTGGTTTACGCTTAACCGCGTAGGCTAAATTTTCATAAACGTTTAAATGTGGAAAAAGTCGGCTGTCTTGAAATATTAAGCCAATTTCTCGGTGTTCAGGTTTAGTAAAACGTTTACTCGCGCTATTTTGTAGGGTTTTATTATCAATTGATATTTGCCCGCTAGCTGCCTTTTCAAGTCCTGCAATAATTCGCAGCAGTGTTGATTTTCCTGAGCCAGACTGACCAAATATGCCGACAATGCCTGAAAGCTCAATGTTATGGTCAATTACTAAATGAAAATGCTCAAATGCGATGTCAATCGACATACCTAATATTGGAGCTTTAACGGCGGCTGTAGAGACTAAATTTTCCGTCATGATTTAAGTGCTTTTTTTGCGACTGATTTACGGCTGAATTTGCCGCCGAGTAAGTAAACCGAAGATAATAAAATTAATGAAGAAATTAATAATCCTGCAGACAAAATATGGGCATTACTATAGTTGAATGCTTCAACATGGTCGAACAGAGCAATGGACAATACACGAGTTTCCCCTGGGATATTGCCGCCTATCATTAGCACTACGCCAAACTCGCCAACGGTATGAGCAAAGCCTAAAGCTGCAGCGGTAATGAAACTGGCTTTAGTAAGCGGAAAAACGATACTGAAAAAACGGTCGATTGGCCCTGCACCTAACATGGCTGCAGCTTCAAGGTAATGTTCGCCAAGCTGTTCAAAGGCTTTTTGTAAAGGCTGCACCACAAAAGGTAATGAGTAAAGTACCGAACCAATAACGATGGCGTTAAAGCTAAAAGCAAGTTGGCTGCCTGTTGCTGTTTGCCATAATTGCCCAGGTAATGCTTGCGGAGAAAAGGCCAGTAATAAGTAAAAACCTAATACCGTTGGCGGCAAAACTAAGGGCAGGGCAACAATTGCTTCAAAAAACACTTTGAAACGGCTTTTCATATTAGCTAAATACCACGCTAATGGTGTGCCTATGAGCAGTAATATTACTGTGGTGATGGCGGCCATTTTTAATGTCGTGGTTAGCGCCAGTATGTCTGCAGCTGTACTGGTCATCTTACTTAACACTCTTGTTTTTAATATTTGTATCTAAAGGTGTAATGCCGCTCGGTAAATAGCCCAACGCTTCTAATTTTACCTGGGTAGTTTTTTGTAATAAATAGTCACTTATTTGCCGAGCATTGTTAATTTGTTTACTCGATTTTAGCACCACAAGTTGCTGGGCAATTGGCTGATAATAGCTGCTCGGAATAGCGATGCCGTCAAGTCGGTTCATTTTCAATTGGCTCAATGCCACGATGCCAATTGGTACTGCCTGGCTACGTACTTGTTGAAAAGTTTGATTAATATTAATGCCGGTAACTACACGGTTTTTTAGCTTTGACCAAAGCGATAAGTTTTCTAATACCTGCTGAGCAGCTTTACCGTAAGGGGCGGTATTAGGGTTAGCTATAGCTAAGTAGCCAGAAAAATTGTTGAGCTTATTTAAGCTACTAAGCTGTTGTGTCGCTGACCAAAGCGCTAATTGACCAAAGGCATAGGTTTTACGGCTATTAGCAATGATCAGCTGCTCTTGCTCTAGCACTTTAGGGCGAACATTGTCAGCCGCTAAAAATAAATCAAAGGGTGCGCCATGCTTTATTTGTTGATAAAGCGTGCCGGTTGCAGCACTGATAATTTGATATTTAATTCTATTTTTATTGGGAAAGTCACTTAACAGGTGTTCGAGTGTTGGCGCAAAGTTCGCGGCTACAGCGATACGTAATGGCTTGTCTTGTTCGTCAAACGCATTGGCATGAGCTTGTTTGCCGTGCTCATTACTGGCAATGGAGTGGTAAGAATTAAAAAACAACCACACCGTTGCCAGTAATAATAATGCCGGCGACAATCGCGTTTTCAACAATGTTGTCATAGCGTCGAGTGTATGTCGGCTTTGCTATTTAAAGTTTAAATGCGGCACAAAATTACATGGGCGATGACTGGCGTCAAGCTGTTCAACAATCAATTTATCCCAAGCAGTTTTACAGGCATTAGTAGAGCCCGGCACTGATAACACAACCGTACGGTTTGCCATGCCACCAAAAGCACGTGATTGTATGGTTGAAGTACCAATTTCGGCTAAAGAAATGGTTCTAAACACTTCACCAAAGCCTTCAATATCTTTATCAAACAAAGGTAAAAGTGCTTCAGGAGTATTATCTCTAGCGGTGAACCCCGTGCCACCTGTGGTTAGTATAATTTGAATGTTTTCATCGGCGATCCATTTAGAAACAATCGCACGTAGTTGATATACATCGTCTTTAGATATTTCTTTTGCAGCTAATTTATGGCCAGCGGCTTTTAAGCGTTCAACTAAAGCTTGTCCTGAGGTGTCGTTATGTTCTTCACGCGTATCTGATACGGTTAATACGGCAATATTTAATGGTAAGAAGTCATCACCACAATGAATACTAGACATGAGTTTTCCTTTGCAAAGAGAGTAAGTGTTGCGCCTGTTGCCATTGCTCAGGCGTATTGGTATTAAATAAACTTTGGGTATTTTTCGCTTGAATAACTTTGTGCGGAACTTGATTTAGTAAGCTCCTAACTGATGGCCCTTTTAAGCCACGTTTACTTGTTAATTTATCATCAGTTTTGTGCGCTAGGTTATTCTGTGTCAATGGTTGTGTGAAAAACTGCTCAACATAAGCGTTAACCGGTAAATATAGTGGCAAGTAATTGTCAGTAAAAAAACAGGCGCTTTGGCTTAGCTCACCAATTTGTTTTAATCTTGCTAGCTCAGCTGCTGTCATCAAAGGCAGATCAACCGGTAATATTAGCAGTGCTTTAGGTTTGAATTGGCTAATAACACTTTGAATACCACCAAGCGGGCCAATGTTACTGACAATATCGCTGACACCATGTTCATCGCCACTCACAACAACCTGTGAACTGCCTGCTGCTTTGAGTACAGATTTACTGTAGCTCAGCATATTTTCTTGGTGTCGTTGTAAGTTAGCTTTGTCTTGGCCCATACGAGAAGATTTTCCTCCCGCTAGCACCACACCCAAACACGACTGAGGAAGTAAATTTTCCGTAGTCATTAGCCGCCCAACATGGCGAGGTTTTTAGTCGCACCGGTCATTTTTTCATGTAAAAAATGGGTTTGTTTTTTATCTGTCATCATGTGGGTAATAGCATCTTTTAATGGCTGAGTATTATCGTCTTGCAGATAATCTTTTAACGACAAACCTTGCTCAGTAAATAGGCATAAATGCAATTTACCTAAGGAGCTAATGCGCAGGCGATTACAGGTATTACAAAAGTCTTTTGAATACGGCATGATTAAACCGATTTTACCAGCGTAATCAGGGTGGTAGAACTCTTGCGCTGGGCCTGATGCTTTGTTACTGATGACCGGCAACCAGCCGTCAAGTATCAGGTTTTGCTTAATGCGAGAGCCTTGAACATGCTGAGCATCAAAAAACTCTTGGTTATCACCTGTTTGCATTAGTTCGATAAAACGTAATGTAACTGGGGTATCTTTTAACCAAGCTAAATAACTCGCAATGTCATAACCATTATATTCGCGCATTAAGACAGTATTAATTTTGATATCAGTACTGCCTTCAGCTAACGCCATATCAACACCTTTAAGAATATGCTTAAGTTTGTCGTGGCCAGTAATCGCATGAAACTGCCTTGGGTCTAAGCTATCAAGGCTAATATTTATAGCGTCAATACCTGCGTCTAACCAGCTAGGTAAATGCTCAGGAAGTTTAAAACCATTACTGGTAATTGCTACTCTTTTAATGCCCGGTGTTTGTTTACACTGGGCAATAATGTCGGGTAGATCTTTACGCAGGGATGGCTCTCCACCGGTAATACGAATTTTTTCAGTGCCCATGTCGGCAAAAGCTGAAGCTAAACGGGTAATTTCAGGTAAAGTTAAAAATTTTCTATCGTGATCGCACTGATATCCGTTGGGTAAACAATAGTTACAACGAAAATTACATACGTCAGTGATTGATAAGCGCAAGTAATAGAACTTGCGGCCAAAGTTGTCTGTTAACATGTCACCTTTCCAATGTCGGGAGGCAAACAAGTTTCCTCGTTAGCCCTGGCAAACACAAAATTAAATTTGGCTTGCGGCTATATCTGCATGCGTGAACAAAATGTCAGGTTTAGCGGAAATAGCTCGGCGAATTTCAATGATTTATTAATTTATATCATATAATCACAAGCATAGTATGATTATGATCAATATAACATATAAAGACCTGAATTATGTTTACTTTACTTCAAAGTAAAATGATTCGTTGTAGAATTATTTTCATTACGTGAAATTTAAATTGGAAGAATTTATTATGGTTGATTGTTGTTCTGCTCCCGGATTAATGCCATTTGCTCAAGCACTAGAAACAATGCTTAGTGCAATTACCCCGATTACCGATGTTGAAACAATTACTTTAAAAGAGGGCCTAGGTAGAGTTTTAGCTGCTGATATTGCTAGCCCAATGAATGTTCCCCCGCATAATAACTCTGCAATGGATGGTTATGCTTTTGCTCAGGCAAGTTTAACAACTCAAGAATATTTGACTTTAGCTGGACGTTCAATGGCTGGTCAGCCTTTTGAAGGAAGCTGTGCAAAGGGCGAATGTATTCGAATTATGACAGGAGCAAAGTTACCTGATGGCTGCGATACCGTTGAAATGCAAGAAAACTGTCAAGCCGAAGGTGAAAGTATACGTTTTTTAGAAAAACGTAAGCAGGGTGACCATGTACGCTACGCAGGCGAGGATATTGCTAAAGGTCATATCGTATTTGCTAAAGGTCGCCGTTTATCAGCGATTGATATTGGTGTATTGGCCTCGCTTGGCATTAATGCGTTGCAAGTGTTTCGTAAACTCACCATTGCATTAATCGCAACGGGTGATGAATTAAAAGCATTAGGTGAACCTCTAGGTAATGGTGACATTTATGAAAGCAATAGCTACGCGTTAACAGGTATGTTGCAAAACCTAAACGTTAATATTATTGATTTTGGTGTTATTCAAGATGATGAAGAAGCCATACGACAAGCATTTATTGATGCAGACAAGCAAGCAGACGCCGTCATTTCTTCTGGTGGGGTCTCGGTTGGTGATGCTGACTATACCAAAATGGTGCTTGAGCAATTAGGTGAAATCGCTTTTTGGAAAATCGCCATGAAGCCGGGCAAACCATTTGCGTTTGGCAAATTACCAAATAGTTACTTTTTTGGCTTACCAGGTAACCCTGTTTCCGCTATGGTTACCGCGGATTTACTCGCCATGCCGGCATTAATGAAGTTGCAAAACTGTCATGCAAAGCCTGCGACAACGCTCAAAGCGAAAAGCTTGTCTGATTTAAGAAAGTCGCCAGGTCGTATGGATTTTCAACGCGGTGTTTTATCGCAAAATTCAGCAGGTGAATTAACCGTAGGTACAACTGGCAGTCAAGGCTCTGGTATTTTAACTAGTATTGCTTTTGCAAATTGTTATATTGTTTTGCCTTCTGAACAAGGTCGTGTGAGTGCTGGTGAAATGGTTGATGTACGTTTGTTTGAACGCTTTTATTCATAATACTTTGACTTTCGATATAAGAGTAAAATAACTTGTCTAAAACGATTTACTTTATTCCAGGCACTATGTGTGATGATCGCCTATGGCAGCCAACATGGCAGCTATTAGGCGAACAATATTCACAAGACTGCCAGCTAGTGCATTTACCTATTCCAACGACTGGCAATATGGGTGAAGTTGTCGGAGGGTTGGCTAAAAAAATCGTTACTGAAAATGCGATATTAGTGGGGTTTTCACTTGGTGGCTATATCGCTAGTGCTATTGCACTGAAAATACCTGAATTGATATCTCATTTAGTTGTGGTGTCTAATATGCCCAAAAACTTGCCTGATGCGGAAATAAAACAACGAAAACGCACAATTGCTTGGATAGCTAAACGTGGTTATTCAGGTATTCCGAATAAACGCATTGACGATTTGCTGCACCCAGAAATCAAGCAAATTGAAGGTCATCATTTTGCTAGTATAAAAAATACCATAGTGGCAATGGACGCTGATTTAGGCGTGGATGTTTTGTTGCATCAACTAAGTGTTTCAATGTTACGTCCAGCTTTGCTTAACCGTTTATCAAAACTGACTTTACCCATTAGCTTTCTTGTAGGTGATGAAGACTCATTGGTAGATCTCCCTAGTCTTGAACAAGAAATTATTGATGCTAAAAATATCAAGGCCTTCAAAGTAGAAAATACAGGCCATATGTTACCACTAGAATCTCCTCAAGCTTTGGCCTCAGCGTTAATTAGTTTACTAGTCATACAAAATTAACAATAATAAACTCAATGAGTTGTTGGTTATCTAACCTTAATGCATCAAAATTCGTCAGTAATTCGAATACATCCTAAGTATTTACCAACTAACTGTTTACCAATAAAAATGGTTTAAAGCTGTCCATGCCTTACTGAAAGAGTGTAAAATGCCCGCAATTAACCTTTACGCTAGGATTTTAGCCTTGAGCGACAGCAAATTTTCATCATTACCATTACAAACAGCCCTTTTAGATAACTTGGCGACACTTGAATATCACGCAATGACTGAGATTCAAGCGCAAAGTTTACCCGCTATATTAGATGGTAAGGATATTATCGCACAGGGGAAAACAGGCTCAGGGAAAACTGCAGCGTTTGGCTTGGGCTTATTGAATAAGTTACAAGTAAAGAAGTTTAGAATACAAACCTTAGTGCTTTGTCCTACTCGAGAATTAGCAGACCAAGTTGCAAAAGAAATTAGAAAGCTTGCCCGAGCCATTCATAATATCAAAGTACTGACGTTATGTGGTGGTATGCCTTTTGGACCGCAAGTAGGCTCACTTGAACATGGTGCTCATATTATTGTTGGCACACCAGGGCGTATTGAAGATCACCTTGGTCGTGGCACATTGTCATTAGAGCACGTTGATACCTTAGTGCTTGATGAAGCCGATCGTATGTTAGAGATGGGCTTTCAAGCGGCATTAGACAGAATTATTGGTGATATCTCAGAGGAAAGACAGACATTATTGTTCAGCGCTACTTTCCCACAACAAATTCAAAAAATTGCTAATAAATACTTACAATCACCAGAAGTGGTGAAAGTAGATTCTACTCATGCCAGCAATACGATTTCTCAGCATTTTTATCATGTTGAAAATAGCGAGCAAAAGTTAACTGCCATTCGTTTATTGTTGTTAGAACATCGTCCTGAGTCGAGCGTTATTTTTTGTAATACCAAAATAGAAACCCAAAAAGTTGCCGATAAGTTAGCAGACTATGGTTTTGGCGTTGTTGCGTTACATGGCGATTTGGAACAAAGAGACCGAGACCAAACCTTGGTGCGCTTTGCGAATAAAAGTGCCTCTATTTTAGTGGCAACGGATGTTGCGGCTCGTGGATTAGATATTGAAGCACTTGATGCGGTGTTTAATTATGATATTGCTCATGATAGTGAAGTACATATTCATCGTGTCGGACGTACAGGTCGTGCTGGCAGTACAGGCTATGCATTCTCTTTGTTTAGCGACAAAGAGCGTTATAAAGTTGGGTTGTTGGAAGATTATTTAGAGCGTACAATTGAAGGGGAAATATTACCTGATAGTGACGTATTACAAAGCGCAGTATTCTTACCAAAAATGACCACAATACAAATTGATGGTGGTAAAAAGCAAAAAGTACGCCCTGGTGATATCGTTGGTGCTTTAACAGGAGATAATGGTATTGCCTTTGAGCAGCTAGGAAAAATTCAACTAGGCGCTAACTGGGCCTATATTGCTGTTGATAAATCAGTGGCAAGAAAAGCGTTAACTAAGCTGATTAATGGGAAGATTAAAGGGCGAAACTTCAGAGTAAGAGAATTAACTTAACTTACCCTCTAATTTCTATTCCTGAAACACTGCAATCAACTAGGTACTCTGCATCAAAAGGCAGGGTACCTGTAGCGTTGATTATTCATTACTTTTTATAGCCCTTTTCTACTTGTTATAGTGAAAAATTAACGTTTAACTTTTCAACTTTAGCAACATCAATAATATTTACCTGGCCACTAATACTGCGTTCTAAACGATCGGCTGTTTTGTAAGCACCATGTTTTTGGGCAAAATCAATAATATCACTACCATTGCACATTACTTTTAGTGCGACTGCTTTATCTCGTAAATTATAAGAATTCACTGTTTTTCGGTACTTTGTAATACTGTTAGAAAGCGTTGATTTACAAACATCAATAAGTGCTAATTCAATGTGTCTATCCATTGCATTACTGCTAAAACTTACGGTTGATAACATTGCACAAGCTATTGCTGTTGCGGTAACCAATTTTAAATTTTTCATTTTATTTCTCCAATAACAAATCAAAAGTAGGTACGTCGGTGTACATAATAATAGTGACCTAATTTGTTTATTAAGTTGTAAGAAACAAATGCCAGAATGTAAGTAAAACTCAAAATTAAGTTATTTCTGCCTTTGTTTAACCTATTGTAATTTATTGTTAAGTTAATGGTTTTTAATGATGAACTTTTAATTTTTATACATTAACTTTTACATCTGGTGACATTCCGAGATACTTTAGATGTTAGTTTTGCAGCACACCGCACGATAAAACGCATGAATATTGAGCATTATCAAGTTAACAATTATTATTTTCTGGTATTTTAATACGAAAAGAGTATGATGCTGTTTATATATACAGCTGTTGTGACGGTAAAATTAAAGGTGTGACTAGTTTCTATAGTTATACAGGTTAATTTATATACGTTATGATAAATGGCAGAGTTTGAATTGAGAAAGATAAGGGATACCAATGGCAGTTGAAAGTCGATTTGTCGTGATAAGACAAGGTGTGGAGGTTGAGACATTTATGGATAAGAAAGCCGCGGATGACTACGATAAGATGCTTGATATGGCAGACAACCTATCTGAAATGTTTGCACAAGCACCGGTAGAGCTTTCTGAAGAGGCTCGTGAAGAGCTTAGTATTTTCTTAGCGCAAAATCGTGAAAATGTGTTAGTTGCACTACAGGCAAAAAAAGCAAAAGCTCAAAGTAACAAAGCTATTGTTGCTGAACCAGAAGCGAATAAAACCGCTGTTACTGCCCCTGCTGACCGTATAGCCGAGGCAAAAACAGTTAAAAAAGAGCCGAAAGTTAAAGTTGCTAGTGCTAAAGTAGCAGTTAAAAAAACGACAGCTAAAAGTAAAACTGAAGCGGCTTAATGCTTGATGCTCAAGTGCTTGTTAAATAACAAGGCTTGAGCTTTTGTTTGGTGATGTAATTGGAATACCAACTAGTTCGTAGTAATCGACGAAAAACAATCGCTTTACAGGTGAAAAACGCCCAAGTTGTTGTTCGTGCACCTGATTATGTCGACGTTGAATATATCGATAATTTAATTCGACTAAAATCAGCATGGCTGACAAAAAAACTCTCACAGCAGCAGTCCTCCTCAAATGTTCCCCCTCAGTGTTTAAATAATAACTTTAGCTGTGAAAAGCCTTTGTATATTGATGGCGTTGCGCATAACGTAGTGATTTGTTTTGGTCGGCAAAGCGTTATTCACGATAAAGAAGAAAAGTTACTGCGTATTTTTATTGCACCGAAATACCGTCAATATGAAATTAACTCAACAATAATTATTGAGAAAGTTAAATCAGCAATAGAGCAGTGGTTTAAAGCCTCAATGTATGATTACTTGAGTCATAAAATCCCAATGCTTTCAGAAGCGACTTTATTACATGCCAAATCATTTAAAGTTCGTAAATATAAAGCGCGTTGGGGGAGTTGTAATAGTCACGGTGAGCTTAGTTTCAATTGCTTGCTAAAAATGCTGCCATTGTGGGTGGTTGACTACGTCATTGTTCATGAACTTTGTCACCTCAAACATATGAACCATTCGACAAAATTTTGGCAATTGGTTGAACAGTACAACCCTCAATTTCGATTAGCAAAGGCTTGGCTTAAACAAAATCAAGCGTCACTTTCATGGCATTAATTAATGCTAACTATATCAGTTTGCGTAATATTTTCTTTTTATCTAATTCTTCTTATCTTTTTATAGTAAATTTACATAATATCTGTTATTAATTTCTTTAATGGATTTTATTGTACTTTTGTTTTGTTATTTTGACGTCGATAACGGAGTGGATATCTCCTCATTATAAAAATATATTAGGGATGAAGTATGAAATTAATGAAATATGGCTTAAAAGCGACAAGTATTTATTTTGTGTCTGCATTTTTATCATGGGCACTTATACATTTGTTAATAAGCTTGTAGCCTATTTGAGTTAGGGATAATTCATATATATCTTTATAGTAACCTTAAGAAATTGCTTTATGTCCATTTTTTAAATAAAACAGAAAGACAATTTAGGCAAAAATATTATTGGTCATTTGTGAAATAACTTAAATGTAGGCTCTGTCTCTTATACACATCTGACGCTGCCGAC
>OLHF01000114.1_pt1 | contig 20703 bp, 23 predicted proteins | sample 1609471 | NCBI WGS metagenome assembly OLHF01 (sample SAMN05416858, study PRJEB24817) | seawater metagenome | isolation source: Sea water | place: Canada:Atlantic | collected 2013-11 | reverse complement strand
TGGGCTCGGAGATGTGTATAAGAGACAGGTTATAAACATCGTTTTTATTGACCTACGAGCGAGAACAAAGTAATTAGATTTTTTCAAAACCTTGCTGTTGAGCAATTAAATTCAATACTTTGGTTAATTTTTTACCCAAATAACCTGATAACAATTTTGGTGTTTGTTTCAGAAGTAATAATTCTGAGGCCGTGATCGCTACATAACAATCCAACAGTCTATTTGATGAAGAAAGTATGAGTACATCATCCGCTAAAAATTCTTTTTCGAGCTCGCTTTCTTGATCTTTACCGCTACTTTCAAATTCTGTAGCAGACACTAAGAAAAAATTAATCAGCAGTATATTTCCTTCTTCACCATACCAATTCGCCGTCATAGTATGAAAATTCAATTGTGCTTCAAGTTTATTGCAAATCGCAGCAATATTATTAATTTGCGCAACTAAATCATCACTTACTTGAATAGAAATAGGCAGTTGTTCGGTCATAATGTCCATAGATACAAAACCTTTATATCGGTATAACACGTTCAGAAAAAGAAAATGGTTTATACCCAAGCCACTTGAAGATGCAGTTTCAGAGCTAAGCTAGGAAATCAGAGCAAGGCACAGCACGCAGGTAATGGTTACTCCCTTATCAAGTGCTGTAACGCTGAACTGGTTTTCTAGCTTAGCTCCCTACGGGCAAGGCGATAAAGGGTTATCTCCGGTGTTATTGATTTCTACAATGGAATAACCATTCTATTCAATCAATGCCTTGGTGCTAACCCTTTCTCGACTTGCTGAATCCTGCATCTTCAAGTAGCTTGGGTATATACTTATCGATAGTAAAGCCTTGTTAAGCTTACTTCAATCTTGATTTCTTAGCGTAATGCTTGCAATTTCAGGTTGAGTCTTTAAGCTAACGAGCGTTAATATTTAACTTATTCTATTTAATTGGTGTTTTAAAACTATTGTGAAATCATATTTTTCGACAAAATTCATTGTAATCATTATGTTGATGTTTAGCCTTATTGGCCAGTCATCCGCTAGTGTGATGATGTCTTGCAATATGATGAACATGTCTGATATGCCAATGTCACATAGTATGGATTCTACCGAGCATAACATGGATATGTCGATGGACATGCCAATGAAAATGGCTATGAATGACAGCTCGACAACAAGCATGACCGATGATTGTTGTCAGGAAAATTGTGATTGCACAACGACTAGCTGCAAGCCAAATTCTTATACCAATAGTTTGATGGCACTGACCATCACGCCAATACCAACTCAAAGCGATAGCCTGAGCATTGCTTTACCCCAAGAACAATTTCTTAATTACTTATTCAAACCTCCTATTTCGTAACTCCCTAGGATCAATGCGCCTAAATTTAGGCTAACATCCACAATATATTCAGCGTTTAATTTCATTTATCAGTAATATTTAGTCATTTTCAATGGCGATAACAAATAGAAATAAGCGCACTTTCAAAGATACATTTGAGAAGAGCAATACAATGCTAGCATTACATTACTACTCACAGCTTAAAGATAAAATAAGCGACAATTTCATGGCAAAGTTAATAACTTCAACACTATTAATTTTGGTGACCGTATCGTTGGCGTTTAGTCAAACCGTTAAAGCGGCAACACTACAAAAGCACAGCGTTAAATCACTAGGTTTTGTGCAAGCTGTGCAGCAAGCACAAATGGCTGACCCTTGGCTAACCGGCAATCGCCATCAGCAACAAGCACTTGAATCACTCAGTATTGCCGCCAATACTTTACCTGATCCGAAAGTGTCTATCGGCATGGCGAACATTGCGGCCGATACTCTGCGCTTTAGCCAAGAGCCAATGACGCAATTCAAGCTTGGCGTTAGCCAAATGTTTCCACGCGGTGACACCTTAGCTTTAATGAATCAGCAGTTAAAAGCAGAAAGTAAGCAATATCCGTTCTTGCGCCAAGACCGCAAAGCAAAAGTTGCTTTAACCGTTGGTATGCTTTGGCTTGATGCCTATAAAATGCAACAAAGCATCGCCTTAATAGCAGAAAACAAAAGTCTATTCTCACAATTAATTGATGTTGCAGAAGCGCGCTATTCTTCTACTATCGGACAAGCACAACAGCAAGATATCATTCGTGCAGAGTTAGAATTAAGCCGTATTGATGACAAATTAGTGCAATTTACTCAACAGAAAAATGCCTATATTGGTCAATTAAATCAATGGTTAATGCAAGCAGAACAAGATGATGACACTACCTTTAATTATCAAACGATAAACGCCTTTGATACCATGCTTGCAGCACAGTTGCCTAAAATCGACTTGCAAAATAAAGCCTTGATTATGGCGAAACGACAATATTCTAATGCCGAATTAGTCAGTTACTTTACCAGCCACCCAGCTGTTGTCGCGCTAGATAATAAAATAAAATCGGTGGCATTTAACCAAGCGTTGGCCAAGCAAAAATATCAGCCTGAATGGGGTGTTAATGCTAGCTATGGCTACCGCGGCGATGATGCAGCAAATAACAGCCGTGCCGATTTATTTTCTGTCGGCATCACGTTTGATGTCCCGCTTTTTACCGCCAATCGACAAGACCAACAACTAAAAGCCGCCATTTCAACTACTGAGGCGGTTAAAACCGAGAAACAATTACGCTTACGACAATTGTTAGGCGCCTTTTCTTCTGCTAAAGGTCGATTATTACAACTTAACAAGCGCCAATCGTTATACGAACAAAAACTATTACCACAGTTTCATCAGCAAGCTGAAATCGCTTTAAACGCTTACACCAATGACAGCGGTGATTTCGGTGAAATTGTACGTGCGCGCATCGATGAATTAGACGCTTCGATAGATCACCTAGGCATTACCGTTGAGCAGCAAAAACTGCATTTAGAACTTAATTATATTTTTAGCAAAGCTAATCAAGCATCAAAGTTTACGCCAGCCACATTAGCTCAGCAGAATCAGGAATAACATGATGACAAAAAATAAAAAAACACTTATCAATCGCATCGCTAGTGGCGTTATTATCGCAATACCAAGTATCTTATTTGGTGGTTGGTTGAGCTTTAATTTTTTCGCTAATAACTCTGCTAATACAATGGCAGTAACAACTGATGAAGCTGAGCCTATGTATTGGGTTGCGCCGATGGATGCTAACTTTCGTCGCGATAAGCCTGGTCTTTCTCCTATGGGTATGGAGCTTGTTCCTGTTTACAAAAATGGCAATGCAAGTGACGCTGAAGTGGGTACGGTTACCATCAACCCAAGTATCGTCAATAACATTGGCGTTCGCACCGAAAAAGTAAAAAATTCGCACCTACAAACACAAATAAAAACCGTTGGTTATGTTAATTATAATCAAGACAAATTAGTCCATATTCACCCACGTGTTAAAGGCTGGATTGAAACTCTCAATATCAATTCGGTTGGTGAAACAGTAACAAAAGGTCAGGCGATTTATTCATTGTATTCACCTGAATTGGTCAATGCCCAAGAAGAGTTTGTACTGGCGCTTTCACGTAAGAATACGCGCCTAATCAAGGCAGCAAAAAACCGTTTACTAGCGCTAAATATTCCCGATGAAGCGATTGCTGAGTTACAACGTAGCCGAAAAGTGAAACAGCAAGTAACCTTCTACGCCCCACAATCAGGCGTAGTAGAAAATCTATCCATACGTGAAGGCTTTTATGTTCAGCCCGGCACTATGCTATTTTCCATTGGCGACTTAACCGAAGTTTGGGTTGAAGCTGAGGTATTAGAACGTCAAGCAGGTTTTGTTTTTGTTGGTGATAATGTCGCTATGACACTGGATTTTTTACCCGGTAAAACATGGCAAGGTAACGTAGATTATATTTACCCTACCCTTGACAGCCAAACTCGTACCATGAAAGTACGTTTGCGCTTTGATAACAAAAATTTCGCTTTGAAACCCAACATGTTCGCACAGGTGATTATTGCCGGAAAACCTAGCGCAGAGACCATTGTGATCCCAAAAGAAGCCTTAATCAGAACCGGCACTCAAGACCGTGTCGTACTAGCATTAGGCGATGGTCAGTTTAAATCAATCGCCGTCGATGTTGGTCGCAGTGACGGTAAGCAAATTGAAATCCTTGCAGGTTTATCTGCAAGTGACACCATAGTCACTTCAGCGCAATTCCTTTTAGATTCAGAATCCAGTAAAACCTCTGACTTCAAACGCATGTCTGCTATGGATATGGATATGGATATGGATATGGATATGGATATGGATATGGATATGGAAAACACTAGCCAGCCAGTTGCCCATGCACAAGTAACTGGCACCATCAACAGTATTGATAGCGACACTAGAATCGCCAATATCAGTCGCGGGGCAATTGAGAAGTGGCAACGCCCTGCAGCAACCTTAGATTTTTATATCGCTAATAATATTGCCTTAGCGCAGTTGAGCGCAGGCATGGAAATCGACTTTACTTTTGCAATCGAAAATGGCGAATTTACCGTTATTACCCTGCACGATGAAACTCACGCTAATGCCGACAACAGCCATTAAGCCTCGACCAAGGAAATTATTATGATAGAACGTATTATTCATTGGTCGGTGTTCAATCGATTTTTTGTCTTACTAGTAACACTCGTGATTGTCGGCACCGGTATTTTTGCTTTTAAAAATACCCCGATTGACGCAATTCCTGATTTGTCTGATGTGCAAGTGATCATCAAAACCAGCTATCCAGGGCAAGCACCACAAGTGGTTGAAGACCAAGTAACCTATCCGCTAACTACTGCCATGCTATCAGTGCCCGGCGCTCGCACTGTGCGTGGCTATTCGTTTTTCGGTGACTCTTATGTCTACGTGATATTTGATGATGACACCGATTTATATTGGGCACGTAGCCGAGTATTAGAATATTTGTCACAAGTGGCAGCAAACTTACCCAGTAGTGCTAAGCCGCAACTAGGCCCTGACGCAACGGGTGTCGGCTGGGTTTATCTTTATGCCTTAGTTGATAAAACCGGACAACATGACATCAGCCAGCTACGCTCAATTCAAGACTGGTTTTTAAAGTATGAATTACAAACCGTAGCAGGTGTTTCCGAAGTTGCGGCAATTGGCGGCATGGTAAAGCAATATCAAATATCGGTAGACCCCGATAAATTGCGCGCATACGGCATTCCTTTAAGCTTAATTCAAACCGCAATCAAACAAGGTAACCAAGAAGTTGGCGCTTCAGTCGTTGAAATGGCAGAAGCTGAATATATGGTCACAGCGTCAGGTTATATTGAAAATGTTGAAGACTTAGAAGCCATTCCACTAGGCATGAACGCGAAAGGCGTACCACTGCAATTAAAAGACGTTGCTGATATTAATTTAGGTCCACAAATGCGTCGTGGCATCGTTGAACTTAATGGCGAAGGCGAAACTGTTGGCGGCGTGGTAGTGATGCGTTTTGGCGCTAATGCCCAACAAACCATTGCTGGCGTAAAAGAAAAGTTAAAGAGCTTACAACAAGGCTTACCTGATGGCGTAGAAGTTGTTACGGTTTATGATCGTTCAGGCTTAATTGAGCGCGCGGTTGATAACTTATGGTCAAAGCTCATTGAAGAGTTAGCCGTGGTTGCCATTGTTTGTGTAGTTTTCCTCTTTCATGTTCGTTCTTCTATCGTTGCCGTCATTAGCTTACCGTTAGGTATTCTTGTTTCCTTTATCATCATGTATTTTCAAGGTATTAATGCCAACATTATGTCACTGGGCGGTATAGCCATTGCCATTGGCGCGATGACCGATGGTGCCATTGTGATGATAGAAAATATGCATAAGCATATGGAGAAAACACCACTTACTGAGGAGAACCGATGGCAAATTGTCGCTAAATCAGCCTCTGAAGTTGGCCCTGCATTATTTTTTAGTTTACTCATTATCACCGTAAGCTTTATGCCGGTATTTATTTTAGAAGCACAAGAAGGCCGAATGTTCAGCCCACTTGCCTACACTAAAACATATGCCATGGCAGCATCAGCAGGTTTAGCCATTACCTTAGTGCCGGTATTAATGGGTTACTTTATTCGCGGCAAAATTATTTCTGAGCGCAAAAACCCAGTCAACCGCGCGTTAATCGCCGCCTATATGCCGTTATTAAAAACCGTATTACGCTTCCCTAAAAGTACCTTGTTCGCAGCGCTAGTTGTGACCTTAATTGGCTTTTCACCACTCGATAAAATTGGCAGTGAATTTATTCCACCGCTTGATGAAGGTGACTTAATGTATATGCCAACCACCTATCCGGGTATTTCAGTGGGTAAAGCGCGAGAAATTTTACAGCAAACCGATAAACTCATCCGCACCATTCCAGAAGTGAAAACCGTATTTGGCAAGGTGGGACGCGCTGAAACGGCAACAGATCCTGCGCCACTCACCATGATTGAAACTTTCATTCAATTTAAACCAGAAGCGCAATGGCGAGCAGGCGTAACCAAAGACACTATTCGCAAAGAATTAGACGCTATTGTCCGCTTTCCTGGCTTAACCAATGCTTGGGTCATGCCAATAAAAACTCGTATCGATATGCTAGCAACGGGCATTAAAACGCCTGTCGGCATAAAAATCGCGGGTAGTGATTTAAAAGTCATTCAAAATATTGGCCTAGATATAGAAAACATCCTTAAGGATCAACCGGGAACGGCGTCTGTTTACTCCGAACGCGTGGCAGGTGGGCGCTATATCAAAGTAGATATCAACCGTAATAAAGCCGCACGTTACGGTTTAAATATTGCCGATGTTCAACAAGTGGTAGCGACTGCTATTGGCGGCATGAACGTCACTCAAACGGTTGAAGGCTTAGAACGTTATCCGGTGAATTTACGCTACCCACAAGACTACCGTGATTCACCTGAGCAACTAAAACTACTGCCAATTGTTACGCCAGCAGGACAACGTATTTCGCTAGCAGATGTGGCCAATGTTTATGTTGAAGATGGGCCGCCAAGCATCAAAAGCGAAAATGCCCGTATTAACGGTTGGAGCTTAATCGATATCGAAAATATTGATGTTGGCACTTATGTTGAACAAGCAAAAGAGCGTTTAGCTCAAGAATTAGTATTACCTACGGGTTACTCAATTACCTGGGCAGGACAGTACGAATATATGGAACGCGCCAAAGCGAAACTCATTTATGTATTGCCGCTGACCTTAGCGATTATCATTATTTTGCTCTACCTGAACTTTCGCAATTTTGTTGAAGTCGCGATTATTATTGCCACGCTGCCACTGGCAATGATTGGCGGTATTTGGTTAATGTATCTTGAAGGTTTTAACTTTTCGGTGGCAGTTGGCGTTGGCTTTATTGCCTTAGCAGGGGTCGCTGTCGAAATTGGCGTCATCATGTTGGTGTATTTAAACCAAGCTTTTAAAGAAACTATTGAGCAACATCAAACTAACAAACTTCCTTTTACTATTAAGGAATTAACTCATGCTATTCTACAAGGCGCGGGCATGCGTGTGCGGCCTGTAATGATGACGGTAGCCACTGTTATTATTGGATTATTGCCGATATTATATGGCACAGGAACCGGTTCAGAAGTGATGAGTAGAATTGCAGCGCCGATGGTAGGCGGTATGGTTAGCGCAATTTTATTGACATTACTTGTGCTACCCGCTGTTTATCTTCTGTGGAGAAAGTCACAATTAAAACTGTAAGAAAGCCGCAAAAACTATTTAAAATCAGCCATAAAGTGCATAAATGGCTGATGTTGTTTATTGGTGTGCAATTTGTTATTTGGTCTGTTACTGGTGCTTATATGGTCTTTTTCGATATTGATTATATTCACGGTGACAGCCTGATCATTAATCATCAAACAAAAATACAGCCCGAAAAATTAACATATCCAACACAAGCACTTTTTCAGCAATACCCACAGGCTGAAAATTTAAGTGTTGGCATGTTAATCAACCGCGAGGTTTATCGTTTTAACATTGATAAACAAAAGTTTATGGTTGATGCGAGCAACGGTACATTGCTATCACCAATAAATGAAAGCTCAGCCTTAACAGTGGCTAAGCACTTTTATGCTGACGATGGCGAAGTGATTAACGCGAAGTTAATCACCGAAAATCCACCTTTTGAATTAAGCTCAAGGCACTTGCCAGCTTGGCGCATTAACTTCGACAACTTTGGCTCACCTGCTTTATACATATCTGCTAATAGCGGCAAAGTAGTGACTAAACGTCATGAATTTTGGCGACTGTTTGACTGGATGTTCCGCTTTCATGTCATGGACTACGACGATGGCGAAAACGTTAGCAATTGGTTTTTATTTATAATCGCATTATTGGCACAATTCGCAGTATTAAGTGGTTTAGTGCTAACTTATTTTAAAGTAATAAAACCAGCATTCACCAACAATAAAAAGCGCGGTAACAGTGCAACTTTTAATGGGCAAGATAAGCCATTAAACAATGGCGGTGAATCATGATGTTCTGGACGAAAAAAATACATAAATGGGCATCTTTGTTGATAGGCTTACAATTATTAATTTGGGTATTCAGCGGCTTAGTATTCAATGTTATTGATCATAAAAAAGCCCGTGGTAATGCTTATCGCCAAGCACCTACAACTGCTGAACATAGAGTAGCTGAAAAAGATTTACTGCCTGTTGAATCAATCTTAAAAGCCTACCCTGATACCGTAGAACTGACACAAACAAAACTGTTAGCAAAACCATATTACTTGCTGGCACAACAGCAAGGTTTATATCGCCACTTTGCTAACCGTTATTTGTTGGTCAATGCGGTAACGGGAAAGCTAACTAACGTTAGTGAACAACTGGCATCGAACATAGCAAAAGCAAGTTACAACGGTCCTGGCGAGATAACCTCGATTACTTTATTAACTGCAAACATAGCAGATTACCCAAAACAGAAAAATCCAACTTGGCGGATAAATTTCAATGATGATTTAGAAACTAGCGTTTATGTCGAACAAGGCTCAGGACGATTAGTTGGACACAGTAACAGCGAAAAACGCTTTGCTGGTTTTTTCTTTATGCTGCATTTTATGGATTACGGCGATGAAGGCAGTTTTAACAACATTCAAATTATGCTGTTTGCATTTGTTACTTTGTGGTTGGCACTTTCGGGTGGCATATGGACTGTGCATATGGTGAGAAATGGTCGGTATCGTTTTAAGAAGTTATAAGCATCATTAAAATGTTTGAATTAGATAATTTTACGTGTCGAGTCATATGCAGTGCTTTTTCAATTAATTATTGACACCTGAAACGTTACAGGTTACAGTACTCAAGATCACTTTACTACATCCCACTATGTGAAGCGAATAGCGCATAAAATGAATTCAATAGTTTGGTTTTAGTTGGTTGACAAAATTTATAAAAAACAAGGAAAAACTATGACTTATATTAATTCTATTGCAATATTCGGAGGTGCTGCACAATGGCGATTAAAAGCTTTAAGCACAAAGGGCTTGAAAGTTTCTTTGTGTCAAATGACAGAAGTGGTCTTAAACAAGACCATGTAAAGAGAATCGGGTTTATATTAGATGCTATAGACTCATCACATCACCCCAAAGATTTGAAAGCTATTTATGGAAAGAAGTTTTCAGAAAAAAAAGGTTCTGGGGAAGGTGTTTATAGTTTAGTAGTTAACGGAAATTGGCGCATCACGTTCGAAATAAAAGGTGACGGAGCAGTGTTGCTTGATTATCGCGATTATCACGGAAAACAGATAAAAGCGGGCGGTTAACTCTATTAGAGTCGCGACTAAGAAATTTAGTCGCTTGCCCATTAACCTTAGGGCATTCGGAGAGAATAAATGATTAATTCTAGAAAACCATCACATCCCGGTGAGTTTTTTAAGTTCACCGTATTGGAAGAAAGAGATATAACGGTAAGTGAAGCCGCAAAGCGTTTAGGTGTAACGCGTAAAGCTCTAAGTGAGTTTGTAAATGGCCGTTCTAAGTGTTCACATGCGATGGCACGACGATTAGCAGAATCAACAGGAACAGGCGTTGCATTATGGATTAATATGCAAGCAAAGCTAGATACTTGGGAGGCTGAAAATATGGAGATGCCTTCTAATATCAGCCCTATGCCTGAATATAAATATGCTTAATTCGTGATCAGTTAAGCTAGGCAAAAACCACCTTGAGAGGTGGTTTTTTTTACACTTATCTTTACGTACTCACTTGAAAAGTTGGAAAATATATTAATGGATCGAGTTATTGCTATCGGTTGTTTCTTATTAGTTTTTACAGGCCTTATCATTGGCTTAAACATCAACGCAGCGGGCAGTTTACTATCTAGTCTGTCCTCAATAGCGACAATAGTAGGCGGCTTTGCTACTTTAGCGGCTCTATATTGGGCTTACATTACATACTATGATTGGAGAAAAACGCACAAAAACAAGGAATATGATGCATTGATTGAGTTGGGGAAGTCATCTGCCCTAATACTTAAGTCAACTGAATATTTATCTAAAACAATGCTATTAACTCAGCACAAATATGATCATTTATCAGATTTAGAGCACAAGCATAGGGATGGAAGAATAGATCACTGTGTAAATATATTTGAAAAGAATATTGAGAGATATTCTGACTCTAGAGCTTTAGTTGGTTTTCTTGAGTATCAGTTGTGCCCTGAGTCAGACTATGAAAAATTAGATCTATTAGTTAATCAGATTTCAGAGTGGTTTTGGTTATTCCGCTCTGAAAATATTAAACCAACAATGATTCAGCAGCTCAAAGACAATAGAATTGAAGTGCACAATGGAGTAGAGATTCCAGAATCTCAAAAGGTATTTATGGAAAGTTTAGGCTTTGATAATGCTTTACACTAGTACAGTTCCACTCAATATTTTCTTCCAAGCTAAATTTAACAATAAAAGAAATGACAAGTAAACTATCAAAAAGTTGACATAACAGACTATTAAAACATAACGCCAGTACTCAACTTCAAGATTCAATACTGGCTACTATTTTTAAATACTCATCACTGCTCTAAATTAAACTCAAACTCAATTTCCAAAAACTTGTCACCACCCGCTTCTTCAGGGTAACGCCATAGGCTTAATGCTTTTTTAGCTGCAAGCTCTAGTGCTCGGTCACTGTGCTTGTTCATACCACTAACATCAATAACTTTGCCTGAATATGAAATACGATATTGCAGTTTAACCTTGCCAGATTTACGTGAGTAAAGTGCTGATTTCGGATATTCCGGCATCACTTTGTGTGTCGGTTTTATATTAAGCGCAGGTTGACTAAATGTTGGTACATTAACGTCATCAGCGGTAGGAATATCCATTGCTAATGTTGGCTTAGTAATCGCTGTAGTTGGTGTAGCAACTTCACTAGTTGCTTTAGGCGCATTACTTTCTGGTTTAGGTGGTAAAGGTGGCGTTGGTGGCGGTAGCACTAACTCTTCGGGTTTTACTTCGGTAATTTCAACTATACGCACTGAATGCTGTTTGTATTGCTCACTAGTACCATGTACATCTCCATGCGAAGGTGGTTCAGCAAAGTTGGTGATGACGGCCATAATACCAAACGAGGCAGCACCACCGGCGACTAATAACGCCAACATGTGCCAAGGTGAACGAGGTGAGTTTGTTGGCTTAGTTGCACCGGTTAAATCAACCGTTGGCGCGTCGGTTTGTTGTTTGCTTTGCTGATAAAGGTTCGAGAGTTCTTTATCAAATTTATCCACGCTCATGATGATGTTCCTAACAAATGACTTAAATTATTTCGGGCGTAACGTAAACGGCTTTTCACCGTTTCAAAACTGCCGTTAGTTAATTCGGCAATTTCATTCAACGAAAAACCTTCTTGTTGAAAAATAAACGCTTCACGTTGTAAAAAGGGTAATTGTCCAAGTGCGGCATTGAACTGCGTTAATCTATCAGCTTCTTGCAGTGACTTTTCCAAATTAACTGTCAGCATTTTATTTTCATCTAGTAACTGACTTTGCCATTTTTGTTGACGGCGAAATTCGTCAATTAAGGTATTACGGGCAATGGTGAATAACCAGCTTTTCACATTACTTTGTGGTTTACTTTGTTGTTGGCTAGCACTATAGCTTTTCATAACTTTTAACCAAGTTGTTTGTACCACGTCTTCAGCTAACTCTTTATTCGATTGGCTCAATAAATAGTGATAAATCGACAAATTAAATTGCTCAACTAGCAAAGACAAGTACTTGTTTTTGCCAGTTGAGATATAGTTTGCCAGCAACTTTTCTGGGCTAGTGGTGGGGTTATACCAGCCTTTGATCATTGACGGTAACTGCAAATTTTCATCCTAATTGTACTGATAGTATGCTGAGTTAAACTGAAGCACGTTAAGCGTAGTTTAACTAAGTTGAGCTTTGTTGGTTCATGTTGAAATCAAGTTGTACGGTTAAACCCTTTTGCACCATAGTTTTACCATCTTCTGATTTTGCACGATACTTCCATTTTCTTAACGCTTGCCTAGCGGCTTTATTAAATACACGCTTTGGCTCTGCGTCAATCACTTCTATGTTAGTTACACCGCCAATCTCGTTGATATCAAAACGTAACTTCACCCAACCTTCAACACCATCACGAGCGGCACCAGTTGGGTACTTAGGGTTAATACGCACAACGGGGCGAGCATCACTATCACGACTGCCTCCACCCATAGTTAAACTAGGCCCAGTATTAGCAATTTGAACTACTGGGTTACCGAAATCAAACTCACCATCAACACTGGTTTCTGTTGGCGTTTCAAAGGTTCTCGGCATAGGCTTAGGCGCTGGTGGTGGATTGTTTTGAAAAGGTTTTCTTACCTCTGCTGGGCGCTCGTCAGGAATTTGAGCAAATTCAACAACTATAGTCGGTTCCGCTTCTTCTGGTACTACTTGGTCGTTGTTCACCAAAAATGCCATAAAAGCAAATAAGCCAAATGTAGTTGCACCCGCTATAGATGTTATCGTTAATGTTCTTTTCATAGTCGTTCCTCAATGTTCAATAGTATTTGATTAAAAGAGGTGTGATCACACGTTAAGTCAGTGGCCAATTCCTGTCTTACTATTAAAACGATGGGGAACTATAAAAGGGGTTAAATTAATTTAAATTTTTAAATGAAATTTAAATATGTGTTTGAAGAGGTTTATTGCTTTGGCTTACTTTTCACAGCGAAAAAAATTCTATTAAGTATATTTCCTAAAATAAAATATCCAACAAATTGCCCAAGTAGAAAGATAACCATTTTTGGCCAAAATGCCGTTTCTTCACTAAAAAAGCTTAATGCAAAGCGTGCAGGTACAGTAATTACTTGATAACCGGGAAAGGTGAATTCTATAAAATTGTAGTTAACAATAAAGGCGATAAGGCCAATAGCGACACCGGCTAATGCGGTTAGTAAAGAGTGTTTTATTTCTGGCACTTAGATTCTCTACATTTATTGCGTTTTATGGCTGCTATTTAAAATTTTTTACTACAAATAGCAGCCTATTTTCCATATAACTGAGTTGTCTTACTTGCTCAATAAAGCATTAATCTTTTCTTGATCGGTATATTTTGCGTAATTTGTTAATGCTTGCATGGTATCTTGATTCGACATTAATTCTTGCATAGCAACTCGGCCAACAAGTTCAAAAGCTTTATTAATTGCCATGGGATCACTTTTATTTGCCGCTGTCAGTTCTGCTGGGCAATCAACTGTGAGTAAGCGGGTAATCAAAGCACCGACAAACTTGTCGCTGTCATCAATATTTTCAGCCGTTGCCTTTGAATAAATACTAATTTCAGGGTGTGCTGAAATCGCTAAAAATATCCATTTTGCTAAATTTTTTCTTTCTTTACCGTTAAGCGCATCAATCATACAAGTACCTAGTTTATCACTAGGTGTGTTAGCAAATGCTGACGCTGTAAATGTTAATGTTAATGTTAATGTTAATGTTAATGATAAAAAAACCACCATTACTTTAAAAAAATTATTCATTATTATTCCATTTTATTGTTATAAGCCCATTAAGAGCCATTGATTACTTAAGATAATTTATACCGGCATAGTAGTTCTGCTATTGCGATAACCCAGCCAATGCACATGATTAAAAACACGCTAAATTTTAGCGACGCATCCCAATCTTCCCGAAACTTTCCTTGCTTTGCCGAGGTCCAGTCCCATTGAATAACGTATTTAACAACTTGCCCAAGTTTTTCATATTTCTCACCAAAAAACACTTTCGCTAAATATTTATATACTGGCCAACTTAGTATTGCGACAAAAATCACTGTTAATGGCTCATCAAGAAACAATAGTGTGTTCATACGACATAGCCTGTCTTGTTAAGTACCTGTTACAAATATTACTAAAGTTTTTTCAACAAGTTAACTTATTTAAATAACTGATAAGTCGCTGAACTATGGTGATTTAGCGTATCGAGAAGCTCATTCTTATCGATAATACTTCAATTATGCAGGTTACTCTGAATTACACACTATGTACTTTACTTGAATTTAACATTTCAATGGTTACACTAGTTGCCCGATGTATTATCTAGAATGATGTAATGAAAAAATTAATTACCCTTTGTACAGCCGCACTAGCTTTTTTAAGCGCAACAACTTTTGCTGAAACGTTAAAAGTTGCTTCATGGAATATCGCTTGGTTAGGTTCGCACGAATACAACAAACGCAGCGATGCTGATTATAAAGAGCTTGCTCGCTACGCTACACAGTTAGATGCTGATGTTATTGCCATGCAAGAAGTTGAAAGCGCCGAGTGGGCTAGAAAAATTTTAGGCGATGATTATGAATTCTTTTTCACCACTAAAGACTGGGTACAACGCGTTGGCGTTGCGGTAAGAAAAAGCAGCGGTTATAAAGCTAAAAGTATTGAATACGTTGAACTTGACCAAGGTTTGGCTCGTCGTGGCATGGACGTTACCTTAACTAAAGATGGTAAAAGCGTACGCTTATTAGCTGTGCATATGAAATCAGGTTGTTTTGATAAAGCCTTAGACCAAGCCAGCATCGCTAAAATGCCAAGCAGCAATAAAAAAGAAGAATATGCTAAAACGGCCTGTGCTGAGCTAGCAAAGCAAGCAGTTCCATTAGAAGCTTGGATTGATGCCCGTGCTAAAGAAGGCGTACCATTTATGTTACTTGGTGATTTTAACCGTCGTTTTGTTCGTGATATTGCTTTAAACCACACTGAAATTCAGGGTTTATGGCAGGCAATTGATGATGAAGGTGCAGAAGCACTTTGGACACCTACCATTAAAGCTGAGTCAGGATGTTGGGGCGGATATTACAAAGACTATATCGACCATATTATTTTTGACCCGAAAGCAAAAGCTCGTTATGTAGAAAACTCGTTTGAGCAATTAGTATTCGAGCAAAAATATAGCCGAGAGGTTAGCCAAAACTTAAGTGACCACTGCCCTATTTCGGTAGAATTAGCGTTGTAATTTTAACGTTATAATTTAAATAGAAAAGCCCATTATTAAATACTAATAATGGGCTTTTATTTTTTACAAACAATAAATTTTAAACTAGTCTCGCCAATAGTTATTAGCGGCAGACACGGTTTGAAAATTAGTTGCGATAACTTGTGAAGAGGCAATTAAGTTTTCTGAGTTTTCGCTATAATCTGGCCTAAGTTTACTTCTTACCGCATCTGACGGTTGGGTATATGAATACCAAGTTGACCAATTAATTAATCAACTTAAAGCTACATTAGCGAGCTTAGAACAAACAAAATAAGTCAAATTATAGTTTTTCTATATTTTAATTATTTTGAGCCGTTATCAGATTGCTAATGAGCTCACAAAGTGCGAGTTTAAAAGCTTTATACGCTGCGTTACTAATTTTAACAATGGAATAACCATTCTTTGCAATCAGTGCCTTGCCTCTAAGCCTTTTAATTCTCGTTAAGTGAGTAATTAATTGAACAATTTGGTATATGCCCCATTCTCGATAGTTTAATAGCTAGTTCATAACCTTCTTGTGGTGTTTTTGTTATTAAACTTGTTAACCATTGCTCTGACATAATTCATTCCTCATTTTTATTAAATTACAGCCTAAAAACCCGTAAAGCAGTAACTTAGCGCACTTTCATTTAATATAAATTGAAAAGAATGAGTGCTAATTATTCACTGCTAGGGTTAACAAGCTGATGACAAATTTCAATAACCGTTTCCGCTTGTTCTTTTGACAACTTACTCATGCAAAAAGCTTGTTCAGTAATTTTTGAACTCTGCTGCGATAACAATTTACCGGCATCAGTTAGCGCGATATTTTTTTGTCGTTCATTGCCCGCTAGCATTTGACGTTCAATTAACTCTTTTTGCTCTAAACGCTTTAAGAGCGGGGTCATAGTCGCTTTACTGAGCTTGGCACTTTTTGCCAATTCACTTATCGAAATATTATCTTTTTCCCACAATGCCATCAGTACGATGAACTGCGTATACGTTAAGCCTAGTGGCTCTAATAATGGTCGATAAATACTGGTTAGGTGATTCGACGCTGAATACAACGCAAAGCATAGTTGTTCATTTAATTTGGCAACAGACAAAAAACTCTCCTACTTCAAAATAGATACAGATAAAAATACTGTCAATTTTGCCTGCATATTATTTAATTAACAACTATTCGTTGACTAACAGTTCGCGTACGTACAATAATATAAAACCTACAACAACTCAAGAGTAACGAAAATGATAAATTCAAAAATGATCACCTTAGCTTTGTTATTGGCAACAACACCTTCAGCATTTGCCAATAACGCTGGAACCGCAACTGATGGTATTAACACCTTTGAAAAGCTTTTTGGCGTCACAGAAGGTAAGCGTCGAAATCACACCAAAGGATTTTGTTTTTCTGCAACATTAAGTCCAAAAAACCAAAAAATTCAGCAATATAGCAACAGTAATTTATTTACAGAAAATGCTCAGGTCATTGGCAGGTTGTCTCATAAAGGCGGTAAGTATTTAGCAGCAGACAATAAGCCTGGGGAATATGGCATGGGCCTGTCTATCACCACCGCCAGTAATGAAAACCATCTGATGTCGATGAACACTTTAGACTTTTTCCCTGTTGCAACACCTGAAGCATTCGCTGAATTGATGCGCGCAAAAGTTGCAGGCTCTGCTGCGGTAAAAGCTTTTAAGCAAGGTAATAAAGATCTTCAGCGCTTTAAAGCGCATCAAGCAACAAAAACCAAAGCACTTAAACCTTATGAAGCAAACACTTTTAACAGTGTTAACAGCTTTTATTTAGTTAATGATAAAGGTGTGAAAACTGCCGTCCGTTGGTCTTTTGTACCACAACGTCAGCAAGAGTTAGTCGTCAAACCAGCGCAAGATTTTTTATTCGATAACTTACAGAAAAACCTAACAAATAATTCTGTTACATGGGATATGGTTATCACCTTCGCTAACCCAGAAGATGACGTCGATAATGCCGCTCTCGCTTGGCAAGGTCAGCATCAACAAATTGTCGCTGCCGAGCTAACAATTGACGCAATACAATCTGAGCAAACGGGTAAATGTGATCTAATTAACTTTGACCCTTTGGTGTTATCAACTGGCTTTGCGCCATCTGCCGACCCACTTTTACAAGCTCGACGTAATGCTTACGCGATTTCATTTGGTAGACGTTTAGCCGAGCAATAATGGTGCTTATTCAAGCAGTAGTTTCTTTAACTGATGATTTGTAGTAGATTTTTTAATCAAGGAAAATCATCAAAGGAAGCATTTTTACATGACTAAAACACACTCAGATTCGTTAAAAGTTGGTTTAGCACAAATTGCCCCAGTATGGCTTAACCGCGCTGCAACCACTGAAAAAGTCATTCAGCAAATAATTAATGCTGGTAAAGAACAGTGTGACTTAATTGCCTTTGGTGAAGCCTTATTGCCCGGTTATCCATTTTGGATTGAGCTTACCCACGGTGCTCGCTTTAACGCTCCCGATCAAAAAGCATTACATGCACACTATATGCAGCAAGCGGTTTCTATTACTTCAGGCCATTTAGATAGTATTTGCGCGGCAGCAAAAGCCGCCGATGTTGCGTTATATTTGGGGATTATTGAGCGCGCTGGCGATCGAGGCGGTCATAGCCTTTACTGCTCAATGGTTTATATAAATAAACGCGGCGAAATTGGCTCTGTGCATAGAAAGCTAATGCCAACCTACGAAGAACGATTAACTTGGTCACCAGGTGATGGTCATGGTTTACGTGTTCATTCGTTAGGTGAATTTACTGTTGGCGGTTTGAATTGCTGGGAAAACTGGATGCCGCTACCACGCGCGGCACTATACGGCCAAGGAGAAGATTTACATGTCGCTATTTGGCCTGGTGGTGAACATAACACCCATGACATTACCCGCTTTATTGCCAAAGAAGGTCGTAGTTTTGTCATGTCTGCCAGTGGCTTAATGCGCCCAGAAGACTTCCCCGCCGATACGCCTTATCTTGACGATATTTTAGCGAGTATTGATAAGTCACATCTTGCTAATGGCGCTTCTTGTTTAGCGGGTCCTGATGGTGAATGGCTGATAGAACCACAAATTGGTGAGGAAGGTTTATATACCGCTATTATTGACCACAAAAAGGTACGAGAAGAGCGGCAAAATTTTGATCCTGTTGGTCATTACTCTCGCCCTGACGTTACACAACTGCACGTTGATAGAACGCGGCAGTCAACAGTGCGATTTAAAGATTAATGCCTGAATTAATACCTGAAAAGTAAGGCCTGATGAAAAACAACAAAAAATAGCGATAGGTCAAAAACCTATCGCTACTATTTTTTATAACAACTTAGTCGTTTTTCCATTATTTTCTAACACCACGGCTTTGGCTAATAAATCATTTTCTTGTAGATACTTGCCAATGGTCGTAAACGTTGTAGTTTTTACTTTACCACTATGATCTTTTGTTGAAACATCATCGACAAACAAGTTGCCTAACATTAACTTCATTGGGTTTATTTTTACCCGCTGCGCTGTAAAGTGCTGCTTAGCATTAGTCTTTAAAGCGGCAATATCTGTGGTTTGATAAACGCCAGCGTTAATAATGTTTAACGTGTGCTCGGTACAGTTTTGAAAGCGATTATTAAAAGGGTTAGCAATCACTGAATAGTTTTCATTATGTAATTGTTTATCCTTGCCCGTTGCTATCACCTCAATTATCCGTTGTTGAACATCAGCAGTAGGAATAATAATTCCTGCTTTAAGTGCGTTTACTCCCCAAAAAAAATCTATAGGATAATCAATCACCAATTCACTTTTATCAAGTTCACCTTCTTTTTGATAAAGGTTATGAATGGCATAGCCGTTAACCTTTTCCCCCGATTCTAGGCTAATTTGTGAGTAAACCGCTATCGCCGTATGAGTAAACTTTATGCCTTTAGGCAACTCTGCTTCTGGGCGGCCAACACGGGCAATAATAAATGCTCTAGCCCCTTCGTTGGCGGCATAATGTTCAACATTTTTAGCAAAAACTTCTACCTGCTCGATGGGTAATTGAATATCAGTTTTTTGTGCGCTACCTGCGTAAGTTAATTGTGAATAAAACAAGCAAATAGCAGTAATAAACCCCGTTAACTTCGCCATGTTATAACTCCTCAGTGCTAGAAATTTTCATCATTTGCTTAGGTGAAGGCGTTATCGTGATGGTTTTTTCGGTTATAGTTAACGGTTCATCAGCAATCGCACTTTCCATTAACTTTGTGCCTAACTGCCCCGAAGCTTGACCTACAGCGCCAGCCGCCATTAACGGTATAGCTATCACGGCACTGCCAACTTGCGCACTTGCTGCGGTACCATGTGAAGCTGCTAATGCCGAATGTTTACTTGCCGCACTGCCGTTTTCTGACGCGCCACTATTAGCGAAAGACTGCATACTCGTTACTGTGAATATCATCGTTAAAACAAGATTACGTGTTTTCATCTGAACTTCCTTAATGAGTGTTAAAAACGATATTGAGTATGCCTAACGGTTTGTATAAATAAACCTAAAGAGTTAATGTATTAACTATCAATACTAAAGGTATAGGAATTTAATACTTTGAGTCAGTTAGACGATGTTTGTGCAACTTTAAAAGCTTTGCTAAAACAGCAACACATAACCTATAAAACCTTGGCAAAACACTTGGCGATGAGTGAAGCCAATGTAAAGCGCATGTTGTCATTAAAACAGTTCAGTCTGGCTCGGTTAGAAGAGATTTGTACCGTACTGAATATCGATTTATCAGACTTATTTGTTTTGGTAGAACAGCAAAAAAAGAAACTCAGCCAACTGACACCCGAACAAGAATTAGAGCTAGTAAGCGACGTTAAACTGATTTTGGTAGCCGCCTGTGTGCGCGACGGTTGGTCGTTTGATGAAATTATTCAACATTATGAAATTGACCAATTTGAATGTATTCAACTATTAGCAAAGTTAGATCGTTTGAAAATGATTGAGCTATTGCCAAACAACCAATATAAAGTATTAATTGCTCAAGATTTTCAGTGGATACCGCACGGACCACTTGAAAAGTTCATGACTAAAGACGGCATTGCGACTTTTCTTGCAACACCTTTTACTGAAGATAATAGCTTCAGGTTTTATATTCGCGGCACTTACAGCCAAACCTCTATCGACATAATTAAACGCAAGTTAAATCAGCTGAAAAAAGAAGTCGCGCAACTGAATCAGGAAGATGCAGCATTACCATTAGAAAACCGTCAGCATATTGGGTTACTAC
>OLHF01000096.1_pt1 | contig 24366 bp, 21 predicted proteins | sample 1609471 | NCBI WGS metagenome assembly OLHF01 (sample SAMN05416858, study PRJEB24817) | seawater metagenome | isolation source: Sea water | place: Canada:Atlantic | collected 2013-11 | reverse complement strand
AGAGTAGATCGTCGGCAGCGTCAGATGTGTATAAGAGACAGGCTCTACCCTCAAGACTTGGCTCAATTTCAATATTAATATCTTTATAACTGTATAGAGCTGAAGCCTTTGATTTTCCGTCTAAAGCAAATATTGGATACTCCATTGAGAATATATCTGATTTCAATGGTGGGTTTTGGATATTACAAAGTACGGGAGCAGAATTTAATGAAAATTCCATCACTATCAATGCCTAGGCTGTGTACTAAGCCATGCATCAAACTCTTTTATTGAAAATAGCAGCCTCCCGTGGATGCGGATATATGGAGGAATAGGGTGTTTTTTATCATTAAGCTTATTGTGATTTATATGGTTATATAGGGTTTGTTTGCTTATATGCAGTAGTACTGCGACTTCTTCCAAGCGATAAAATATTTTTTCCATGGTTAGCACTTCTCACTAGTTACTTGATTCATGCGTAACCATTATCCTGATAAAGTTTTATGTGTCTCAAGAAAGCTAGGGTAATCGAACAGGGGTTTTTCAAAGATTATTTTTGGGATAGTAAATATACTTGTTTTGCTCTGCGCCGAGCGTGGCTGCTTATATGCTGGCAAGTTATGCCCAATAACTAAATCTCGTTAGAAGCGAGGAGTTTTAATGGAAGCGCTTTAACCATAGTCGTGTGCATCGCATACGCGCCCAACAACTTGGGTCCTTCTTAATTGGTGTAGAGCAACTAACTAAATTAGCAGCATCTAGATGCTCTTTGCCATGGGGAATTTGGCATGCCAAATTTTATTTAAATATTTTATTAAACGTTTTTTCATCAATACTTATTTCATCTTCATTGTAATGTGGTTAGCCTTGAATAATAAAAAATTTTAATAGCCTATAAGTAAGTGTCGTATAACTCACCACGAGATTTTGCTGCAGTAATTTCTTCATCAGCATAAGATTCATCATCAGCAATATAGCTACCTAAACCATCAGATAATTGATCAAGCTGATCATCATTATGATCATTTGAACTATCATCAAGAACTACCTCTACAATACTTACCGCAATATGACCTGTTATTTTTAGTGCTTTTTTTAACATAAACTCACCCGTTCCGAAGTATTATAATTCTCTGTACCAAATTATTAATTAATAGGCAACGTGCCTAAAAGCTTGTTTTTATTTAACCAATTGTATTTTAAGTATTTGTTTTCATTTTTACGTGGGCCCCTTTGGTGCTAAGTATTCCTTAGTATCTAGTGTCCATTAAACCTAAGAATATCTTAGTTTTCAAGAGCCGATGTCTCACACCAATGAAAATTAATGATGGTTCACCTTTCTCGAAAAGGTTAAAAGAAGCTAGAACGGCTAAAGGCTATTCTCAAAAGCAATTAGGTATACAAGCTGGTATTGATCAATTTGTCGCATCTGCTCGGATGAATCAGTATGAACGAGGAGTTCATACACCAGACTTTAAAACAGTAAAGGCAATAGCTGAGGTACTGACAGTACCCACAGCGTATTTTTTCTGTGAGGAAGATGAATTAGCAAATATAATTATTAATTGGAGTCAAAAATAATTTGGCATGCCAAATTGTTAACTCCCTAAATATGCATAAGTGATACTAAATCTTGTGTGTCCTAATTCCTTGCTAATAGCCATTCTAGCTTGATAATCAATTTCTCTGTTTTCTATTGAAAGCTCTTTACGATGTAAACCACCATCGGCAGGGCACTGCCAACCTGTGATAGCCAAGTAACGGCTTCTCGCGTACATATGGCGTAAACCATGGTTTTTATTTAGACCTACGCGGTTTGTTTGGTATTCATATACCTTTAATTGTTGAATGTAGTTTTTATCTGAAGGTATTAAAGACTTTCCTTTACAAAATTGGGCTATCTCAGTAAGTAATTTGTGTTGTGATTCTTTAGTTACTGGAATTTCTCGCGCTTTTCCACCTTTTGTCCATGATTTTTTAAGCCTTACTTTATTTCCACGTATTGCATAAGAAGCGTTAAATTTTATGGACTCTTCGCGGCGCAGGCCAAGTTCTTTTTGTAGCAGTAATGAAAAATATATATGCCGATCTGTTATTTGATGAAGCTTGCTAATATCAAGCTCTTTCGCTTTTCCTTCAGGTTTATGTTGCCGACGATGAATGCCATATGCATCGTTCGTTCTTAACACAATATTTTGCTTGCCAATAATTTTTGCCGTCCACCGTAGAATTGACAACCTATTTTTTAATGTGGATGGGGAAAGGCTTTCGTCCTTCCAGCGCTGCACTAAGTGTTCAATATGTTTAGTTTTTAACCCTTTGGAGTTTTTTAATTTAAAGCCAGATGTTAGTAACTGATCCGCAACAAGGTTAAGAATCTTCATTCTTGATGCTTGCGTGTTTTGGCTTCCTTGTTTGTGTGTTTTTACTAGTAAATGAAAGTTGTATCCGAGTTGACTCATAGTTGCTCTCCAATTTATGAAAGTAGCAATAAAGCAAAACAAAAAGGTTTAACGACTAGAAGCCTATCGGTAAGTTTAAAAGCCATTCATGTGATCGTAATCATCATGTATCAACGCAACCTAAAGGAAGCGTTATAAAGGCTAAAAACCTTAAAGCAGGGAAAGCTGAGCTGAAAATTTTCTGTTGAAAATAAAGCAGACTACTGTTGTTTTGGTTTATTACTTTGCCCTGATATTAGGGCGGGTATTTCATTGCGTCATGCGCATTGAAGGCAGCTGAATAGCGCCTGTCTTTTTTGATGACTCACATAAATGAGTTTGTATTCGCTTTCAATATATCACAGAGGCTAATAAGTGCAATACCCCTGCTGTCCTTGAGGTGTCTTTTATCAGACATCAAGAGCAATAGGGTCTGATAGCGACTCTGTCGAGTCGTCCCTACCCAAAAGAGTAGGGACGACTCGGCACTCGCAAGACTTTAACTGCCATAATCTGTGGAGAAAAGCTGATACGTTCTTCAGCAATGTGCGCATTGCGGAAGTTAGAACACTGTCATGTCTAACGTCTACTCTAAGTTCATTGCTGCCGTTGAATTTTTTGATATCAAACTCATTTTATAGGTGAAGCAGACAATAAAAAGCCGTCGATAATATATTTTATCGACGGCTATCTTATGAGGTTTTTTACTTTTCCCCTCGAAATTGGCGTTAAGAGGGGGGAACCTTAATAGGTTTACAAGAGTAATATAATAATATCACCACGGGTAAAGGTGGATATATCATTGCAACCAAAATAATCAATGATTCATTAAATGGATTATTTCTTTTTCTTTTTAGAATAAAGTAGGAAATAACAGCTAAGCATATTGAAAGAAATATATATACCGCGACATATTTTATATTTATAGATACAGGCATAAATACTCCTAGTTTGGTTTTAGCTTACAAGCACCTACGCAATCTTCTATATATACTGTGCCACCGCCACCGCCACCCATGCCCCATTCCCAACCTGAAACATCAACACCAAAATCTACCACAAGATCTTTAAAACGATCAAAGTTACCACTCTCGGATGTAAAAACATAACGCCCTGCAATTTCTGCTTTTTCTTTTGGTATCTTATTGCCATCAGAGTCCACAACATCAAGAACTTCGAATTCAACATCTCCATTAGCATTAACACCAGAAATTTTAAATCTAATATAACTGCCATCTGTAAAACCTATATCAACTGTAAAATTAGCATTAATAATAACTTTTGCTAGGGTTCCGGCAACTATCGAACCATACATTCCTACTTTTTCTATGAAGGAGGTTTGATTCACAAATTCATTTGTAACTAACCCATAGTTATTCATATTGGTCGTAACACCATATGCAGAATTAAATACATTAGAAATATGGTTCATACTATTTAATTGATTTTTAATTCTATTGTATTCAGTAGTTAAATCCGACGCAGCTTTTTTCGCACTAGAAGATGAGTATGTATTTAAAAGAAAAGTGCTATTGGATTCAGGGTCTCTTTCTACTATATAGCTTTTTACAATATTATTTTTAAAATCTATGACTTCTATTTTATTCTCTTGGCTGCTTAATCCCTTTTGTACTTTTATGGCTGCGGATTTGCTTTGTGAACTAGAACAATCAAAGCAACCAACCAAAGTTGAAGAGTTTGCTGATAAGCTCATAAAAAAAGCAATTGATAGTATTAAGAATGCGGGTATGTGTTTCATTTAAATCCTTTTTGAATTATATTTTAGGTAAATATTTTAACTTTCATGTTATAAAAGTGAAGTGATGATATTGAAGGAAAATTAAAAAGTCAATTCAGATTTAGTTCCGATAATTCAGATTATCAGAAGTAAACCTTAAAGTTAGCGGCTAAGTTATTTGAATGACGGCTATGGTGGCGAAGCGGACTATTTATTGCGATAAATTTGTATCTAAATTAGGTCGGCTTGGTGGCAAAAGTGATCATGCCTCGATAGTGCGCAAAGCGGAAATTAGCTTCAAAATATTTGGGATATATTTTTTAATACTTAATTCCGTTTATTGATTTGTAAATATTTGAATCCACTAATAGCTAGTCATCCCCGAGGTGGGGAGCCAGTAATGGATTGAGAAAATAATAAGGCGAATCAGAAAGGGTTCGCTTTTTTATTTAAATAACATGACTCACCCTAGGATAGGTCAACATTAACAAAAGAGTAACCTAGATAATAAAACTAAAGTATTTCGGCAAAAAGATGCTACTTCAGCAATTCCAATATTAATTGAGAAATTTACTGTTCTTGATATAACCCAATAAACTGAACCCAGCCCGTTCGCAATAGCTAAAAGTATTAACGTGATAAATATATGACGTGCATAAACCAGTCTTACAGACAAGTGTTCTCTGAATGTTTGAATAGTAGAGTATGCTTCAGCACTTTTATCTTCTAAACGTGACATTAAGCTATTATATTCAGCTCTTATAGATTTGAGTGAGTGAAGCTCTGTAAATATCATTAAGCAAATAATAATTGAAACAATCACTGCTACCAATGCTATGCCAACATTAGTAGCAATCAACTCATCAATAGGGGTTTTCCCTTTTGCAGAAACAATAGCCTGTGTTCTTGTTGATGTAAGAAAAATAGTCGCTGGAATAGCTAATGATTTAGTTAATGATGAACTTATAAGATCGTTTATCTTAACCATATAATCACGATATTTTTCCTCATACTCCTCTCTTAATTCATCGAAAGAAAATCCAACTACATAAGCTTGATATGCTTCATCAAATCTTAAGCTAAACATAGAGAAATTTCTGAGGATGTATGTAAATCGCTCACTTCTATCTATGTTTGAAAGCATTGTTATTAAAGTGTTTTGTAATATATGACCTTTTTCTAAATCGTGTTTTTCATCACTGTCGATCAAGCTAATAAATTTTGCTAGGCCATCGAAACCGTTAGTTAGATCATCCGCACAATACTTATTAAATATCTCAAGCTTCTGTCTATATAAAAACACGATACTTTTTGAGTTATGGTCATCAGATTTTTTAAGTAAATAATTCCAAATATTATGAACTTCAAAGTAATGTTTTAGCTTTCCTGTAGGAGTATTACATGGAAAATAAACAACCCCTTCAGGTTCTGATGTTAATAAAAAAGAAGGAGGGGGCTCTACGGGGTGACGGGATACTAGCTCATCATAATTTTGATAGAACTTGATTTCACCATCAAGTATAAATTCGATTTTAAATGTTTTACCAAAACTCTTAGCATCAAGTGTATCGATGTCAATGCGGCGTTTCGTTCTGGCTTGTAAAGGAGTAAGTAGTTCATTGATTAGTGAACTACCAGAATACTTCTTTAACTCTTCTAACAGAGCTGCATCTAACTCAATTTTAGCTTCAAGTAGACGTTCACCATCCTTCCAATATGGGGTTAATAATTTTAATGCTTCAAGCGCTAGTTGCATTGACATAATTAGTTATCGGTATTTGTAGTATTCGGTTGAAATTTTTGTACATCATCAATTATAGACTGAGGTAAATTGTTAAATTTTAGACTTCGATTTTCCCTGTCAAACTCAATAGTCTGATTTAATTGACTAGCGTTAAAGCTAATTTTGTAATGTTCAGTTTGCACTTGTATTCGAGAAAATGTTCTTAATACGGTCTTGTCTATGCCTATGGAGTCACTTAGACGATATTCTTCATGTGCAACATGTAGGAATATCTCACTATCTTCTTCCTCTGGAAATAAATGGCGAGATAAAGCTTCTAGGTTTACTTTGTCCTCACCCAACGTATTTAAACGTTCTAAACAATAGTTTTTTGCTGAGTCACATAGGTTATGTATTTGTTCGCTGTTTCGTTCTAGGCGGTTACATGTTTCAGTGATTGCATCTTTTAGGGATTGCGTGTCTATTTTACAGTTAACAGGTTCATCACAACCTAAAAATGTTTGGAAATATCGCCTTACATCGCCAGTACCTTTACCAAGTTTAAATGATATAGGGCGTTCTTCGTTATCTATCCAATCATTCAGACATACTTTTGCCCCCAAATTCAATGAATCAAGGTTGATGCGTTCAATACTCTCAAAAGTTAAGTCTTCATCATTTATGTCAGTACCGTCTATACGGTGCAAAAAAACAACGCATAAGAAGTAGATATTTTCAACATTATCCTCTTCACCTACATCTTGAGAATAGAAGTAAGTAATCAAGAAGCCATCTTTAGCATTGATTGCTTGGGCTGTGTTTAATTTTCTAGCTAATAATTCAGCAATACTTGAAGAAAATGCACGATAGTCATTGAATTCCATTTGTTCCTGGGATAAATGACGTTCCATTAGGTTAGCAAAAGCCGATTGTTCAGGCTCTGTAACAAAATCACCTACTTTCATTCCTCCGCCCTTGAACAAAGTTGTGAGTTTATTCGTTACTGTTTCAGAAAGATCTGCAATATCATTTTCTTGCTCTCTAGTTTCTGCTTCAGCCATATTGCTTCGTTCATTACGTTTAATGGATGATATTATAAGGTTTTGAATGATTCCGTTCATATTAATGTGAATCTACTAAGAAGTTATTATTAAGCTATTGAATCATTTATATATTGATAAATAAAGAAATTAATTGTACACCCATTGTGACTTTTAATGGGCTAGAGCCAGGGTATGTTATTACGTAGTTTATTTATGCAATTAGCAAGAACATTTATAAGGAACAGCCACTCAAAATAGCTGGGATACAGATAAAAATATCTAACCTAAAGTGCGGATTGAGGCTAATTCATTATGTCCGCTTTGTGGCTCAATAGTCATGAAACAGTTCGTTTGGCTGTTACTTAAAATAATTCTCTTGGCAATTAAAAGTCAAACGTAGAAAACTCGTTCTTTATCGAATAAATTACTTATGTGATAATCGAGAAATATCAATTTTTGGTATTTAGTAGCACAGAGGTAGCACAAGCGAGTATGTGTTAGTAGGTTATTACTAGAGAAGTCTTTAAAAATGGTGGCCCCTCCCCGACTTGAACGGGGGACCTGCCGATTATGAGTCGGATGCTCTAACCAACTGAGCTAAGGGGCCATCTTTTTACTTTTGCTTGATAACCTGAGAAAGGTTAATCAAAGCGGCGAGAAGTATAAGCATTTTTTATTTTGTTGTCACCACTATAACGCTAAAAAACCTGATAAATGAGTCTGATAGTTTAATAGTTGAGCGATTTAGAGTTTTACTTAATCGCTCAACCTTAAAGTTGACTATTTAATACGCTTTCTTATCAGTATTGACGTTAAGAAAATGATTAGGAAGCCAATTGATCCGCCACCAGACGATTTAGTACTAGTTGTCGGCGTTGGTGTAGGCGTTGTCACTGTTGCTGCAACGACTGTAAGTGTTATCTGGCTAGTAGCTGATAAGTTTTTAGAGTCTGTAGCCGTAAATGACAGCTCTACAGTGCCAGCTGTTGCTGGTGCAACAAAGTTAGCTGATAATGCATTAGCATTGTTCAGCGTTACTGTAGTACCTGCAGTTTGCTGCCATATGTAGGTTAGCGGATCATTTTCGTTGTCAGTTGCAGTTGCTGTAACAGTAACTGTAGCTCCGGTGTTAACTTCTCTATTTTCAGATAGAGCAACAGCAGGAGCCGTATTGCTATCGTCATCTGAAATAGTGACTGTGTATTGGGTAATTGAGCCTAAATTACTACCAGATACTGACGACAACTCAACTGTGAAGCTTTCATTTCCTTCGTCATCGGTGTCGTTAATAATATCAATACTTATAGTTTTTTCGCTGGCATCACCATCTGCCCACTCGACAGTACCTGAAGCAGACTCAACATCATCACCAACAGTTGCTGTACCTGAACTTAACAAATACGAAGCTGATACCGCACCTATTGAACTTCCTTGGCGAGCAAGTGTTATGTCTATACTACCTTGGTTTTCAGCTACTGTTGTTTCAGCACTAGTAAATGCCAGTGTACCGCTGTTAACACGTCCAGCAACATCAATAGTTAAGTAACTATTGCTGCCCAAAGTGGCTGTATTACTTGGTTGACTTAAGCGAACAAAAAACTTTTCTTTAAATTCTTCACCTGTTGCGTCAGCAGCTATATCAATCTCAATGGTTTTATCTGCAGTATCATTTGCTGGCCAATTTAGAGTGCCAGAAACAGGAGTATAGTCAGTGTTTTCTTTTGCACTACCGGGTAATAGTTGATAATTAACACTTACGGCTTCAGTGGGGTTACTGGCGCTGTCACGCTGTACGTTAATAGTTAACGTTTCGCCTTGATTAGCGTTTAAAGCACGGTTACTAAAACCTAATTTCCCTTGGCTTGACTCATGAGTACGGTCTTTAAGAATGTATAAACCACTACCAATGTCACTAACTAAAATATTGCCAGAAGGTAGGTAAGGATAAGTACCCCACGCACCATTGAAGCCTGCATTGTTTGATGGTGTGTAAGTGTCGAAGAAGCCAACATCTACAGGATTTGCAGGATCAGTAATATCTAATACAGTTAAGCCTCGTTCATAATTTGACATGTAATAGCGATTACCACGAACAAAGCCATTGTGATCTATCGCGCGTGTAGAACCTGTCCATTGTCCTACTTGAGTTGGGTTTGTAAGGTCTGCAATTGAAAATATGCGAACGGTTGAATTTAAACCAGCATCTTTCTCATCAAACTCATCATGTAAGAATATATGTTGTTTGTCTTCAGTGCCCCAGCCTGAGTGCACGTACTGGTTGCTTTTAGCAACGTCGTCATACTCTCCAGTACCTAGTAACTTTGTGTCTGAAGTGTCGGTGATGTTCCAAAGCTTCATTTCTTTTTCATTGAAATCAATGAAAACAGTACAACTGTCGCCACTAGTATTACATTGACTGTCTTTACGGCTATCAGTGATATTCATTGATGCGCCATCGTGGGTATAACCGGAGCCAAAATAGTTATTTGATATCGCGGTTAATGTTTCTGGTGATTTTAATGAGTAGCTATGGAATGCACCACTGAACCTATTACTACCAATAAGCTGTAAGCTTGGCGTTAAACCAGGTAGAGCAATATTTAAAGTGTGATCAACATTGGTGATATAAACATTATGTGCTTTGGTTACTACTCTATTTTTTTCAACTAAGCTAACAGAGTTTGGCAGTTGGTTGAGGTTGATGATTGTTACGTAATCCGTTGAACTATCAATAGTGGCATAGGCATATGCCTGCCATGCGCCGATACCAGAATCAAAATATTGATATACTTTGATGTCACGCCAACTTGAGCTAAGGCCTGAAATAGTACCCACTTCGCTAGGGTTCTCAGGATCAGTAACATTAACTACAGCAACACCATTTCGTAAGCCAATAAGGGCATATTCATCACCAGTGTTTAAGTCAACATGACCCCAAATATCATTTGCTGCACTAGGACGGCTAGAGAATTCGTTTAGGGGCATGTGCGCAAGTAGGTCAATGTTATTACAAGAAAAGCTTCCAGCAGAGCCGTTAACACAATCAAGACCGGTTTGCTTTTCGCTTAGCATATGATAACTAGCAAGCTTATTTTTAAGGGCTTTACTTTCAGGACTATTCTCTGCAAATAGTGATTTACCATCAGCCATAATAACAAAGCCTTGCTTACGCAATGGCTCTGCCATATCAAGAGGAATATTTTTTAATTCAGTCGCGTTGGTATCAGGGCTTTGGCTTTGAAAATGATCGAAGCGATTGTAACCACCATAAATTGGCACTAATGCGCTTTTTAAATAGAATAACTCTTCACTTGAGCTGATTGTATATTCACCAGAAGAAACTAATATTCTATCGCCTTTATTGGCTTGTTGAACGGCATATGCAATAGTTTTACAAGGTCTTAAAACTTGATCACATTTGCCTGAATCTTTACCGCTTTCAGCAACAAAACGTGCTTTATCGTGTTCTGAATGAGCGAATGATAATTGACTATTGAATAGTGCAGCAATCGCCGCAAATATCCATATTATTCGTAACATCGGATAGTCCTTATGTTAATAAAATGTTATATATGTCACTGTACAGTATTTGAATTGCTTTTTAAATCATTGCTTTTTACTCATTGTCGATTTATCTTCATTTAAAATAATTTGTTTATAATCATTGGCTTTGGGCCATTATGTAGGACGTATGTTCATAAAAAAGTTCGTAGTGATTTTGTTATTGCTCTCTTCTTGTTTAATATATTTTACCTTTTTTAATTCTTCAGCTAGGCAGCAAGTCAATGTGAACCTGATGTGGCATGAAGCAGCGTTGCAATGCCAATCAACCTTTGCTCCTAAAGGCAATGGTGAAGCTTGGTTTGTAGAGCAATTGCAATTCTTCTTAAGTAATTTAGAAGTTAAGGTTGAAGGTAAAGGTTGGCAAAAGTTAGCATTAGTCGACAGCCCTTATCAAACTACCGAAACTGTTCTTTTGGGAGGAAATTGTCGAGAGCAAACTAAGCAAAAAAATGTAAAAGATAACGGAAATTGGCTCATCGAATTTGATAATAATATTGATATTTCTACAGTGCGTGCTGTGAGATTTAGCTTAGGAGTGCCTTTTGAGTACAATCACTTAAATCCTGTAACTCAGAAAAGCCCGTTGAATATACCTTCAATGTTTTGGGTTTGGCAAACAGGGCATAAGTTCTTAAGAGCTGAGCTTGCATCAGTTGATGCGCAATGGTTATTTCATCTTGGCTCAACGGGGTGTAAAGCGAGTAGTGTCATGCGGGCGCCTAAACAAAGTTGCCGATACCCTAATAATTTTGAGTTTGAAATACCTGTTACCCAAGGTATAAATAATTCGCTCTCGTTGAGTTTTAATTTAGCAAAATTATTAAATGGTGTTGAGCTAGGGCAAACATCTAGTTGCCAATCAGAACAAGACAATGAAAGTTGTCAACAGCTATTTAAAAATTTGTCACCAGTAGAAAAAGTGAATAGTCCAGATGCTATGTCTGGAGTTTTTAGCGTAATTAAAGTCGGTAGTGGTAAGAAAGGAATTTCAGTTGAATAAGTTTATAAGCACCTCTTTATTAATTGTTCTTAGTTATTTGTTGATTGGGTGTTTTCCCGAAACTAAGTCTAATACTGCTTATCAATGGCCTATAATTGATGGTTTTCCAAAACCACAAGTGCCTGAAAATAACCCAATGAGTAATGAAAAGGTTATCTTAGGCAAAGTGCTATTTTTCGATAAAAATCTATCAGCTAATCAGCAACAATCATGTGAGAGCTGTCATTTACAAGAGTTTGCTTTTGCAGAGGGTAAACAAGTGTCAGTTGGCTCTACCGGCACACTGCATAGAAGGAACGCACCAGCACTTGTCAATATTGCCTATAATAAAACGCTTACTTGGGCGCATGACGGTATTACTTCGTTAGAACGGCAGATATTGTTACCTATGTTTGGCGAAAACCCAATTGAGTTGGGCATTACAGGTCATGAAAAGGAAGTGCTATCGCGATTCGAGACTGAAGAATATAGCAAATTGTTTAGTCAGGCTTTTCCTGGTGAAAAAATCAGTTTTGAACTAATAGTTAATGCGCTAGCAAGCTATGTTCGTAGTTTAATCTCGTTAAATTCACCGTTTGATCAATATGCTTATGCAGGGGATGATACGGCGATTTCCGAAGCTGCTATCCGCGGTATGAATATGTTCTTTTCTGAACGCTTGGAGTGCCATCATTGTCACGGTGGCTTTAACTTTACCCAATCAACAGGGCATGAACAGCAACTTATTGACCGTAGACCATTTCATAATACTGGCCTATATAATGTTGAGCTTTCTGGTGACACAAGTGGCTACCCTAAAAAAGATATTGGTTTAGCTGAAATTTCAACGTTAGCGAAAGATAATGGCCGTTTTAGAGCGCCTACACTGCGCAATATTGAATATAGTGCCCCGTATATGCATGATGGCAGCGTAGCTACCCTGTCTGAAGTAATTGATATCTACGCCGCGGGGGGACGTAATATTGAGCATGGTAAGTATAAAGGTGATGGCCGAGCTAACCCTTTAAAAAGCCAATTTGTTAAAGGTTTTGAACTAACGGTAGAAGAGAAAGAAGACTTACTTGCTTTTCTTAATACGCTTACAGATAAAGAATTTTTAAATGCAGCTAGTCAGTAGGTACTATTAGCTATATCGTTAGCATTAAAAATAGTTAAGTTTTAGACAAAAAAAACCAGCTTTAGTAAGCTGGTTTTTATTTATGTAACAAGTAAATTGTTACAACAGTAATACTTATTCACCGTCTAAGAAACTTTTCAATTGCTCAGAGCGTGAAGGGTGACGCAATTTACGTAATGCTTTTGCTTCAATTTGACGAATACGTTCACGTGTTACATCAAACTGTTTGCCTACTTCTTCCAAAGTATGATCAGTATTCATATCGATACCAAAGCGCATTCTTAAAACCTTTGCTTCACGAGCGGTTAGGCCTGCTAATACTTCGTGAGTTGCATCTTTAAGGTTTTCAGACGTTGCTGAGTCTACCGGTAATTCACCGCTACCATCTTCAATAAAGTCACCTAAGTGCGAATCTTCGTCATCACCAATTGGTGTTTCCATTGAGATTGGCTCTTTAGCAATTTTCAACACTTTGCGAATTTTGTCTTCAGGCATAATCATGCGTTCAGCTAATTCTTCAGGTGTTGGCTCACGACCCATTTCTTGTAACATTTGACGTGAAATACGATTAAGTTTGTTAATCGTTTCAATCATATGTACTGGAATACGAATGGTGCGTGCTTGGTCAGCAATTGAACGAGTGATTGCTTGACGGATCCACCATGTAGCATAAGTTGAGAACTTATAACCACGACGGTATTCAAACTTATCAACCGCTTTCATCAAACCGATATTACCTTCTTGAATTAAATCCAAGAACTGTAAACCACGGTTAGTGTATTTTTTTGCAATTGAGATAACTAGACGTAAGTTAGCTTCAACCATCTCTTTTTTAGCGCGACGAGCTTTCGCCTCACCAATTGACATACGACGGTTGATGTCTTTTATACCATGAACATTTAGGTAAGTTTCTTCTTCTAACATGTTCAATTTATAAATACAGCGTTCAACATCTAGTTCAATATCAGCAAGCTTTTTAGAGTAAGACTCTCCAGCTGCTTTTTGTGCTTCGAACCAATCTTTTGATGTTTCGTTGCCAGGGAATATTTTAATAAATGTTGATTTTGGCATACCTGCGCCAACAACACAGTGCTTCATGATCAAACGTTCTTGAACACGTAAACGATCCATAACACTACGCATGTTCTTCACTAAACGGTCGAACACTTTTGGTACTATGCGGAACTCTTTAAATACTTCTGCTAATGCGTCGATTGCAGTTTGTGCGTCAGCATGGCCACGGCCTTTAGCTTGAATAACACTATTAGCATTTTCATAAGCGGCACGTAATGCGTTGAATTTCTCACGGGCTTCTTCAGGACAAGGACCTGTATCTTCTTCTTCCTCATCTTCTTCATCTGACTTGTCTTCTTCTTCTAAATCTTCTTTAGAAAGTTCTGAGCCAATATGAGTTGCTGCCGCTGGAATTTCTTCGTCTTCAGCGTCAGGGTCTAAGAAACCAACGATAATGTCGCTTAAGCGAACTTCTTCAGCTTCAAAATTATCCCACTGTTCCAGCAAGTAGTTAATTGCTGGCGGATATTCAGAAACGCTGCGTTGTACTTCTTTGATACCTTCTTCGATACGTTTGGCGATAACAATTTCGCCTTTACGTGTTAGAAGTTCTACCGTACCCATTTCACGCATATACATACGTACTGGGTCTGTAGTACGACCAATTTCGCTTTCAACAGTAGCAAGTGCTTGGGCCGCCGCTTCAGCAGCATCCTCATCAGTATTGCCTTCTGTCATCATTAACGTATCGTTATCTGGTGCAGTTTCGAATACTTGAATACCCATGTCGTTGATCATTCTAACAATGTCTTCAACTTGGTCTGAATCGATTATATCTTGCGGAAGATGATCGTTAACTTGTGCAAAAGTTAAATAACCTTGCTCTTTACCTTTGGTTATTAACTCTTTAAGTCTAGATTGAGGGGCTTGATCCATTGACGAGTGTCCACCTATTTATGGCTATCAAAAATACAACAGTAAGCCGGAAATTATAGCGAAAACTTTACTATATTACCAGCGATAAACTGCGCTTCTATTTGTTTAAATATAGTACAACTATATTGATTTTATGCGCTTAGCAAACCGTGCAACTCTTGCTTTTCGGTTTTATTTAAGCCGCCGTTACGTTCTTTTTCCAGCAACTGCTCCGTTCTTTGTTCAATAAAAACATTTAAAAAGTTTTCAATTAAATCAAGAAACATACTTTCTGCATTTTCTGGCTCAACATGATGCTCTAAACACATCAGTTTGGTTAATTGTTTTCCGGCGTCCTGGCCCCTAAAGTGTTCAATCAATTGCGCACTGTTCACTTTTGAATTTTGCTTACACAGCGCTAATAGCTGGTTCAATAGTGGAATTCCTGGCATATTCAGCTGTTGTAATATAGCAGGATCTGGTAATACTTCTACTATATGGGGATGCTCTAGCAATAATGCAATAGCAAGTCTCACTGGTGTAGTTTTTGTTCGCTTAACTGCTGGCTTATTATCTGTTGATTGAGTGAAATTTTGCTGCAATTTCTTTAATTGCATTTCATTGTTTGCGCCAAACTTATTCGCTAACTGCGTTACAATAGCGTCTTTCAAGTTACTTTCAGGCAGTTTGGCTAAATAGGGTTTGAAAGCATCTACCGCAGCACCTTTACCTTCAGCTGAAGACATATTGAGTTGAGATAATAGATGATCAAAAAGAAACTGAGACAATGGTGTTGCGTTATCTAATATGCTTTCAAATGCCGCTTGGCCTTGCTCTCTGATTAATGAGTCGGGGTCTTCACCGTCAGGTAAGAATACAAACTTTAAGCTGTAGCCGTCTTGTATCATGGGTAAAGCATTATCCATCGCGCGCCACGCCGCATCGCGGCCAGCTCTATCACCATCGTAACAACAAATAACTTCTTTTACGGTGCGAAATAACGTCTGTAATTGCTCTGGCGTTGTTGCTGTGCCAAGTGAAGCTACGGCATAGTCAACGCCATGTTGGGCAAGGGCTACAACATCCATGTAACCTTCAACAACAACTAAACGAGTCAGTTGCTTAGTAGCTTGTTTTGCTTCATATAAACCATAAAGTTCTTGGCCTTTATGATAAATGCGCGTTTCAGGTGAGTTGAGGTATTTTGGTGTGCCATCGCCAAGAACGCGTCCACCAAAACCTATTACTCGACCACGCTTATCGCGAATTGGGAACTGTATTCGGCCTCTGAATCTGTCGTATGGCTTGTTTTTATCGCCTTGAATCGCCATCCCTAAATCAACTAGTTGTTGATTGATTTGGTTATTGCGACCAAACACTTTCATCATGCCATCCCAGGCATCACTGATATAACCAATACCAAAACGTTTAACAATTTCACCACTTAAACCACGACCTTTTAAATAGTCGATAGCAGTATCTTTATCGCTAGCTACTTTTAATTGTTGCTGGAAGAAACGGCTAATTTGTGCCATTAATTCATAATCGTCTTGCTTTTGTATATAAGCTTTTTGGTCTTGCTTTTGCTGAGCAGGCGAACGGTTTGATTGTTCGCGTGGCACTTCCATACTGTAATGTGATGCGAGCTCTTCTACAGCATCGGGAAATTCTAAGCGATCAAACTCCATTAAAAATGAAATTGCGTTGCCATGTTCGCCACAACCAAAGCAATGATAAAACTGTTTATCTTGGCTGACACTAAATGAGGGGGACTTTTCGGTATGAAAAGGGCAACAAGCTTGGTAATTTTTTCCGGCTTTTTTTAGTGGCACACGAGAATCTATTAACTCAACGATATCGGCTCGAGCCAATAAATCATCAATAAATTGTCGGGGGATCATGCCAGCCATAAAAACCTATACTTCGAGAGGAAAAGACCATTTTACACAAATAAGGGGTGGAAAATAGCAAGTTTTTGTACGTAAATTAAATTTTTTGTACGCTAGTTAAAATAAAACCGCGAGGCCAAGGCGATCGCGGTTTAGATTCAAGATGAACAAATTTGTTCAATATGATATTTAACTAACTGTTTAAGGTTGCTCTAACTTGGCCACTTACCGCACCCAAGTCTGCTTTACCTTGCATTAACGGTTTTAACACCGCCATTACTTTGCCCATGTCCGCCATCGAAGCGGCACCGGTATCAGTAATTGCTGTTGCAATCAGTAGTTCAATTTCATCTGCTGATAATGGTTGTGGCAGAAAATGCTCTAAGGCGACAACTTCTGCAGCTTCATGAGCTGCTAATTCATCGCGACCACCTTCTGTAAACATTTTGATAGACTCTTTACGTTGCTTAACCATTTTGGTTAGCACCGCAACGATATTGTCATCAGTTGCTTCAGTGTTGTGATCTATTTCTGCCTGCTTTATCGCAGATAATGCCATACGAATTACGCCAAGACGAACTTTGTCTTTGGCACGCATAGCATTTTTCATTTCATCTTTAAGCTGGCTAAGTAGACTCATGATTTGATTCTCTCTTAAGTTAACTCAGTTGACTTATAATTTACTAAGGGTTTCTTAGTACATGCGAACGCGACGAGCGTTCTCACGAGAAACTTTTTTAGCTGCACGTTTTACTGCTGCTGCTTTTTTACGCTTACGTTCCCAAGTTGGCTTTTCGTAAGACTCGCGACGGCGAACTTCAGAAAGGATACCTGCTTTTTCACATGAACGTTTGAAACGACGTAGTGCAACGTCAAATGGTTCGTTTTCTCTTACTTTAATTACTGGCATGTACTGTATTACCTTAGTTATGAATCTATATAAATCGACGGTCGACTTCAGCTAAATAGCCTCATCTTCGCCCACTCTATTAAAAATTGGTGACGTATTCTAATGCGAACAACATAGTAATGTAAAGGAGTAATGGCTTTTTCATATTAATATTTCGTTGTCTTAATGTTTTACTATAGGATTTCTGAATTACTAGCCTAAAAGATAGTCAAAACTTGGCACCGAGAGCATTTAATCACAAAACTATTTAAACAACTTTTACGCTATAAATTGAATGTTTGTCAGTCACTAGGTAAAATCATCAGCCAAATAACTACTGTTGGCGCAATTGCTCTGCGGTAGATTAATATTCTATTTTGATGAAACACTCCTAGGTAAAGAAAAACTATGCGTATTTTAGGTATTGAAACCTCTTGTGATGAAACCGGTATTGCGATTTATGATGATGGCCAAGGTGATTTACCTGAAGGGATAGTTGCGCATAGATTATATAGCCAAATTGCCGTTCATGCCGATTACGGTGGGGTAGTGCCAGAGTTGGCGTCGCGTGATCATGTTCGTAAAACTATTCCATTAATAAAGGAAGTGTTGGCAGAAGCTAATTTAACACCTGCCGACTTAGATGGTGTTGCTTACACTGCTGGACCGGGTTTAGTTGGCGCATTATTAGTTGGCTGTTCAATTGGTCGTAGTTTGGCTTATGGTTGGGATCTTCCTGCGGTACCAGTACATCATATGGAAGGGCATTTGTTGGCACCTATGCTAGAAGAGAACGTGCCTGATTTTCCGTTTGTAGCACTTTTAGTTTCTGGTGGTCACACCATGTTAGTACGTGTTGATGGTATTGGAAAATATGAACTTTTAGGCGAATCTGTTGATGATGCTGCAGGTGAAGCATTTGATAAAACAGCAAAGCTATTAGGTTTAGATTATCCCGGTGGCCCAGTATTGGCTAAAATGGCAGAGTCAGGGCGTAAAGGGCGTTATAAATTTCCTCGTCCAATGACTGATAGACCGGGGTTAGATTTTAGTTTTAGTGGCTTAAAAACTTCGGCGGCTAATACTATTCGCAAAGAAGAAAATGCCGACTTAAACCCAGAAAGTAAAGCACAGATGCAGGCAGATATTGCCTATGCCTTTCAAGAAGCCGTTGTTGATACCTTAGCTATAAAATGTAAACGCGCGTTAAAGCAATGTGAATTAAACCGTTTAGTGATTGCTGGTGGTGTTAGTGCTAATACCGCACTTCGCGCTAAATTAGCAGAAATAACGAAAAAACTGGGTGGGGAAGTATTTTATCCAAGACCTGAGTTTTGTACTGATAACGGTGCGATGATCGCTTATGCCGGTTTGCAACGCTTAAAAGCAGGTGTTTATGCTGATCTAACTTTTAAAGCTACACCGCGTTGGCCTTTAGACACATTACCACCTGTATAAGTTTGAAGGTAAGTAAGGCTTGGTTAAGTTTATTTTTTCTTAAAAGAAATTTTACTTTCAGAGCCTTTAATAAGTCTGACAATATTTTCTCTGTGGCGGAAGATGATCAAACCCGAAAGCATAAACACCGGATAGACATAAATGGGTTTTAATAACCAAGTATAAAACGGCGCCAGTGAAACAGTCACAATTGCCGCTAGGCTAGAGTAACGAGTAGTTTTTGCGACTAGCAGCCAAGTTATAATCAATAAGCCACCTAAATCTAAACCAATTGGTAACAACACGCCAAATGCTGTTGCGACAGCCTTACCGCCTTTAAATTCGAAAAAAATAGGGTACATATGCCCTAAACAAGCGGCAACAGCAATCACGCCTAAATATAATGGTTCTAAACCTAAGAAGTAGCCGCCCCAAACAGGTAGCGTGCCTTTTAAAATATCAAAAAATAGCACCAGTGCGGCAATATATTTATTACTGATGCGTAAAACGTTGGTTGCGCCGGGGTTATTTGAACCAGCAGTGCGGGGATCAGGTAAGCGAAAGAGTTTACAAAGTAAAATGGCACTGGAAATTGAACCTACAAAGTAAGCTGCAATCACCATAAGCAATGTAATAAGTAAACTGCTGATAATAAATCCTTTTTATATTCAAGCTGGTGTTTTTACTAATACCTCGCTTGGAAATATATCTGAGTTATTGTAAATCTGTGTTTTATAATAAATCACAGATTTTCATCATTGTAGCGTGTTGTTTACTAGTTTTTCTAGACCTACACAGGTAAACTCGCCATTTATTTTGTAAAGCAAGTCATACGGGGTGTTTGCTCGGTAAAGTTACCGTAATTACCTCAACGATTCTTGAACATATAAAGGGTTTAGCGTGGATAAAGTTTATATTGAAGGTTTAACCTTTCAAACTACCATTGGTTTTTATCAATGGGAAAAAGAAATCAAACAAACTTTGGTGATTGACCTCGCAATGGGTTGGAATACTGCTTTAGCTGCTGAGAATGATGAGCTTGCCAAAACTTTAGATTACGCTGAAATATCTGAAGCCATTGTTGAGTTTGCCAATAACAATCCAGTCGACTTAATTGAAACACTTGCCGAGCGCATCGCGACGTATTTAATGACGCAATATAATATTCCATGGTTACGCTTGAAATTAATGAAACCAACCGCAGTGCATAATGCGACAACGGTAGGTGTTGAAATTGAACGTGGGCAGCAGTTCAATGGCAAATCCAACTAATGGCTGAAATTTATATTTCGCTTGGTAGTAATATTAATCGTCAGCACAACATTGAAAAAGGTCTTGATGCGCTAGCACAATTATTTGGCTCGCTGACCTTGTCTTCATTGTTTGAAAGTGAAGCTGTTGGTTTTGCTGGCAAGCCTTTTTACAACATGGTTATTGGCGCTACTACTGAATTGTCATTGGACGATTTAGCACAGTCATTACGAACTATTGAATATGCGAATGGTCGTAACCAAGACGCGAAAAAGTTTAGCCCAAGAACCTTGGACTTAGACTTACTATTATACAATGACGTTATTGCCCAACAACCCGCACAAATACCACGTGATGAAATAACAAAAAATGCTTTCGTACTTTGGCCTTTAGCAGAAGTTGCTAGCGCATTAGTTCATCCTGTTGTTGGAAAAAGCTACCAAACATTATGGCAAGAGTACGATAAGAGCCAACAAAAATTAAATATTGTGCCATTAACTTGGTCTGCAAAAATAGGGAAATAAACCATTATGAGTACAATAGACGTTTTTATTTTAGCGTTAATTCAGGGCTTAACAGAATTTTTACCGGTATCTAGTTCGGCGCATTTGATTTTGCCGTCAGCCGTTTTTGGCTGGGAAGATCAAGGACAGGCATTGGATGTTGCATTACATGTAGGAACATTGCTCGCTGTTGTACTTTATTTTCGTAAAGAAGTTGGCAGCATGGCGGTTGCATGGTTTGGCACCGTTGGCATTGGCCCTGAAAAAAATAACAACAGCTTTGATGGTAAGCTTGCATGGTGGATTTTACTGGCATCAATTCCACTGGGAATCGTAGGTTTATTAGGGAAAGATTTTATTGAAGAAAACCTACGCTCTGCTGCTGTTATTGCCATTACGACTTTAGTATTTGGTGTGTTATTGGGTTTTGCTGATATTAAAGCCAAAGAAAATGTTAGTGTTGAAAAGTTGGGTTTTAAAGGTGCAATGATTATTGGTTTAGCACAAGCGCTTGCACTGATACCGGGTACATCGCGCTCAGGCATTACCATGACATTAGGGCTTATGTTGGGGCTAAGCAAAGAAAATGCTGCTCGTTTTTCATTTCTATTGTCAATTCCAGCCATTATTATGACTGGCGGCTATTTAACGTATAAATTAATAACATCGGCTGAGCCTGTTGATTGGAACACCTTGGGCTTAGGTAGTGTACTGGCGTTTTTTAGTGCCTATGCTTGTATTCACTACTTCCTTATCTTGGTTGGCAAGCTAGGTATGATGCCATTTGTTATTTATCGAATGATACTTGGCGCTGGTCTGCTTTGGTTTGTATTAAGTTAATTGCTACAATACTGCAAATTTTGAAACGCGCTCAGGCGCGTTTTTGTTATAAACATACCCTGGTGACTTGGGTGTAAAACTATATTTATATTAAGCGTTACTTATAGCGTTTGATATCACCTTATCTGCATAGATAGTACTAAGGGACTATTGGGCTATAGAAAAAGTCTAAGTAAACTTTAGTTCTGAACTGACTATGGTAGATATTTACCTGATTAAAAGTGAGAGTGTTGATGGATTTGTCTTTAACTGAAGAACAAATGATGATTCAAGATATGGCGAAAAAGTTTGCTGAAAGTGAACTTGCGCCTGTGGCAGCGCAGCTTGATGAAACAATGGATCAAACGCTGTTTTTAAACAATTTAGCGCAATTGACTGAACTTGGCTTTATGGGATTAAACATTAAAGCTGAATATGGCGGCGTAGAAGCGGGTAGCGTAGCTTTTAGTTTAGCAATTACTGAATTGGCTCGTGCTTGTGCCTCAACAGCCGTCACCACCTCGGTAACGAATATGGTGGCTGAAGTCATTCAAGCGGTTGGTAATGAAGAGCAAAAGCAAAAGCATTTACCAAAAATTTGTAACGGTGAGTACCGTGCAGGCGGCTTTTGTTTAACAGAAGCTACAGCAGGTTCAGACCCTGCTGGCATGAAAACTCAAGCCGTAAAAGACGGTGATGATTATATTATTAGCGGTAGTAAACTTTATATTACCAGTGGCTCTTTTGCTGATGTATTTGTTGTTTGGGCAGTTACGGACCCTGATGCTAAAAAAGGCAAAGGTATTTCTTGTTTTATCGTTGAAGCTTCCACGCCAGGTATGACAATTAGTAAAGCAGAAGAAAAAATGGGCCAAAAGGCATCACCAACGAATGAAGTTCACTTTGATAACTGTCGAGTGCCTGCTTCAGCATTGATGGGCACTGAAAACAAAGGTTTTGGTGTTGCTGTTGGTGAATTAGCCGGTGGTCGTATTGGTATTGGTTCATTAGCTTTAGGTGTTGGCCTCGCTGCACTTGATTACGCTAAAGCTTACATTGTTGAACGCAAACAGTTTGGCCAATCACTGTCGAACTTCCAAGGTTTACAGTGGAAATTAGCTGAGCGTTATACTGAAATGGAAGCGGCACGCTTGTTACTAATGCAGGCAGCATATACTAAAGAGCAAGACCAACCTTTTGGTGCGGCAGCGTCTATGGCAAAACTTTTTGCTACTGAAAATGCCAACAAGGCTTGTTACGATGCCTTGCAATTAATGGGCGGAGCGGGTTACATAAAAGAATACCCACTTGAGCGCATGGCACGCGATGTTCGAGTAACGTCAATTTATGAAGGTACTAGCGAAATTCAAAAAGTGATTATTGCACGCGATTTATTGCAAAATATGTAGTTACTCTTTAATGCTAAAAAAACGGACATGAGTTATCTTCTGTCCGTTTTTTTATGTCTTATTGCAAGGTAGTACCAGCCATTTATCGACACTTTTTTTATACTTCTCAAGCCAAGCTTGTGCTGCGTCATCTTCGCTAAGCTTTTCAATAACGTAAAGAGCTGATGCATCAGCAATCATCTCAGTGTTTAAATTGATGTTTTTTGCCAATTGAAATACGCATGGTGAGTATTTTTCTAACCCCGGCCAAGCTGCTTTTTTTAACCAACCATTACTTGGGTTAGCACAATCTTTTAATAGCAGTTTGTTGATACCCCAACTTGGATCAGTTTCACATGCAGGCTGATAAGTAGGGAACTTAACAAACTTTCCTTTAAGCCGAGTGTCGGTCCAATTTGGCGTCCAATTGAGTAACATAATCGGTTGCTTTTTTTTGAGCGCTTGTTCGAGTTTTTGCCAAACTTTAGTGTCGTTTTCAAAGCGATGAATTGTGAAATTTAGATCCAGTGCCCGAATAATATCGCCGTCACCATAATCCCATGGGCCCGCGTAGTATACGCCTTTATTTTTTGACTGAGGTGTGGAGAACAATGTTGCGCAATTATTCATTGCTTGCCAATCAGGTAAGCCTGGGCAGAGTTCTTCAACATATTCAGGGTACCACCAATCTTCTTTGCCAACAGCCTTATGGCTACCCAAGTCAGTAATATAACCTTGTTGAACCATGCGATTAAAGTCTTTGGCCATTGATACCTGCCAGACTTCTAATTGAAGATGAATTACGCCTTTTGGTAGAGCTCCCCATTGATCTTGCGCACTAATATCTTTGTACTCAACAGGTATACCAAGCGATTGGATCATCGTGCCTAAGGCTTTAGAAAGAACTCGCTGACTACTCCAATTATTTAATGGCAATTTAATGACTTTTTGAACGTTTTTATCCAAGCTCATTGCTTGAGCAAAGCTAGAGAGAGTTAAACTACAAAGCAATAAAATGATAAGGAAAATAGCTTTAAGCATATGAGAGCGTGATGTTACTAATCGATGTTGTAGTTGAGTCGCGAAAGCTAGCGAATATATAAAGTTTATAATAATTTATTCCTAAGGCTCTGATATGTTAAATGTAACTGCTTACTTACTGGTTATCATAGCAAAAACATCAAATTCAATCACTCATACTTTTGTTGTAGATAAAATTATGAGTGATTATCGTCGGTGTTGCTAACAACTCTCATACTTCCAATGGCGTGATTTTCCTTCGCTTATCCATTCTATCGCAGTGTTTAATCGTGTTGACCTCGTTGTTGCTCTTTTTGCTGAGGTTAGCCAGTCGATATAATCTTTCTGTTTTGAATAACTAAAGGCCTTGAATACTTCATTTGCTGGCAGATTATTTGCTAATGCAGAAGATAAATCTTCAGGGATCACTAAACTGTTTTTATCTTTACGTGGTATCTGTTTTTTCTGTTTGTTACCAGCTGAATTTAGCGAGATAGCTTGTTGTAGATAATTGACAAGTATGTCATCAGTGGGAACATCAATTAAGGTTTTAAATTTAAGTGCCGTTAATTCATTGTTCTCACTCTGTCTCTTATACACATCTCCGAGCCCACGAGACTAAGGCGAATCTCGTAT